>JAANMY010001595.1_pt1 | contig 24789 bp, 26 predicted proteins | sample 7279691 | NCBI WGS metagenome assembly JAANMY01 (sample SAMN14094543, study PRJNA606508) | bioreactor metagenome | isolation source: A lab-scale SPAN reactor treating ammonium-rich wastewater day 388 | place: Ireland: Galway | collected 2018-02-07
CGGTCCGGCGGCAGAAGCCCGACCCACGCCGGTCCGGCGGCAGAAGCCCGACCCACGCCGGTCCGGCGGCAGAAGCCCGACCCACGCCGGTCCGGCGGCTCGTGGGTCTGGTCCGTGGGTTCGGCTTCAGCCGAACGCCGTTCGCTTCGGCCCGGATCATCGAACCTCTTCAGCCTGACGGCTGACCTACCGGGGCGACGGGCGACCTGCGGTACAATCGCATCCCTCCGAGGAGCGCTGCAATCGGACCGCCCGCCCGGGCGCCGACCAGGCTCGGAGCCTTCCCGTTGCAACGGCGCTCGTTGACCCGCGATGCCCGCGGGCGGCGGGCGCGCGAAGCCCCCGCCGTCCACGAGGTCGCCCGACGAGGAGTGACCGACGATGAACGCACCGAACGAACGCGCCGTGAAGGATTTCCACGTCGCCGATCTCGCGCTGGCCGACTGGGGCCGCAAGGAGATCGCGATCGCGGAAACCGAGATGCCCGGCTTGATGGCCATCCGCGAGGAATTCTCGCCGCAGCAGCCGCTGCGCGGCGCGCGCGTCGCGGGGTCGCTGCACATGACGATCCAGACCGCGGTGCTGATCGAGACGCTGCAGGCCCTCGGCGCCGACGTGCGCTGGGCCTCCTGCAACATCTACTCGACGCAGGACCACGCGGCCGCCGCGATCGCCGCGCGCGGCACGCCGGTGTTCGCGGTCAAGGGCGAGACGCTCGACGAGTACTGGGCGTACACGCACCGCATCTTCGAATGGGGGGGTCACCCCGATGCGGGCGGCGTGCCGAACATGATCCTCGACGACGGCGGCGACGCCACGCTGCTCGTGCACCTGGGCGCGCAGGCCGAGAGCGATCCTGCCTCGATCACGCACCCGGCGAGCGACGAGGAGCGCGCGCTGTTCGCGTCGATCAAGGCCAGGCTCGCGACCGACCCGACGTTCTACTCGCGCTGCAAGGCGGCGATCCGCGGCGTCACCGAGGAGACGACGACCGGCGTCAAGCGCCTCTACCAGATGGCGAAGGAGGGGAAGCTGGGCTTTCCGGCGATCAACGTCAACGACTCGGTCACCAAGTCCAAGTTCGACAACCTCTACGGCTGCCGCGAATCGCTGGTCGACGGCATCAAGCGCGCGACCGACGTGATGGTCGCCGGCAAGGTCGCCGTCGTCGCGGGCTACGGCGACGTCGGCAAGGGCAGCGCGCAGGCGCTGCGCGCGCTCGCGGCGCAGGTGTGGATCACCGAGATCGACCCGATCTGCGCGCTGCAGGCGGCGATGGAGGGATTCCGCGTGGTGACGATGGACGACGCCTGCGACAAGGCCGACATCTTCGTGACCGCGACCGGCAACATCGACGTGATCACGGTCGAGCACATGAAGCGGATGAAGAACAACGCGATCGTGTGCAACATCGGCCACTTCGACAACGAGATCGACGTCGCGGGCCTCAAGGGCATGAGGTGGGAGAACATCAAGCCGCAGGTCGACCACGTGATCTTCCCCGACGGCAAGCGGATCATCCTGCTCGCCGAGGGGCGGCTCGTGAACCTCGGCTGCGCGACCGGGCATCCGTCCTACGTCATGTCGAGCTCGTTCGCGAACCAGGTGATGGCGCAGATCGAGTTGTGGACGAGCGCGCGCGAGAACGACGGCCGCTATCCGGTCGGCGTCTACGTGCTGCCGAAGCATCTCGACGAGAAGGTCGCGCGGTTGCAGCTCTCGAAGCTCGGCGCGAAGCTGACCGAACTCTCCGACCGGCAGGCGCGCTACATCGGCGTGCACCGGCGCGGTCCGTACAAGCCGGACCACTACCGGTACTGACCGTCGCGCGATCGCGAGGCCGGGCGTTCGCGCGCCCGACCCCGCGCATTCCCCCCAAGCTCTCGGGATCGCCATGTTCCGTTACCACGTCGTCGTCGCCTGGCTCATCAACGCGATCGCGCTGTTCGTGCTGCCCTGGGTCTTCCCGTGGGTGCAGGTGGACTCGATGGTCACGGCGCTCCTCGCCGCGCTCGTGCTCGGCCTCGTCAACGCGCTCGTCCGCCCGCTCTTCATCCTGCTCACGCTGCCGGCGACGATCCTCACGCTCGGACTCTTCATCTTCGTGATCAACGGGTTGCTGTTCTGGATGGTGGGCTCGTGGTTCGAGGGCTTCCGCGTGTCGGGGTTCTGGTCCGGCTTCTTCGGGGCGATCGTCTACAGCCTGATCTCGATGGCGATCTCCGCGCTGGTGATGCCGCGGCGGAGCATGCCGCCGGCCGACCGCCGATGAGCGCGCGCCCGTTCAGCCTCGAATACTTCCCGCCGCGCACGCCGGACGGCGTCGCGAAGCTGCGCGCCGCCCGCGCGGCGCTCGCGACGCTGAAGCCCGCGTTCTGCTCGGTCACCTTCGGCGCGGGCGGGTCGACGCGCGAGGGCACGCTCGAGACGGTGCTCGAGATCCGCGGCGAGGGGGTGCCCGCGGCCCCGCACCTCTCGTGCATCGGCTCGACGCGCGAGAACATCGCCGCGGTCCTCGCGCAGTACCGCGCACACGGCATCCGCCATCTGGTCGCACTGCGCGGCGACCTGCCGTCGGGCACGCTCGACGCGGGCGAGTTCCGCTACGCGAACGAGCTGGTCGCGTTCATCCGGCGCGAGACCGGCGACTGGTTCCACATCGACGTCGCCGCCTACCCGGAGATGCACCCGCAGGCGCTCTCGCCCATGCGCGACCTCGAGAACTTCAAGCGCAAGATCGACGCGGGCGCGAACTCCGCGATCACGCAGTATTTCTACAACGCGGACGCCTACTTCCGGTTCGTCGACGATTGCCGCGCGCTCGGCATCGACGCGCCGATCGTTCCGGGCGTCATGCCGATCGCGAGCGCGTCGAAGCTCGCGCGCTTCTCGGATGCCTGCGGCGCCGAGATCCCGCGCTGGATCCGCCGCCGGCTGGAGGGCTTCGGCGACGACACCGCGTCGATCCGCGCCTTCGGCCTCGACGTGGTCACCGACCTGTGCGCGACGCTCCTCGCGCGCGGCGCGCCCGGACTGCACTTCTACACGCTGAACCAGGCGTCGCTCACCGCCGCCCTCTGGCGAAGGCTGAAGCTGGGGTCGGAGCCGTAGTTCGAACTCAGCCGCGCCGCCAGGACGTGAGTTCGAAGGTCGCGTTCTGCGTGCGGTGGTTGAAGGTCGAGAACGGATCGCCCTTGTCCCGGTACTCCGCCTGCCGTTCCTCGCGCACGGTGTTGCCCACGGCGGGCGACCACCACAGCAGGTGGTTGACCTGGGTCGCGGTCCGCCAGAACTCCTCGTCGTCGAGGATCATGAAGATGCGCACGCCCACTGCATCGAAGGTTCCGGCGGGCGTGGTGAACGAGCGCCATCCGCCGACGCGCGCGTCGTAGTTGATCCGGCCCTCGCGCCGGTCCGTTTCGTTGATCTGCGGCGCCCACAGGCCCCAGCGTGCGCCCGGCGTCAGCGGGAACTGCCAGCGCGGCAACGGCGGCGTGAACCGCCGCGTCTCGTCGTTGAAGATCGCGCCGACCGACAGGTCGCCGTGCGAGGTCCATTGCTCGACGCGCGTCGTGTCGCCGTTCGGGCCGTTGCGCGACACGCGGATCGCGATGCCCCGCGCGTCGACCGAGACCACTTCGCGCGTCTCGTCGTAGACCGCCGGGTTGCGGAACCCGTCGGTGACGCGGTAGACCCAGCGGTCGCCGGCCTTGTAGACCGGTGCGGGTGCGGGCGGGCCGTCGCTCGCGCCCGGCGTGCCCGCGCAGGCGCCCAGCAGCGAAGCCAGCGGCGCCGCGGAGGCGGCGAGCAGCAGGCGGCGGCGCGCCGGGTCGCGTGGGTCGGTCATGTCGAACCTCGTCGGGTGCGGATCGGCGCCATCATAGCGCCGCGGTCCGCCGAGGCTAGCCGCGTTGTGCGACGTCGGCGACCCGCCCACCGCTCGCCTCGACGAGATCGTCGGGCGCGATCGGAAAGAGGGCGTTGGGCGTTCCGCCGGCGGCGTAGACGACCTCGAAGGCCGTCAGGTCACGGTCGACCAGCACCGGCATCGGCGTCGCGTGGCCGAGCGGCGGGATGCCGCCGATCGCGTAGCCGGTCGCCTCGCGCACGAACGCCGCGTCGGCGCGGCCGATCGGCTCGCCCAGGATCGATGCGATCTTCGCCTCGTCCACGCGGTTCGCTCCGCTCGCGACCACGAGGACCGCGCCGGCGCCGTCGCCGCGACGGAACACGAGCGACTTCGCGATCTGCGCCACGGCGCATCCGAGGAGCGCCGCGGCCTCGGCCGAGGTCCGCGACGACGCCGCGTGTTCGACGATGCGGCAGTCGAGACCCTTCGCCTCGAGCGCGTCCTGCACGCGGCGGGCGGATGGCGACAACGCGCCGCTCACGGCTCGACCGTCTCCAGCTCGAAGCCGTCGACCCAGGCTTTGCCCTTGCCCTCGAGCGTGACGCCGACCTCGAGTCGGTTGGTCCCGGGCGGCAGCTCGAGCTCGACCGAGTGACGCTTCCAGTCGGTGTCTCCGCGCACGCGCGAGTTCTTCGCCGGGACGTGCGCCAGGAGCGCTCCGCCGCGCTGGGCGAGCAGCAGCAGCGACACGCCGTTGTCGCGACCGTCGGGGATGCCTTCGGTACGGATCCACGCCGACAGGCGCACGGTCTTGCCGGCGTAGGCGGCGGCCGGCAGGCGTTGCGCGAGCGTGCCCCAGGGTTCCGGGCCGATGTTCGTGATGCGCATCGCGTGGCTGCCGTCCTTGCGGCGACCGCTGTCGAGCGCGAAGTCGTAGGACACGCTGCCGGTGTGCTGCGCGTTGTACCAGCCCTTCGGGTTGCCCTGCTCGCCCGATTCCTTCGCATCGAAGCCGGGGTTGACGAGCGCAATCGGCGCGGCGAACGCCGGCAGGGCGACGGCCGCGCACCAGGCGAGGATCGCGATGCGCACGGCTTCAGTCTCCGTCGGTGATGGCGCCGCGGGTCGCGGTCGACACGAGCTTCGCGTACTTCGCGAGCAGCCCCTTCGTGTAGCGCGGCGCCGGCGGGCGCCACGCTGCGCGCCGCCGCGCGATCTCCGCGTCGTCGACGTTCAACTGGATCAGCAGTCGGTGCGCGTCGATGGTGATCGAGTCGCCTTCGTGCACGAGCGCGATGAGACCACCGGCCTGCGCCTCGGGCGCGACGTGGCCGACGACCATGCCCCAGGTGCCGCCGGAGAAGCGTCCGTCGGTGATGAGCCCGACCGACTCGCCCAGGCCCTGGCCGATCAGCGCCGAGGTGGGCGCGAGCATCTCCTGCATGCCCGGGCCGCCCTTCGGGCCCTCGTAGCGGATCACGATCACGTCGCCCGCGCGGATCTTCTTCGCGAGTATCGCCTCCATGCACTGCGGCTCCGAGTCGAACACGCGCGCGGGCCCGGTGATCGCCGGGCTCTTGAGGCCGGTGATCTTCGCCACGCAGCCCTCGGGCGCGAGATTGCCCTTGAGGATCGCGAGGTGGCCCTGCGCGTACATCGGGTTCGACCACGGGCGGATCACCTGCTGGTCGCGCCGCGGCTCGGCGGGCACCCGATCGAGTTCCTCGCCGAGCGTTCTGCCGGTGATCGTCATGCAGTCGCCGTGGACGAGGCCGTGCGCGAGCAGCATCTTCAGCACCTGCGGCACGCCGCCGGCGGCGTGGAAGTCGGTCGCCACGTACTGTCCCGAGGGCTTGAGGTCGCAGATCACCGGGACGCGCTTGCGCACGCGCTCGAAGTCGTCGATCGTCCACTCGACGCCCGCGGCCGCGGCGATCGCGAGGTAGTGCAGCACCGCGTTGGTCGACCCGCCGGTCGCCATCACGAGCGCGACCGCGTTCTCGATCGAGCGTCGCGTGATGATGTCGCGCGGCTTCAGGTCGCGCCGGATCGCCTCGACCAGCACCTTCGCGGACGCCGCCGCCGAGTCCGCCTTCTCGGCGTCGGGCGAGGCCATCTGCGAGCTGCCGAGGAGCGAGATGCCGAGCGCCTCGAACGACGAACTCATCGTGTTCGCCGTGTACATGCCGCCGCACGCGCCCACCGACGGGCAGGCGTGACGCTCGACGCCGTCGTAGTCCTCCTTCGACATCGTGCCGGCGGTGAACGCGCCGACCGCCTCGAAGGCCGAGACGATGGTGAGCGCGCGGCCCTTCCAGTCGCCGGGCTTGATCGTGCCGGCGTACACGTAGATGCCGGGCACGTTCATGCGCGCCATCGCCATCGCGCCGGCCGGCATGTTCTTGTCGCAGCCGCCGACGATGAGCATGCCGTCCATGCACTGGCCGTTCACGGACGTTTCGATCGCGTCGGCGATCACCTCGCGCGAGACGAGCGAGTACTTCATGCCTTCGGTGCCCATCCCGATGCCGTCGGTCACCGTCGGCACGCCGAACATCTGCGGCATCGCGCCGGCCTCAAAGAGCGCGCCGATCGCCCGGTCGACGAGCGGCTGGATGCCCGCGTTGCAGGGGTTCATCGTCGAGTGTCCGTTGGCCACGCCGACGATCGGCTTCTCGAAGTCGCCGTCGCCGAAGCCGACGGCGCGCAGCATCGCGCGGTTCGGCGAGCGGGCGACGCCGTGGGTGATCAGGCGGGAACGTCGGTTGAGCGCCATCGGTCGACTCCGGGGGGATGCGGATGGAAAGAGGCGTGGCGATTCTACGCCGCGGTGGCGGACCGGCCCGCGGCGCAGGACGACGGTGTTGCGCCGGCCGCGAGCGGGAGCGGGAGCGAAGGATCCGCGCCGTCGCGCTCCGGCCGCAGGCAGCCCAGGATCGCGCCGCCGGCGACCAGCGCGAAGCCGGCCGCGTGGAAGACGTGCAGGGTTTCGCCGAGGAAGATCGTCGCGAGGAGCGCGGCGAACACCGGGACGAGGTGGGTGAACAGGCCGGCCTGCACCGGCCCGACGCGGCGGATGCCGTAGGCGAGCAAGGTCATCGCGGCGATCGTCGGCAGCACGCCCAGGTAGACGACACCCGCGGCGGCGCCCGCGCCCGGCAGCGCGATGCGCTGCGTCGCCGCCTCCCACGCGACCGCCGGCACGATCAGCGCGAGACCGATGAGCCCCGCGGCGAACATGAACGACGCAAACGGCAGGGCGTCGTCGCGGCGCGCGAGCCGCACCGTGTACCAGGCCCACACGCCCATGCCGACGAGCATCAGCAGGTCGTGGCCGTTCACGGCGAGCGCGGCGAGCGTCTCCGGCCGCCCGCGCGCCACGATGACGAGCACGCCCGCGAGCGAGATCGCGATGCCCGCGAGTTCGAGCGCGCTCGGCTTGCGGCGGTGGAGCAGCGCCGCGACCGCCACGATCAGCACCGGGATCGCCGAGTTGAGCAGCGCCAGGTTGATCGCCGACGAGCCGGCGAGGCCGACGTAGACGAGCCAGGTCTGCGGCGCGAATCCGACGAGCGCGAAGAGCGCGAGCGAACCGAAGTGCCGTCGAAACGCGTCGGCGATCGCACGCCGGTCGCGCCACGCGACAGGCGCGAGCGCCAGCAGCACGACGGCCCAGCGCAGGGCGGAAAGCCATGCCGGGGCGAGCGTGTCGAGCAGGCCGCGGGCCGTGACCGAACTGGTCGCCCACAGCGCGGAGGTGAGCACGAGCGCCCCGTAAGGCAGCGCGCGCGACGTCGGGGAGGGGGACATGATCGCGGCGCCAGTGTGCCCGGAGTCTCGCCATACCGTCCAATACATACGATGTCGCGTCTCATACCTATGGGGTATGCTGCCGCCCCATGGAGCTGCGCCACCTGCGTTATTTCGTCGCGGTCGGCGACGCGCAGAACATCGGCCGCGCGGCACTCGCGCTGCACATCGCGCAGCCGCCGCTGTCGCGCGCGATCCGGGGGTTCGAGGAGGAACTGGGCGTCGAACTCTTCCGCCGCAGCGCACGCGGGGTCACGTTGACCCGCGCGGGCGCGGCGCTGCTGCCCGAGGCGCGGCGGCTGCTGCGCGACGCCGAGACGCTGCGCCAGAACGCGCGCCAGTACGCCGCCGGCGAGGCGGGCACGCTCGCCATCGGTTTCGTCAGCACGGCGTCGTACAACGTGCTCCCGGGCATCGTGCCGGCGTTTCGCGCCCGGCGACCGGGCGTGCGCCTCGTGCTGCGCGAGGCGACGTCGGATGTCCAGGTGCCCGCGCTCGTCGCCGGCGACCTCGACGTCGGCTTCGTGACCGCCGGGCCGCTGCCCCGGGAACTCGCCTACGCGCCGCTCCACCGGGAGCCGCTGATCGCCGCGCTGCCGGCGCGACGACGCTGGCCGTCCCGGGTGTCGCTGCGCCGCCTGGCGCGCGAGACGTTCATCCTGTTCCCGCGCGAGGTCGCGCCGGTCTGGCACGACGCGATCCTCGCCTTCTGCCGAACGGCGGGGTTCTCGCCGCAGGTCGGACAGGAGGCGATCCAGATGCAGACGATCGTGAGCCTCGTGGCGGGCGGGATGGGCGTGTCGCTGGTCCCCGCCTCGCTCGGCCGCCTCCGGCGCGACGGTGTGGTATACCGCCGGCTGGCGGAACGCAGCCCCGGCGTCGAGACCGGGCTCGCGTGGCGCGCCGCGGACGACGCGCCGCTCACGCGCGCGTTCGTGGCGCAGGCGCACGAGGCTTCCGCGCACCCTTCGAGCCGATGACGATCGTCCATCCGGAATTCGATCCGATCGCGATCCACCTGGGACCGCTGGCGGTGCGCTGGTACGGGCTCATGTACGTGGTCGGGTTCGTGGCCTTCCTCATGCTCGGCCGCGTGCGCGCGAACCGCAACCTGCTGACCGGCTGGCGGCCGCAGGACGTCGACGACATGCTGTTCTACGGCGTGTTCGGCGTGATCCTCGGCGGCCGGCTCGGCTACGTCCTGTTCTACAAGCCGCTGTACTACCTCGCGCACCCGCTCGAGATCGCGGCGGTGTGGCAGGGCGGCATGAGTTTCCACGGCGGGCTCCTGGGCGTGCTGGTCGCGCTGTGGCTCTACGCGCGGCGGCGCGGCAAGCGCTGGCTCGACGTCACCGACTTCGTCGCGCCGCTCGTGCCGCTCGGGCTCGCGGCGGGCCGGCTCGGCAACTTCATCAACGGCGAGCTGTGGGGCCGTCCGACCGGCGCGAACTGGGGCATGGTGTTCCCGCAGGTCGACGCGCTGCCGCGCCATCCGTCGCAGCTCTACGAGTTCGGGCTCGAGGGACTCGCGCTGTTCGCGATCCTCTGGACCTTCGGCGGCCGCCCGCGGCCGATGGGCGCGGTGTCCGGCCTCTTCCTCGCGGGCTACGGCGTCGCGCGCTTCGTCGTCGAGTACGCGCGCGAGCCCGACGCGTTCCTCGGCACGCTCGCGTTCGGGCTCTCGATGGGCCAATGGCTGAGCGTGCCGATGATCGCGGCGGGCGTCATCATGATGGCGTGGGCGTACGCGCGCGCGGGGAAGGCGCATCCGACGATTCTCGACCGCATGAAGTAGTTTTTGGCTTCGTGGGGCTCGGTCGAGCGGACGCACAACGTGCGCCGCTCACCTCGCGGGCGGAGTCGGTTCGGAGCGAAAATCGTCCGGCGGAAGCCGGACCCACGCATGACCCGAGACGCCTCGCCTTCCCTGTGGGTCGGGCTTCAGCCCGACGGGGTTCGTCACGGCGACACGAAAATCGTCCGGCCGGACCCACGCATGACCCGAGACGCCTCGCCTTCCCTGTGGGTCGGGCTTCAGCCCGACGGGGTTCGTGGCATCGAAGCGAAAGTCGTCAGACTGAAACTCGACCCACCGGAGGCCGAAGCCCGACCACCGGACACTGAAGTCTGGCCCGCGAAGACGGTGCAGCGGCGAGCGTTTGCCGCGACCGGTTCGGCGGGAATCAGTCGAGCCGGCGATAGTCGCCGTCGATCGCCCCGCTGCGCGCCACCGACTGCGTGCGCAGCCCGGTGTTGATCGGAAGGAGCAAAAGTCCCAGCGCGGCGAGGTCGCTCACGACGCCCGGCAGGAGGAAGAGGAAGCCTGCGAGGACCTTGCGCCCGCTGTCCAGGAGTTCGCGCAGGATCGACGCCTCGCCGTGCATCGCCGCCACCGTGCGGGCGTGGAACGCGACGCGTTCGTTGCGCAGCAGCGCGAGACCGGCGAAGAGTCCGACCGCGAGCCAGATCCAGACCGAGAGGCCGGACCAGCGCGCGAAGCGCGTGGTCGCGAGGAGATCGAGGACCGGGAAACTCAGTACAATCGCAGCGGCGAGAAAGCGCATGGGGGCTCCTTGGCGGCCGCGGCGATCCTGGTGCTGACGAGCCTGCCCGATGCGGACACCGCGCGTCGTCTCGCGCGTGGGTTGATCGAAGCGAGGCTCGCCGCCTGCGTGCAGGTCGGCGCGCCCGTCGAATCACTTTATCACTGGCAGGGCAGGCTAGAAACGGCGAACGAGATCCCGCTCGCCATCAAGACGACCGCCACGGCCTGGCCGGCGTTGTTGTCCGCGATCCGTGAACGCCACCCCTACGAACTTCCCGAGATCGTCGCGGTCCCCATCATCGATGGATTGCCCGGATACCTCGACTGGATCGACGCGCAGACCCGCGCGGAGTGAGCGCACGCTCGTCGGCGGCCGACGGCTGGCGGCCTTGGCGCTCGCGACGCTCGCGTCCGCGGTGTCGGCGGCCGGACCGAAGCTCCTGCCGGCCGAGGAGGCGTTCCGGCTCTCGGCGCGGGCGCTGGACGCGAGGACCGTCGAGATCCGATACGACGTGGCCGACGGCTACTACCTGTACCGCGACAAGTTGCGGTTCGTCGTCGAGCCAGCGCCGGCCGGCGCGCTCGCGCCGGTGCTCCCCTCCGGCAAGCTCCACGAAGACCCGTTCTTCGGCACGTCGACGATCTACCGGGGACCGGCCGTCATCCGGCTGCCGATCACGGCGGCGAAGCCCGGCGACCGGATCACGCTGGTCGCGGATTCGCAGGGTTGCGCTGATGCGGGCGTGTGCTATCCGCCGCATCGACAGACGCTGCAGATCGTCCTGCCGAACGCTGGGGCACCTCCCGGGCCTCCGGTGGAAGCGGCGCCGCGCAAGAAGTCCTATTTCAACTGAAGGCTAGAGGTGGGCGCTTACTTGCGCTGCAGAGCGCCATGACAAGCCTGGCATCCCGAACGCTCGTCATCGTCTGTGCGGTCGTCGCGCTCGTCGCAGGCGTCTGGTACGCGTGGTCCACACTCGGCGGAGGCTCGTCCGCGGTCGGACAGTCCGCCGCGGCGCTCGTCGGGACGACGCTGCCCGATCCGGACGGCAAGGACCACCCGCTGTCGCAGTGGAAGGGCAAGGTGCTGGTGGTCAATTTCTGGGCGACCTGGTGCGCGCCGTGCCGCGAAGAGATGCCGATGTTCATGCGGTTCCAGCGGGAACTCGGCCCCAAAGGCCTGCAATTCGTCGGCATCGCCGTCGATCAACCCGACAAAGTGAAGCAATTCGCGGGTGAGCTCCAGCTGAACTACCCAGCGCTGATCGGCGGCTATGGCGCCATGGAGCTGTCCAAGGTGATGGGAAACTCCGTCATGGCGCTGCCGTTCACGGTCATCGTGGACCGGGAGGGCCGGGTGGCGCACACGCAGCTCGGTGCGTTGAAAGAGACTCAACTAGCGACTATCCTGAAGCAACTTCTGTGATTATCGCCTAACACGTCGCGTTCCGATTTGACATCGGCCGGGGCATCGATGGCAGGCATCGGACCATCGTCGATCGCGGTGCGTCGCGATCCGGGGCAACCTCCAGGTCCCGGGGTCGTGAGGGAATGCCGGAGCGCCCGCCGCCTACTTCGGCCAAGACTGGACAATTCGCCGCGATCTGCGGCAAACTCCCTGCCTTTCGACCGCAGGAAGGCAGGCGTCCGATGTTCGCCGCCTCACCCAGGAAGCCGCTGTCGGCGCGTACCGACGGTGCCGCTCGCAGGGTCCCGAACCCCCGAATCGTCGTCCGCAACGTCGCCGCCGGATCCGCGCCCGACCCGTTGGCGTTCGGATCGCTGGGGTGACGCCATGGACCTGCGCAAGCTCAAGACGCTGATCGACTTGGTCGAGACCTCGGGTATCGCGGAACTCGAGATTCAGGAAGGCGAGGAGCGCGTGCGAATCACGCGGTCCCGACCGTCGGCGCCGGCCGTCCATGCCGCGCCGGCAGCACCGGCTCCGGCCGTCGAGCGCAGCGCTGCTGCGCCGGCAGGAACGGTCCCGAACGCCGAAGCACCGGCCTCGCTCGCTCCCGACGGCCACCTGGTGAAGAGCCCGATGGTCGGAACGTTCTACCGCTCCGGCTCGCCCGGCGCGAAGCCGTTCGTCGAGGTCGGTGACACGGTGAAGGAGGGGGATGCGCTCTGCATCATCGAGGCGATGAAGCTCATGAACGAGATCGAATCCGACAAGGCGGGCGTCGTGAAGGCGATCCTCGTCGAGAACGGGCAGCCGGTCGAGTTCGGCCAGCCGCTGTTCGTGATCGCCTGAACGGGCACGACTCCGGGGTCGTGGCGCGTTCCCGGCACCACCGGACCCCTGCCCGGGTCCTTCCGGAGCCGTCCCGCGCCGCCGCGGGCTGGTCCGCCTGACGAACGCACGCCGTGCCTCCTCCCAAGTCCGACAAGCTCTTCGACAAGATCCTGATCGCCAACCGCGGCGAGATCGCGCTGCGCGTGCAGCGCGCGTGCCGCGAACTCGGCATCAAGACCGTGGTGGTGCACTCGGAGGCCGATCGCGACGCGAAGTACGTGCGGCTCGCCGACGAGTCGGTGTGCATCGGCCCGCCGCCGTCGGCGCAGAGCTACCTCAACATCCCGGCGATCATCGCGGCGGCCGAGGTCACCGACGCGCAGGCGATCCATCCCGGGTACGGGTTCCTCTCCGAGAACGCGGATTTCGCCGAGAAGGTCGAGCGCTCGGGCTTCGTGTTCATCGGCCCGCGCGCCGACACGATCCGCCTGATGGGCGACAAGGTGAGCGCCAAGGCCGCGATGACCAAGGCCGGCGTGCCCTGCGTGCCGGGCTCGGAGGGCGCGCTGCCCGAGGACCCGAAGGAGATCGTGAGGATCGCGCGCGCGATCGGCTATCCGGTGATCGTCAAGGCGGCGGGCGGCGGCGGCGGGCGCGGCATGCGCGTCGTGCACACCGAGGCCGCGCTCAACTCCGCGGTGTCGCTCACGCGCTCGGAAGCGCAGGCGGCGTTCGGCAATCCGACCGTGTACATGGAGAAGTTCCTGACGACGCCGCGGCACATCGAGATCCAGGTGCTCGCCGACGAGCACAAGAACGCGGTCTGGCTGGGCGAGCGCGACTGCTCGATGCAGCGCCGCCACCAGAAGATCATCGAGGAGGCGCCGGCGCCCGGCATCGCCCCGCGGCTCGTCACGCGCATCGGCGACCGCTGCGCCGACGCCTGCCGCAAGATCGGTTACCGCGGCGCGGGCACGTTCGAGTTCCTGTTCCAGGACGACGAGTTCTTCTTCATCGAGATGAACACGCGGGTGCAGGTCGAGCACCCGGTGACCGAGGCGACCACGGGCATCGACATCGTGCAGCAGCAGATCCGCATCGCGGCCGGCCAGAAGCTCGCGTTCCGCCAGCGCGACATCGTGCGCAAGGGCCACGCGATCGAATGCCGGATCAACGCCGAGGATCCGTACACGTTCGTGCCCTCGCCCGGCCGCATCACGAACTACCACGCGCCCGGCGGCCCCGGCATCCGCGTCGACTCGCACGTCTACGCGAACTACGTGGTGCCGCCGTACTACGACTCGATGGTCGGCAAGGTGATCGCGTACGGCGACTCCCGCGACCAGGCGATCGCGCGCATGAGGATCGCGCTCTCCGAGATGGCGGTCGAGGGCATCCGCACGAACATTCCGCTGCACCAGGAACTCCTGATCGACGAGAAGTTCCTGCGCGGCGGCACCTCGATCCACTACCTCGAAGAGAAGATCGCGAAGCGGACGGGGGGGAAGTAGGGCCGGATTCCGGTCTTGGTCCCGATGCCGTATCTCGCGCTGCGATTCGAATCCGACGCCACCGACGCCGAGCGCTGGTGCGACGCGCTGCTCGAGGCGGGCGCGCTGTCGGTGGAGGTGTCCGATCCGCACGCGGGCACGGAGCGCGAGGCCGCGCGCTACGCCGAGCCCGGGGAACCGGACGCCGGCTACTGGGCGGTGTCGCGCATCGAGGCGCTCTTCGCCGACGGCGTCGACGCCGCGCAGGCGTTCGCCGCGGCCGCGCAGGTCATCGGCGTGCCGGCGCCGCGCCACGACACGCGCGCGATCGCCGACGAGGACTGGGTGCGCGCCACGCAGGCGCAGTTCGGCCCGATCGATCTCGGCGCGGGATGCTTCGTCGTGCCGACCTGGTGCGAAGCGCCGCGCGACGCGGCGATCGTGCTGCGGCTCGATCCGGGCGTCGCGTTCGGCACCGGCTCGCATCCGACGACGCGCCTGTGCCTCGAATGGCTGCGCGAGACGATCCGCGGCGGCGAGCGCGTGATCGACTACGGTTGCGGCTCGGGCATCCTCGCGATCGCGGCGGCGAAGTTCGGCGCCGCCGACGTCTCGGGCACCGACGTGGATGCCCAGGCGCTGTCGGCGAGCCGCGCGAACGCGACATCGAACGGTGTCGAGGCGCGGTTCGTCGAGCCTTCGCGCCTGCGCACCGAGCCCGCGGACGTCGTGGTGGCGAACATCCTCGCGAACCCGCTGATCCTGCTCGCGCCTGCGCTGTCGGCGCGGGTTCGACCCGGCGGGAGGATCGCGCTCTCGGGCATCCTCGAACCGCAGGGCGGCGCGGTCGCCGCGGCCTACGAGCCGTGGTTTACACTCGCGCACGCGCGGCGACTCGACGGTTGGGTGCTGCTCGCAGGCGAACGCCGCGCGACCTGAATGGACGAACAGTACACGCGCTGTCCCGGGTGCCGGACGATCTTCCGCGTCACGGCGCAGCAGCTCGCGCTGAAGGGCGGGCAGGTGCGTTGCGGGCATTGTCGGACCGTGTTCGACGGCACCGCGGAACGCGTCTCGCTCGCGCCGCAGGCGCACGAGGCGCGCGACGTCGAGGCCGACCCGGGCCCGCCCACGGTGACGCTGCGCCCGGCGCACGCGTTGCGCGCCGCCGACGACACCGCCGCACCTGCGACGGCGACGCATGCCGCCACGACGCAGCAGTCGTCGCCGCAGCCGACGATCACGCCCGGCGCGGCGCGCGCGGACGACGATTGGGAGAACCGCTTCGCGTGGGACAAGCCGCGCGAGCGGCGACGCACGCCGCTCGTCGCGACCGGAGCCGTGCTCCTCGCGGTCCTGCTCGCGGGGCAGGCGCTGTGGCATTTCCGCGATGCGATCGCCGCGCACGCTCCGGCGCTGCGCCCGGCGCTCGTGCGGGCGTGCGCGTACGCCGGGTGCACGATCCGACCGTTGCGCGACGTCGCCGCGCTGTCGATCGAGTCCTCCGACCTGCAGGCGGACGCCGCGCACCGCGGACTCCTGATCCTCGCGGCGACGGTGCGCAATCGCGCGAACCACGCGATCGCCTTCCCGTACCTCGAACTCACGCTCACCGACGCCCAGGATCAGCCGGTCGTGCGCCGCGCCTTCGCGCCCGGCGAGTTCGCCGGCGGGACGGCCGATGTCGCCCGCGGCATCGCCCCGCAAGGTGAAATCCCGATCAAGCTCTTCATCGACGCGAGCGCGACGACGCAGGCGGGCTACCGACTGTACCTGTTCTATCCGTGAATCCTGTCATCGCACCATTATGGTGCGATGACAGGAGTCAGTTGTCGGTTGTCAGTTGACAGTAGCGCCGGCGTCTCCTGTGGCGGCGCATTGAGCGCCGATGTGATGTACCGCGAGCGCGTCCAAAACGATGCGCGGCGATTTCATCGTTGCACTATCATGGGGCAAGCGGCGGCCCCAGATGCGGGCGGCCAGGATTAATGCCCTTGTAAACAATGGGTTGGCGGGATGTGCCGCATGGCATGGAACTCGCTAGCCTGTCCGGCGGCGATATTGCATTGCACTAACCCCCGTTTTCCCGTTATCCGGCCCCCAGGAGATCGGCATGACCACAGGCGCAGACGTCCTCAAGATGATCAAGGAGAAGGAGGTCCGATTCGTCGACCTCCGCTTCACCGACACCCGCGGCAAGGAACAGCACGTGTCGGTGCCCGCGAAGATGTTCGACATGAGCAAGTTCGAGGACGGACACGCGTTCGACGGATCGTCGATCGCGGGCTGGAAGGGCATCCAGGCCTCCGACATGCTGTTGATGCCCGATCCGGCCACCGCGAACCTCGACCCGTTCCTCGACGAGACGACGCTGCTCCTCACCTGCGACGTCGTCGAACCCTCCGACGGCAAGGGGTACGAGCGCGATCCGCGGTCGATCGCGAAGCGCGCCGAGGCCTACCTCAAGTCGACCGGCATCGGCGATGTCGCCTACTTCGGTCCCGAGCCCGAGTTCTTCATCTTCGACTCGGTCGAGTGGTCGGTCGACATGTCCGGCAGCTACTGCAAGGTGTTCTCGAGCGAGGCGGCGTGGTCGTCCGCGGAGAAGTTCGAGGGCGGGAACATGGGCCACCGCCCGGGCGTGAAGGGCGGCTACTTCCCGGTGCCGCCGGTCGACGCGCTGCAGGACATCCGCTCGGCGATGTGCCTCGCGCTCGAGGAGATGGGCGTGCCGGTCGAGGTGCACCATCACGAAGTGGCGAACGCGGGCCAGTGCGAGATCGGCACCAGGTTCGCGCCGCTGGTGCAGCGCGCCGACTGGCTGCAGATCCTCAAGTACGTCGTGCACAACACCGCGGCCGCGTACGGCAAGACGGCGACGTTCATGCCGAAGCCGATCGTCGGCGACAACGGCTCGGGCATGCACTGCCACCAGTCGGTGTGGAAGGGCGGCAAGAACCTGTTCGCGGGCGACGGCTACTCGGGTCTGTCGGAGTTCGCGCTCTATTACATCGGCGGCATCATCAAGCACGCGCGCGCGCTGAACGCGATCACCAATCCGGGCACGAACTCGTACAAGCGCCTGGTCCCCGGCTTCGAGGCGCCGGTGAAGCTCGCCTACTCGGCGCGCAACCGCTCGGCGTCGATCCGCATCCCCTACGTGTCGAACCCGAAGGGCCGCCGCATCGAGGTGCGCTTCCCGGATCCGACCTGCAACCCCTACATCGGGTTCGCGGCGATGCTGATGGCGGGCCTCGACGGCGTGCAGAACAAGATCCATCCCGGCGACCCCGCCGACAAGAACCTCTACGACCTGCCGCCCGAGGAGGACAAGAAGATCCCGACGGTGTGCAGTTCGCTCGACATGGCGCTCGACTACCTCGACCGGGATCGCGGCTTCCTCACCAAGGGCGGCGTGTTCACCGACGACATGATCGACGCGTTCATCGAGCTCAAGGAGGAGGAGGTCACGCGCTTCCGGATGACGACGCACCCGGTCGAATACGAGATGTACTACTCGCTGTAAACCGCGCCAGCGTCGCGGGCGTTGTCCGCATGGCGGCGGGGGCGGGCCCGAGGTCCGCCCCTATCGTCGTCATCGCCGGCTCCGATACACTGCGACGCATGACCTTCCTCCCGGAACGGGTCCTCGCATGCTGCGTCGCCGCCTTCCTCGGATGCGCGAGCGGCCTTGCGCCCGCGGCGACGCTCGCGCAGACGGCGAAGGACTCCGGCTGCACCGACAAGCCGGTGCGCGTCGCGGGATCGGACACGTGGAAGTGCGCGACCAGGACCGGCGCACAGGCGTTCTTCAACGTGCCCGAAGCCTCATCGGAGCCCGCGGCGCCTCCGAAATCCACGGTCACGCGCTCGGTCGCCGTGCCCTCGCCCGCCGGATTCCCGAGGATCGATTCCGGCACGCAGAAGTCGCGCGACGACCTCCGCCGCAAGGTGCTGCAGGACGAACTCGCGAGCGAGGAGAAGCTCCTCGCCGACGCGAAGAAGGCCTGGGGCGACGGCGCGCCGCCGCCGCTGCCGGAGGAGCGCGCGAACGCGCAGGCCTACGCCGACCGCCTCGCGCGGCTGCGCCAGGCGGTGCAACTGCACGAGCGCAATGTCGCGGCGCTGAAGCGCGAGATCGGGTCGCGCTGACGCGCGCCTTCGTTCGCGCGGAAGCGCAGCACGTCGCGGGTTGCCCGTCCTCCGGCCGGGGCCGCGCGCCGCGCACGATGGCGGCGGGGGCCGGGTGATTCGCGCCACGGCGCCCGATCCGCGAAGGCCGGACCCGTTAGCGGGGCTGGATCTGCTGGCGACGGCCGTGCTGCTGCTCGACGGCGACGCTCGCGTGCAATGGGCGAATCCCGCGGCGGAGAATCTCTTCGAGCTGTCGCGGAAGCGGCTCGTCGGCCTCGTGCCGGTGCAGGCGTTCGTCGGAGGGGCGGCGCTCGCCGCCGCGATCGACCGGGCGGTCGCGAGCGGCGCGTCGTACACCGAGCAGGCGCTCGAACTCGGCGTGGCCGGCAAGGCGAAGCTCCACCTCGCCTGCACGGTGACGCCGGTCGACATGGCGGGAGTTGCGACGCTGCTCGAGTTCCGGCACATCGACCAGCAGCTCAGGATCGCGCGCGAGGAGCGGCTGAACGAGCAGCAGCAGGCGAACCGCGAGCTGATCCGCAACCTCGCGCACGAGATCAAGAACCCGCTCGGCGGCATCCGCGGCGCGGCGCAACTGCTCGAACGCGAGCTCGACGATGCGCGCCTGCGCGAATACACGCAGGTGATCATCGGGGAGTCCGACCGCCTGCAGTCGCTCGTCAACCGGCTCCTGACGCCGCACCGCCTGCCCGCGTACCGGCGCGTGAACGTGCACGAGGTGCTGCTGCGCGTGAAGGGCGTCGTGCAGGCGGAGTTCCCGCAGGTTCCGGTCGTGCTCGACTTCGACGCGTCGCTGCCCGAGGCGGAGGTCGACCCCGAGCAGATCGTGCAGGCGGTCCTGAACGTGGTCCGCAACGCCGCGCAGGCGCTCGCCGGAACGACGCCCGACCCGCGCATCGTCGTGTCGACGCGCATCGCGCGCAACCTGATGGTCGCGCGCCGGGTGCATCGTGTCGCGGTCGCGATCAGGATCGAGGACAACGGTCCGGGCATTCCGGAGGCGCTGCGCGACCGGATGTTCTATCCGCTCGTGTCGGGGCGCGACGGCGGGAGCGGGCTCGGGCTCACGATCGCGCAGACCTTCGTCGCGCAGCACGGCGGCACGATCGACTGGGAGAGCGCGCCCGGCCGCACCGTGTTCACCATCGCGCTGCCGTTCGAGTCTCCGCACAACGCGCACCAGAACCGGGATGACGCCGATGCACGACGCTGACGACACGCCGCGGAGCGGCGAATCCGGCCGGAGCGTGTGGATCGTCGACGACGACCGATCGATCCGCTGGGTGCTCGAGAAGGCCCTGGCGCGCGAGGGCGTGCCGCACCGGACCTTCGGCTCGGCCTACGAGGTGATGCAGGCGCTCGCCGTCGACAGGCCGGCGGCGCTCGTCTCCGACATCCGGATGCCGGGCGAGTCGGGCATCGCGCTCTTGAACCAGGTGAAGGAGCGGCACCCGCAGCTCCCGGTCATCGTGATGACCGCCTACTCGGATCTCGAGAGCGCGGTGCAGGCGTTCCAGGGCGGGGCGTTCGAGTACCTGCCGAAGCCCTTCGACGTCGATCACGCGATCGCGCTGATCCGGCGCGCGATGTCGCAGTCGCCGGCGGTGGCGCCGACCGCGGGCACGCTCGGCGAACCCGCGGAGATCCTCGGGCAGGCGCCGGCGATGCAGGAGGTGTTCCGCGCGATCGGCCGACTCTCGCAATCGAACGCGACCGTGCTGATCACCGGCGAGTCGGGCACCGGGAAGGAACTCGTTGCCCGCGCGCTTCACCGCCACAGCCCGCGCGCCGCCGGACCGTTCATCGCGATCAACACGGCGGCGATCCCGAAGGACCTGCTCGAGAGCGAGCTGTTCGGCCACGAGCGCGGCGCGTTCACCGGCGCGCAGAGCGCGCGTCGCGGGCGCTTCGAGCAGGCCGAGGGCGGGACGCTGTTCCTCGACGAGATCGGCGACATGCCCGCCGACCTCCAGGTGCGCCTGCTGCGCGTGCTCTCGGACGGCGAGTACTACCGCGTCGGCGGCCACGCGCCGCTGCGCTCGAGCGTGCGCGTCATCGCGGCGACGCACCAGAATCTCGAGGAACGCGTGCGCGGCGGCCTGTTCCGCGAGGACCTGCTGCACCGGCTGAACGTCGTCCGGCTGCGCCTGCCGCCGCTGCGCGAGCGTCCGGAGGACGTCCCGCCGCTCGCGCGGCACTTCATGCAGAAGAGCGCGCGTGAACTCGCCGTGGACCCGAAGGTGCTCTCCGACGACGCGATCAAGGTCCTGCAGGGCTTCGCGTTCCCGGGCAACGTGCGTCAGCTCGAGAACATCTGCCACTGGCTCACCGTGATGGCCCCCGGGCAGCGCATCGAAGCGGCGGACCTGCCGCCGGAGGTGCGCGAGCCCGCGACGCTGCCGGGCGTGCGCCCGGGCGAGGCGAGCTGGCAGCACGCCCTCGACCGCGAACTCGCCCAGGCGCTCGCGCGCGGCGAGAAATCCGCCGGCAACCGGCTCGAGCGCGAGTTCGAGATGACGCTGATCCGGCGCGCGCTGATGCACACCGGCGGGCACCGCATGGACGCCGCGCAATGGCTCGGCTGGGGCCGCAACACGCTCACGCGCAAGATCCGCGAACTCGGGATGGAGGAGGAGTTGCGCAAGGGCGGGTGACAAAGGGGTCAGAGCCGCGATACTCGCGCGACTCGACGGCGCCAGGTCATCAATGATCGCGCGAGTATTGCGGCTCTGACCCCTTTCTACGGAGCGACGCCGCGCCGCGGCCCGCGCACCAGATAGTCGGGCGCGATCGGACCGCGAGGCACCGCGAACCAGTCCGGAGCGATGACGACGTAGCCGTCGAACACGCCGATGCCGTCGTCGGGGCCGATCCGCCAGTCGAAGCGCGCGTCGGACGACCAGAGGAGGTAGAGCGTGTGCGGATCGAGCGGCCCGTCGGCGAGCGCGACGGCGAGCTTGCGGTTCGCCTCCGCGATGTTCGGACCCGAGATGCGCGCGAACTGCCCGGTGTTGATCGCCATGCCGTGGTCGACGGCGTAGAGCGCGAGCCACGGCCAGCCGCGGGCCATGTTCGCGGCCGGCGCCACCCGGATCGTGCGGTAGTGCTTCGCCGCCTCGGCCCAGAACGGCGAGGCGAGCGGGCTCTTGCGTTCCGCGGGCACGGTGAAGTAGCGCTCGTCGAGGTAGCCGCGCATCGCGGTGAAACGCGGAGCGAGGTCGACGAGTTGCAGCGCGACCGCGGACACGACGAGCGCGGTCGCCGCGCGGGGCGCGTAGCGCGCCGCGACGATCGCCGCCGCCGCGAACGTGAGGCCGTAGATCGCGACCCACGCGAGGCGCCCCGAGGCGCGCAGCGTGCCGAAGAGTTCGAGGAGCTTCCCGCGAATCGGGATCTCGAGGACCACATGATCGCCCCACGCGACCTGGTGCGAGAGCGCGGTGAGCCAGAGCCCGAAGCCGATCGCGACGAGCGGCAGGTACGGCTTCAGGTTCGCGCGCGGCGTCCCTGGCGCGACGAGTGCGACCGCCGCCGCGGCGAGCAGCACGAGAACCCCGAGGCCGAGGTAGGCGTGCCCCTCGAGTTCCGCGCCCTTCATCACCGGCAGGCCAGGGAGGAACGCCGATCCCCAGCCCGGGTTCCAGAACCCGTTCAGGTTGGTCGCGAACTTGCCGTAGTAGGCGCCGCCGCCGGAGATCCCGTGCGCGGGGAGCACGAAGTACCCGGCCAGCGCCATCGTCGCGCCGAGTGCGATCGCGACGATCGTCACGTGACGGAACGCCGCGCCGAAACCCGGCCGCGGCTGGGGGTCGAAGTGACGCCGGCGCAGGACGTCGGCGACCCACAGCGCGAGCGCCAGGTAGAGCAGGTACGCGTGCACGAGCGCGGCGAGGCAGGCGAGCGTCGCCCACTGCGCGGTGGCGAGTTCGCGCTGCGGGCGCAGCGCGAGCCACAGCCCCCACAGCACGATCCAGTGCGACATCAGCGCGTAGTGGCCGATGGCGCGGTCGAGCAGCGGCACGCTCGCGACGAACAGGAGCGTGATCGCGTAGCGTTCGACCGGACGCTCCGAGGCGAGCGCGGCGAGGAGCCCGCCGAAGAAGCCCTGCAACGCGAAGCACGCGAGCATCCAGAACCCGAAGTACTGGAACGGATCGGGCAACATGCCGCGCAGGAGCTTGGCCGGGAACGCGAGGAGCGGCAGCGAGTCCGGGTAGGGAATCGCGCTGCCGACCTCGAGGCCGTAGCTCCTGAGCGCCCCCGGCGGCCACTGCCACGCCTCGGAGCGGAAGAAGCGCCAGCCGAGGTACTGCGTCGCGGGATCGCCATCCAGCAACCAGATCCAGTACCCGGGGTCGAGGATGCGCGGATCGAGGACGAGGAAGAACAGCACGACGCCCGCGAGCGCGCCGAACACCGCGGACGCGGGCGGCCTCACGCGAATTCGGCGATGACCGGCGCGTGGTCGGAGGGCTTCTCGCCCTTGCGCTCCCCGCGGTCGATCGTGCAGGCGCGGCAGCGCGAGGCGAGCGCGCGTGAGACGAGGATGTGGTCGATGCGCAGGCCCCGGTTCTTCGGGAACGCGAGCATCCGGTAGTCCCACCACGAGAACGTCTTCGGCGGCTGGTCGAACAGCCGGAAGCTGTCCTCCAACCCGAGCGCGACCCAGCGCGCGAAGACCTCGCGCTCCGGCGCGGAGAACAGCACCTGCCCTTCCCACGCGGCCGGATCGTGCACGTCGCGCTCCTCCGGCGCGATGTTGAGGTCGCCGCAGAACGCGAGTTCCCGATGGCGCGCGAGTTCGTCGCGCAAGGTCGCGGTCGCCGCCTCGCACCAGCGCAGTTTGTAGGCGTACTTGTCGGAGTCGACCGACTGCCCGTTCGGCACGTAGGCGCAGACCACGCGCACGCCGTCGACGGTCGCCGCGATCAGGCGCTTCTGATCGTCGTCGAAGCCGCGCAGGCCGACCGACACGTCGGTCACGACACGCTCGCCGCGCGTGAGGATCGCGACGCCGTTGTAGGTCTTCTGGCCGGACGCCTGCGCCGCGTAGCCCGCGTCCTCGAGTTCGCGATGCGGGAATCGCGCGTCCTCGAGCTTGGTCTCCTGCAGGCAGACGACGTCGGGGGCGTGCCCGGCGAGCCAGGCGAGGAGGCGCGGCAGCCGCACATTGAGCGAATTCACGTTCCAGGTGGCGAGCTTCACGAGCGGCTCCGAACGGCGTGGCCCGTCATCATGCCATCGTCGCGCCGCGGGGACGCGACGGAGGGCACCGCCCGGTGCGCGCGCCCGGGATGCCCCGGGACGCATGCGCGACGGTACACTTCGCCCGTGTCGTTGCGGAGTCCGCCATGAGGATCGCCACCGTCGTCGCCGTAGCGCTCGTCCAGGCCGTCGCGCATGCGCCGCTCGTGGACGCTGCCGACGTCGTACCGAAGCGGGTTCCACTCGTCGTCCCCGCGCCGCAGACGATGCCCGACGGGCCGCTCGGCGACGCGGTGCGCCAGGGACTGTCGATCATCAACGCGACGAAGGCGGCGCTGCCGGAGAACGTCGGCAACGGTCTCGCGTGCGCGTCGTGCCACCTGAACGGCGGCACCGTCGCCTACGCCGCGCCGCTCGTCGGCGTGTGGGGCGTGTATCCCGAGTACTTCGCGCGGAGCGGACGCGTCGAGGGTTTCGCCGACCGCGTCAACGACTGCTTCCGCCGCTCGATGAACGGCAGGCCGATCGACGTCGACGGCGCGCCGATGCGGGCGTTGATGGCCTACGTCGCGTGGCTCTCGACCGGAGTGCCGGTCGGCGCGAGCGTCGAGGGGCGCGGCTTCCGCGCGATGAGCGCCCCCGCGCGCGCGCCCGATGCGGGGCGCGGCGCGACGCTCTACGAGCAGCGCTGCGCGAGCTGCCACGGCGTCGACGGCGGCGGTTCGCCGCTCGCGTCGGGCGGCTACGCGATTCCGCCGCTGTGGGGGCCGCAATCGTTCAACGACGGCGCGGGCATGTCGCACGCCGCGACCGCGGCGGCGTTCATCCAGGCGAAGATGCCGCTCGGCCGCGGCGGTTCGCTCTCCGATCAGGACGCCTGGGACATCGCGGCGCTCGTGACCGGCGCACCGCGGCCCGCGTTCGCGGGCAAGGCGGGCGACTATCGGGCGGGCGGCCGGCCGGCGTCGCCGAGATAGCGCTACTGGGCCGGGTAGCCGGTGCCCTTGGCGGGCGGTGGCGGGGCGGTCTGCGTCACGGCGGACGGCGGCGGCTCGGGGGCGCGCGGACCTGCGACGGTGCGTCGCGGCGCCGGAGCCTTCGGATAACCCGCCTCGTCGAGCATCGCGGTCCAGCGCGCCTCGTTGAAGCCCTTGGCCACGAGCTTGTCGCCGACCTGCAGCACCGGCGCGGTCATCTCGCCGGTCAGCGCCTCGAGGCGCTTCGCGTTCGCGGGATCTTCGACGTTGACGGTCGAGAAGGGCACGCCGCGCCGGTTGAGCAGCGCCTCGGCCTTCTGGCAGACGTCGCCGCACGCGAAGGTGAAGAGCGTGACCGGGAAGCGTTCGGTCGCCTGCTGCAACTCGAGCGGCGCCTGCTCGGTCTCGATGTAGTTGGCGCCGATGCGTTTCTGCTGCGCCTTCCTCGCATCGGTGGGCGGGGGCTTGTCGGAGTAGACGACGCGCCCCTGCGCATCTTCGTAGCGGTAGACCTGGCC
>JAANMY010001600.1_pt1 | contig 24746 bp, 20 predicted proteins | sample 7279691 | NCBI WGS metagenome assembly JAANMY01 (sample SAMN14094543, study PRJNA606508) | bioreactor metagenome | isolation source: A lab-scale SPAN reactor treating ammonium-rich wastewater day 388 | place: Ireland: Galway | collected 2018-02-07
TGGCGGAGTGGACGGGACTCGAACCCGCGACCCCCGGCGTGACAGGCCGGTATTCTAACCGACTGAACTACCACTCCGCGCTGACCTGCACCGGCACCTGCCGGCTTTGCATTCCAGCCAACGGCTGGGATGCGATATGTGGCGTCCCCACGGGGATTCGAACCCCGGTTATCGCCGTGAAAGGGCGGTGTCCTAGGCCTCTAGACGATGGGGACTGCAAACTGCAATTCTTCTGGTTGGTGGAGGTAAGCGGGATCGAACCGCTGACCTCTTGCATGCCATGCAAGCGCTCTCCCAGCTGAGCTATACCCCCGGCACCGAAGAGCGCGCATTATAGGTTGCAGCCGCACCTCTGTAAACGCCTTTTCGCGAAATTTTTCCTGACAACCGAGGTATCCCCTGCGTCCATCATCAATTGGCCCCTCCGTTGCCAGGGACCGCTTCCACCGTTAGGGCATCGGCGGCAGAAACTTGCCTGGATTCATGAGACCCTTCGGATCGAGTGCATGCTTGATGGCACGCATGAGATCGATCTCGACCGACGATTTGTAGCGCGCAATCTCCTCGCGCTTGAGCTGGCCCAAGCCATGCTCGGCCGAGATCGATCCGCCCAGTTCGGCTACGAGATCATGAACCATGCGATTGACCTCGGGCGTGGCCGCGATGAAGGCGGGGTTTTGAGCTCCTGCAGGCCTGGAGAGGTTGTAGTGCAGGTTGCCGTCGCCGATGTGGCCGAAGGTCACCACGCGCACGTCGGGCCAGCGCTGCGCGAGCACCCTGCCCGCGCGCTCGATGAATTCGGGGATGCGACTCACTGGCACCGAGACGTCGTGCTTGATGCTGATGCCTTCGATGCGCTGCGCCTCGGAGATGCTCTCGCGCAGCGCCCAGAGTGCCTGCGCCTGGGCACCGCTCGCCGCGACCGCTGCATCGCTCGCCAGGCCCTGCTCGAAGGCCGCCGCGAGCACCGCCTCGAGTTGTGCCTCGAGCGGCGCGTCGGCAGCCGGCTCGGACAACTCCACCAGTACCGTCCACGCAGGGGCGCCCGCAAGCGGGTCGCGCGCACCGGGGATATGCTGCAGCACCAGCTCGAGCGCCTTGCGGCCGACGATCTCGAAGGCGCTCACGCGATCCCCGCAGTCCGCACGCAGCAGCCCGAGCAGGCGCACGGCGGCCGCCGGGTCGGGGACCGCCACCCAGGCGGTGGCGCGGCTGCGAATCGCCGGAAAGAGCTTCAGCACCGCCGCGGTGACGATGCCGAGCGTGCCTTCGGCGCCAATGAAGAGCTGCTTGAGGTCATAGCCGGTGTTGTCCTTGCGCAGGCCACGCAGGCCATCCCAGATGCGGCCGTCGGGCAGCACCACCTCAATGCCGAGGACCAGTTCGCGGGTATTGCCGTAGCGCAGCACCTGCACCCCACCCGCGTTGGTCGACAGGTTGCCACCAATCATGCAACTACCCTCCGAGGCGAGCGCAAGCGGGAACAGGCGCCCCGCCGCCGCCGCCGCCGCCTGCACCGCAGCGAGGGTGCAGCCGGCCTCGACGGTGAGCGTGTGGTTGTCGACATCTAGCGCACGGATACGATTCAGGCGCGCAAGGCTGATCAGCACCGCGGCACCGTCGGCGAGCGGGGTCGCGCCACCGCACAGGCCGGTGTTGCCGCCCTGCGGCACCATCGGCACCCCGGCCGCCGCACAGGCACCAACCACTGCGGCAAGCTCGGCAGTATCGTGCGGGCGCACGACCGCGCGCGCAGTGCCGCGGTAACGTCCGCGCCAGTCACTCAGGAAGGGCGCCATGTCCGGCGCGGAATCGAGCACGTAGGCCGGGCCGACGACATCGCGCAAGGTGTCGAGCAGTGGGTCAGTCATCGCATCCTCACTCGTTGGCGGCACCGAGCAGTTCGCGCAGCAGCGGCCGCACACGCGCGACCGCAGCCACGCCTTCGGCGATCGCCTCGTCGGCGCGGTGATAGTCCATGAGCCCGAGCTGGCTGACCCGCGGGGCGATCAGCAGGTCTGCCGGTTCGCCGGCAAGACGACTGCGCGCGATGCGAACCTGCATGATGTTGATGCTCGAGCTGATCACCGAAACCAGCGAGGGCAGGTTGTTACCGCTGTCCGCCACGGGAGCCGGTGCCGCTCCGCCATCATTAGCGGAGAAACCGAAGCGCGCAAGCAGGCGTTCGGTCCAGCCGGCCTCGGTTTCCTCGATCGGCGCCGGCTCCACCGCCGAGCGCCGGAATGCGCGTCCAACCATCTCGGAGCCGAGATCCACCGCGATCACGACGTCCGCGCCCATCGCCCGGCACAACGACACCGGCACCGGATTCACCAGGCCGCCATCGACCAGCATGCGGCCTTCATGCAGCACCGGCGTCATCAGGCCCGGCAGCGCGATCGAGGCGCGCACCGCGGCCGACACGCTGCCCTCGTGCAGCCAGATCTCACGTCCGGTGGCAAGTTCGGTGGCGACACAGGCGAAGCGCAGGTCGAGCTCGGTGAAGTCGCGATCGACGAAGTTGCGCTCGAAGAAGTCGATCAGCTTCTGGCCCTTGATCAGGCCACCGCGCAGCGATACGTCGAGCAGCGAAAGCACGTCCTGCCACTTCAGGGTTTCGGCCCAGCGCACCAGCTTGTCGAGGTCGCCCGACGCGGCCGCCGCGCCGACGAAAGCGCCGATCGAGCAGCCGGTGATGATCTGCGGTGTGATGCCCTCGCGCGCGAGCTCCTGGAGCACGCCGAGGTGAGCCCAGCCGCGCGCCGCGCCGCTGCCGAGCGCGAGGCCGACGATCGGCCCTTCGGCGGCGGGCTTCGCGCACGCCAGGCCGACCGCACCGAGGACGCCCGCGCCGCTCACGGACTGAACCTCGCCGCCGCGCCCGATTGCGCCTTACTCGATGCGCTCGGCGTAGAGGTCGTGCACATCGCAGTCGGTGATGCGCACACGAACGAAGTCGCCCGGTGCCAGGCCTTCGCCGTCGGGAATGATGACCAGGCCGTCGACCTCGGGCGCATCCCCCGGGGAGCGTGCGAGCGCGCCTTCTTCGTCGACCTCGTCGACCAGCACGGTCATCTCGCGGTCGATCTTGGCCTCGAGGCGCTGGGTGGAGATGTCCTCCTGGAAGTCCATCAGGCGCGCGCGGCGCTCCTCGCGTACCTCATCGGGCACGGCGCCGGGCAGCTCGTTGGCCGTCGCACCCTCGACCGGCGAGTACGCAAAAGCGCCGACGCGATCGAGCTGCGCCTCCTCGAGGAAGTTGAGCAGCAGCTCGAAATCCTCCTCGGTCTCGCCGGGAAAGCCGGTGATGAAGGTCGAGCGGATGGTCAGTTCCGGGCAGATGCTGCGCCACTTGCGCACGCGCTCGAGCACATTCTCGGCGTTGGCGGGGCGCTTCATCGCCTTCAGGATCCGCGGGCTGGCGTGCTGGAAGGGCACATCCAGGTAAGGCAGGATCTTGCCCTCGGCCATCAGCGGGATGAGATCATCCACGCTCGGATACGGATAGACGTAGTGCATCCGGATCCAGATGCCGAGTTCGCCGAGCGCCTTGGCGAGGTCCAGCAAGCGGGTCTTGATCGGGCGCCCGCCCCAGAAGCCGGTGCGGTACTTGACATCGACACCGTAGGCCGAGGTGTCCTGCGAGATGACCAGGATTTCCTTCACGCCAGCGTCGGCGAGCGCCTCGGCCTCGCGCATCACCTCGTGGATCGGCCGGCTGACGAGATCGCCGCGCATCGACGGAATGATGCAGAAGGTGCAACGGTGGTTGCAGCCCTCGGAGATCTTCAGATACGCGTAGTGCTGCGGCGTCAGGCGGATGCCCTGCGGCGGCACCAGGTCGGTGAAGGGGTCGTGGGGCTTGGGCAGATGCCTGTGCACCGCGTGCATGACCTCGTCGGTGGCGTGCGGCCCGGTGACCGCGAGCACCTGCGGATGCGCAGCCAGGATCACGTCGTCCTTGGCGCCGAGGCAGCCGGTGACGATGACCCTGCCGTTCTCGGCCAGGGCCTCGCCGATCGCGTCGAGCGACTCCTCGACCGCGGCATCGATGAAGCCGCAGGTGTTGACGACCACCAGGTCGGCGTCGTCGTAACTGCCCGAGATCGTGTAGCCCTCCGCCCGCAGGCGGGTGAGGATGTGCTCGGAATCGACCGTTGCCTTGGGGCAGCCGAGAGAAACGAAGCCGACGCGCGGCAGGTCCGGAGTCTTGAAAGTGGTCATGCGTAGGAAGCCTGTCGGGTCGAATCGGACATGCGCGGACGATCCACGCTCACCCTGTCACTTCTTGCCTTCGTCCTTGAAAGCGGGCGCAAGCGGATGGCCGTCTTCGGGCTTGGTGTAGTTGGGGAACTGGAAGCCGGTGAACATGTTCCGCGTCTGGCTCTCGAGCTGACTCTGCATCTGCTCGAACATCTTCTTGGACTGGTCCACGTAGGCGCCCATCATGCTCTGCAGTGCCGGCCCCTGGAAGTTCAGGAACTGGGCCCAGAGATCCTGTCCGACCGGACTGTTTTCGCCGTAGATGGAACGCGCCTGATCCTGCAACTTGGCCTGCATTTCGGTGAAGGCCTTGATGTTGCTCTCGAGATACTTGCCCATCATGCCCTGCATCGCGTTGCCGTAGAAACGGATCATGTGCGAGAGCAGGTCGCTGGTGAACATCGGCGCACCACCCGCCTCTTCCTCGAGGATGATCTGCAGCAGGATGCTGCGCGTCAGGTCCTCGCTGGTCTTGGCATCGACGACCTGGAAGAGCTCGTTATTGAGAACCAGCTCCTTGACGTCCGCCAGGGTGATGTACGAACTCGTCCGCGTGTCATACAGACGGCGGTTCGGGTATTTCTTGATCAGGCGCTGCTGTTCAGGCATTTCTCCATCTCCTCGGCGGCGGTGTCTTCGCTCTTTACGGAAAAATTATATCGCGCTGCGAAAACGAAACCCCGTCCTTCGACGGGGTTTCGTGATTTCGCGCATGGCACGATGCAGCATCAGCACATGTGCAGGCCGCCATTGATGTTGATGGTGGCGCCAGTGATGTAGGCAGCCTTGTCGGAAGCGAGGTAGGCGCACAGGTCGCCGATTTCGTCCGGACGGCCGAGGCGCTTCATCGGAACGGTGTCGATGATGCCCTGACGGATGTCATCGCGGATGGCCATGACCATGTCGGTGCCGATGTAACCCGGGGCGATCGCATTGACGGTCACGCCCTTGGTGGCGAGCTCCGCGGCCAGCGCCTTGGTGAAGCCCAGCACGCCAGCTTTGGCGGTCGAGTAATTGGTCTGCCCGGCCTGGCCCTTGACGCCATTGACCGACGAGATGTTGATGATGCGACCCCAGCCGCGCTCGGCCATCTTGGCGGAGACGTGGTGAGTGACGTTGAACAGGCTGTTCAGGTTGGTGTTGATGACCGCATCCCACTGGCCCTTCTCCATCTTGGGGAAGAACTTGTCGCGGGTGATGCCGGCGTTGTTCACCAGGACGTCGATGGGACCGAGCTCGGCCTCGACCTTGCCGACCATGACAGCACACGATTCATAGTTCGACACGTCACCTTCGGCGGCAACAAAATCGAAACCCAGGTCGCGCTGGGCAGACAACCAACCTTCCTTCTGCTCGAAGTTCGGCAGGCAGTTGGCAACGACCTTGAAGCCGTCCTTGGCGAGGGACTGGCAGATCGCCGTGCCGAGACCACCCATGGCGCCGGTAACGAGAGCGATTTTCTTGGACATCTTCACATCCTTCTGGGGCATTTTTGGAAACCGAAGCCATTGGCAGGCACCCTAGCCCACTCCCTCTTCGGCAAAGCATGCGGCAGCGCATCAGCCACCTCACGAGCCCATTATATCCACTGTTTACTGATCTTGTTGCAACGCAATACCCCAGAAAATATTGCATCGCAGATATAAAACGCGCCCTCACGGGCGCGTCTTTCAGTTGCGTGCTCCGGGTCGGACCGGATCAGAACATGTGCTGGCCACCGTTGATCGAGATGTTCGCCCCGGTCACGAAGGCAGCCTCGTCAGACGACAGATAGGCCACGAGGCCGGCGATCTCTTCCGGCTTGCCCAGGCGGGACACGGGGATCTGCGGCAGGATCTTGGAATCCAGGATCTCCTGCGGAATCGCCATCACCATCTTGGTGCCGATGTAGCCCGGCGAGATCGTATTGACCGTCACGCCATTGCGCGCCACTTCGAGCGCCAGCGCCTTGGTGAAACCGTGCATGCCGGCCTTGGCGGCCGCATAGTTGGTCTGACCAAAGGCGCCCTTCTGACCGTTGACCGACGACACGTTGATCACTCGCCCCCACTTGCGCTCGACCATGCCGTCCATGACCTGCTTGGTCATGTTGAAGGCGGAGTCGAGGTTGGTGCTGATGACGGCGTCCCAATCGGCCTTGGTCATCTTCTTGAAGGTCATGTCACGCGTGATGCCGGCGTTGTTGACCAGCACGTCGACCGGCCCCACCTCCTTGACGACCTGTTCGACGCAAGCCTTGCACGAGTCGAAATCAGCCACGTCGCAAGGGAAGGCCTTGAAGCCGTAGCCCATGTTGTTCATGGTCTGCAGCCATTCGTGCGCCTTGGTGTTCCCCGGGGAATGCGTCGTGACCACCTTGTAGCCGAGCGCTGCGAGCTTGATGCAGATTGCCTCGCCCAGACCACCCATACCACCCGTCACCAGTGCAACTCTTGCCATTGTTCTCTCCTCTCCCGAAACGGGTATTTGTCTGCTGGACGGTACTCGAACACCACGACAGCCACCGCCCCATTCGCTGTCGTTGCGAAAGAAAAGCCCGGATCGAGCCGGTCAGGCACGCTCCTTGACGTAGCGCCCCGGCGCCGGCTCGATCGGTTCATATTTCGTGCTGCCCAGGCGCCCGCGCGCGGCAACCTCCTTGCCGCCGTGCTGACGCAGCCACTCGGCCCAGTCGAGCCACCAACTGCCCTTGTGCTCGACCGCGCCTTCAAGCCACTCGTCGGGATCGGCCGGACGGCTCTCTGCGGTCCAGTAACTGCGGCGGTTCTTCGCCGCCGGGTTGATCGCGCCGGCGATGTGGCCGCTGGCGCCGAGCACGAACCGGGTGTCGCCGCCGAGCAGGTTGCGCGCCAGGTAGGCGCTCTTCCACGGCACGATGTGGTCCTCGCGCGCCGCCATCAGGTAGGCAGGCACGTCAACCTTACCGAGGTCCACCTTCTGGCCGAGCATCTTCAGCTTGCCCGGTACGCGCAGGTTGTTCTCGAGGTACATGTTGCGCAGGTACCAGGTCAGGAACGGCCCAGGCAGGTTGGTGGAATCCGAGTTCCAGTACAGCAGATCGAAGGCGACCGGCTTGTTGCCCTTCAGGTAGTTGCCGACCACGTATTGCCAGACGAGGTCATTTGCGCGCAGGAAGGAGAAGACGTTGGCCAGTTCCTGGCCCTTGAGCACGCCACCCTTGCCGATCGCCGCCTCGCGCGCGGTTACGCTCGCTTCATCGACCAGGCAACCAAGCTCGCCCGCGTCGGAAAAATCGAGCAGCGTCGTCATCAGCGTCAGGCTCGCCACCGGGTCTTCGCCACGCGCACGGGCGACGGCGAGTGCGGAGGTGAGGAGGGTGCCGCCGACGCAGAAACCAAGCACGTTCGGCTTCTTGACGCGGGTGATCGAGCGCACCACCTCCAGCGCCGCAAGCGGCCCCTGGTCGAGGTAGTCGTCCCAGGTGTAGTGCCCGCCGGTATCGGGCCGCGGGTTCCTCCAAGACACCAGGAACACCGTGGAGCCTTGCTCTACGGCAAAGCGGACCAGCGAATTCTCCGGCTGCAGGTCCATGATGTAGAACTTGTTGATGCACGGCGGCACGATCAGCAGCGGCACCTGCGCGACCTTCTCGGTCAGCGGCGCATACTGGATGAGCTGCATCAGCTCGTTCTCGAACACGACCGCGCCCGGCGTCAGCGCCAGGTTGCGGCCGATCTCGAAGGCGGAATCATCGGTCATCGAGATCCGCCCCTTCTCCAGATCGGCGAGCAGGTTCTGCATGCCGCGGGCGATGCTCTCGCCCTTGGTCTCGATCGCGGTCTTGATGAACTCGGGGTTGGTCGCCGCGAAGTTGCTCGGCGACAGGGCGTCGATGTACTGCCGGGTCAGGAACTGGATGCGCGACTTGGCGCGACCATCGGCGATCGGCATGGCGTCGGCCATCTTGCGCACCAGGTCGGCGTTGAGCAGGTAAGCCTGGCGCATGTAGTCGAATACCGGGCTCTCGGACCACTCCGGGGCAACGAAACGCTTGTCGCCCGGCTCGGGATTGACGACAGCGTCGCCCGCCTCGCCCGGCTTGCGCGCGAGCATGGACGACCACAGGGCCGCATGCTTCTCTGCATACTCCTTGTGCATCGCTGCCATCACCTCGGACTCCGGCATCGGCAGCTTGGATGCGGCCACGCCGGAAGAGTCCTTCATTGCCACCTGCTGGCGTGCCAGCACATCGAAGAAGCCCTGTGCCATGGCCTGCCCGGTGGCGAAAATCGCCTGCATGCCCGGCGGTACCTGCTTGCCCGCTGAATCCGACATCAAAGCCTCCTGAGCTTTTCTGGTATGGCAGCCGCGGCTGCGTGATTGTTCGTGTTGTCGCATACGCCACCGCGACCGCCGTCGCGCGCTAGAATCGGCGCATGTACCTGATCCCGATTGCCTGGCTCTACGTCGTCATCCTCGTTGCCGCTGCGGAAGAGACCATCGTCGCCGCGGTCCTGACCTTCGTCTTCTGGGGCCTTGCACCGCTGGCGCTGTTCCTGTGGATATTCGGCACACCGGCGCGCCGACGGCGGCGCCTGGAGAAAGAAGCGCCAGACCGCAACGATAGAGCCGAAACAGGCGCCGATCAATAGCTGCAGGCCTCCTTGCGCGCATGCGACGCGGATGGGCGCTCGACGGCGGCGTTCGCACCCGACGCATCTTGGGTGCCCCTTAGCGCTTCTCCAACCACACCAGCGACGCAAAGCGACCGGTGACGCCGTCACGCCGGTAGGAATAGAAGCGCTGCGGCGCCGACACGGTGCACACCCCGCCCCCGGAAATGCGGATCACACCCGCAGCAATCAGGCGCCTGCGGGCGAGCAGAAAGAGGTCTGCAAGCCATTTCCCCGCCACCGGACGGGCGACAAAGGCTGCGGCCGCATCCGGGTCGGCGGCGACGAAAGCCGCCCTCACTTCATCGCCCACCTCGAACGCCTGCGGCCCGATTGCGGGCCCCAGCCAGGCGCGCACACGATGCGGCGGAACGCCCATCTGGCGGACAGTGTTTTCCAGCACCCCGGCAGCCAGTCCGCGCCAGCCGGCATGGGCGGCGGCAACCACGGAAGCGTCGTCATCGCAGAGCAACACCGGCAGACAATCGGCCGTCAGTACCGCACAAACCCGCCTGCGGCTGCGCGCGAGCACGGCGTCGGCCTCCGGCACGCCCTCGGACACGTCGGCGTCAGCCACGGCCGCGCCGTGCACCTGGCTCAACCACAGCGGATCTGCCGGCAGAAAGCCGCGCAGACGCGCGCGGTTGGCGGCAACGGCAGCCGGGTCGTCACCGACATGCCCACCGAGATTGAAGCTCGCGAACGGCCCCGTGCTCTGCCCGCCTGCGCGCGTCGTCAGCAGCGCGCCTACGCCCTCGGGCAGGTCCCAGTCAGGCTGCAACAGCCCCGGGGCGATGTCGACGAAGCGATCCCGTGTCATGGCCGACCTCCTGTCCTGCGGCTGCGCAATTCATCGAGCAGCGCCGCGAAGTCCGCGGCCATCGGCGCGGTCCATTCCATGGCGACGCCTGTCTGCGGGTGCAGCAATCCGAGCCGGAAAGCATGCAGGGCCTGGCGCGGAAAGCCATCGAGCGCGCCATTGCCGGTGCGGCGCTGGCCATAGACCGCATCGCCCACCAGCGGATGCCCGACATGCGCCATGTGCACGCGGATCTGGTGCGTACGCCCGGTCTCCAGCCTGCACTCGACGAGCGTGCAGCGCGCGAAGCGTTCCACCACCAGATAGTGCGTGAGCGCCGGCCGCCCATTGCCCACGACTGCCATCTTGATCCGCTGCGTGGGATGGCGGCCGATCGGCGCATCCACCGTGCCGCCGGTGCCGAGTTCGCCCTGCACCAGCGCCCAGTAATGCCGCTTCACGCTGCGCGCCTGCAACTGGCGGACGAGCTCGGTCTGCGCCGCAAGCGTCCTGGCCACCACCATCAGCCCGCTGGTGTCCTTGTCCAGGCGATGCACGATGCCGGCGCGCGGCACCGCGGCGAGCGCGGGATCGCGATGCAGCAAGGCGTTGAGCAGCGTGCCGCGCCAGTTGCCGTTCCCCGGATGCACGACCAGACCTACCGGCTTGTTGATGACCAGCAGGTGCTCGTCCTCGAACACCACGTCGAGCGGGATGTCCTCGGGCAACTCGGCGGCGATCTCCGGCGGCGGCGGCGCATCGATCTCGACCGCTTCGCCGCCACACACCTTCTTGCGCGCATCGGGCGAGGCGCCATCGACACGGATGTAGCCGTCCTTGAGCCAGCCCTGCAGCCGGCTGCGCGAGTGTTCAGGGAAAAGTCTTGCCAGCGCCTGATCGAGGCGCAAGCCGCCCATTGCGGCCGGAATCGTCACTGCATCGCACGAGTCGGCATCATCGGCAGGGAGGGCGGGTGGGATATAATCTGCGCGTTCATTCACGCGAGTGTCTTCGATGGCCAGGTTCACCCCCGGAAGTTTAACGGCAAAAGCCGCCCTCATTGGCGCCCTGCTGCTCGGCGGCTGCGGCATGCTCCCCGAGCAGATCGACGAGACGGCAGGCTGGAACGCCCAGACGCTCTATTCCGAAGCCAAGGCCTCGATGTCCGAAGGCGGCTACGACCGCGCAATCCAGCTCTTCGAGAAGCTCGAGGCGCGCTATCCGTACGGCCGCTTTGCGCAACAAGCCCAGCTCGAGGTCGCCTATGCCTATTACAAGCAGGGCGAACAGGCGCTGGCGCTCGCGGCGGCGGACCGCTTCATCAAGCTCCACCCCAACCACCAGAACGTCGACTACGCCTACTACCTGAAGGGCCTGGTCAACTTCAACGAAGACCTCGGCCTGCTCGCCGGCCTGTCGCGCCAGGACCTGTCCGAGCGCGACCCCAAGGGCGCGCGTGAGGCCTTCGACAGCTTCCGCGAACTGACCGAGCGCTTCCCCGAAAGCCGCTACGCCGACGATTCGCGGGCACGCATGCAGTATCTGGTGAATTCGCTCGCCTCGCATGAAGTGCACGTGGCGCGCTACTACTACAATCGCGGCGCGTATGTCGCTGCGGTCAATCGAGCGCAGACCGCGGTCAGCAACTTCCCGCAGGCCCCGGCGACCGAAGAAGCCCTGTTCCTGCTGGTCAAGAGCTACGACGCGATGGGCCTGACCAAGTTGCGCGACGACGCCGAGCGCGTGATGCGGACGAACTTCCCCGACAGCGTCTATTTCCGCGGCGGGCCGGAGGACGACAGGCCGTGGTGGCAGCTCTGGTGACGCTCCGAGCACCCTCGTCCTGCGCGGACGAGGCCGTCACGTAACAACGAAGGCGTCATTTTGGCGCCTTCGTTGTTTTCAGGGCAGGCGCTGGAATCCCATCGTGCGCCCTGCCAGCGGACAGCAAAAAGCCGCGCCGGAGATCGCTCGCCGGCACGGCTATCTAATGCGCAGCGATCAGGCGCCGAACCTGGCCTTGAACTGCTGGCGGTAGCGGTGCAGCAGCGGCTCGGTGTAGCCGCTGGGCTGGGCGCAGCCTTCGAAGATCAGCGCGCGCGCGGCCGCGTAGGCTACCGAGTCGTCGAAGTTCGGCGCCATCGGACGGTACAGCGAATCGCCCGCGTTCTGGCCATCGACCACCGCGGCCATGCGTTGCAGCGTGGCCTCGACCTGTGCGGCGGGCACCACGCCATGACGCAGCCAGTTGGCGATGTGCTGGCTGGAGATGCGCAGCGTGGCGCGGTCTTCCATCAGGCCGATGTTGTTGATGTCGGGCACCTTGGAGCAACCCACGCCCTGCTCGACCCAGCGCACCACGTAGCCGAGGATGCCCTGGCAGTTGTTGTCGAGCTCCTGCTGGCGCTCGGTCTCGCTCCAGTCGGCCTTGGCCACCACCGGGATGGTGAGCAGGTCGTCGAGCAGCGCCTCGGCTTCGGCGTCGAGGTCGAGCTTCTCGATGTCCTGCTGCACCGCGGCCACGTTGACCTGGTGGTAGTGCAGCGCGTGCAGCGTGGCGGCGGTGGGCGACGGCACCCAGGCGGTGTTGGCGCCCGCCTTGGGGTGGGCGATCTTCTGCTCGAGCATCCCTGCCATCAGGTCGGGCATGGCCCACATGCCCTTGCCGATCTGGGCGCGGCCGCGCAGGCCGGCGGCCAGGCCGATCAGCACGTTGCGGCGCTCGTAGGCGGCGATCCACTTGCTGTTCTTGATGTCGCCCTTCCTCATCATCGGGCCCGCTTCCATCGCGGTGTGCATCTCGTCGCCGGTGCGGTCGAGGAAGCCGGTGTTGATGAAGGCCACGCGCGCCGGCGCTGCGGCGATGCAGGCGCGCAGGTTCACGCTGGTGCGGCGCTCCTCGTCCATGATGCCAAGCTTGACGGTGTTGGCCGGCAGGCCGAGCAGTTGCTCGACGCGGGTGAACAGCTCGCTGGCGAAGCCGACCTCGGCCGGGCCGTGCATCTTGGGCTTGACGATGTAGATGCTGCCCTTGCGCGAGTTGCCGCGGCGCTCGAGGTCGCGCTTTGCGATCAGCGTGGTGACCACCGCGTCCATGATGCCTTCGGGGATTTCCTTGCCCTCGCCCCACAGGATGGCCGGGTTGGTCATCAGGTGACCGACGTTGCGCACGAAGAGCAGCGCGCGGCCGTGCAGCTTCACCGGCGTGCCGTCGGCACCTGCGTATTCGCGGTCGGCGTTGAGGCGGCGGGTCATCGGCTTGCCGCCCTTGTCGAAGGTGTCTTCCAGCGTGCCGGCCATCAGGCCCAGCCAGTTGCGGTAGGCCACGACCTTGTCGTCGGCGTCGACAGCAGCGACCGAGTCCTCGCAGTCCATGATCGTCGACAGCGCGGCCTCCATCAGCAGGTCGTTCACGCCGGCGGCGTCGGTCTTGCCGATCGCACCGTTGCGGTCGATCTGCACCTCGATGTGCAGGCCGTTGTTCTTGAGCAGCACGGCAGACGGTGCGGCGGCATCGCCCTGGAAGCCGACGAACTTCTCGGGCTGCTGCAGGCCGGCGGTGGCGCCGCTCTGCAGCGTGACCACCAGCTTGCCGTCGGCGACCGCGTAGGCGGTGGCGTCGGCGTGCGAAGCAGCAGCGAGCGGCGCGGCCTGGTCGAGAACGTTGCGACCGAAGGCGATGACCCTGGCGCCGCGCACCGGGTTGTAGCCCTTGGTGAGCTCTGCGCCGTCCTTCTGCGGGATGGCGTCGGTGCCGTAGAGCGCGTCGTACAGCGAACCCCAGCGCGCGTTGGCGGCGTTGAGCGCGTAGCGCGCGTTCATCACCGGCACCACGAGCTGCGGGCCGGCCTGCACGGCGAGTTCGTCATCGACGTTGGCGGTCGTGACCTTGGCGTCGGCCGGCACCGGCAGCAGGTAACCGATCGAGCCGAGGAAGGCCTTGTAGGCGGCCATGTCGGCGATCGGGCCGGGGTGGGCGCGATGCCAGGCGTCGAGCTCGGCCTGCAGGCGATCGCGCTCGGCGAGCAGTGCGGCGTTCTTCGGCGCGAGATCATGTACCAGCGCGTCGAAGCCCGCCCAGAACGCAGCGACGTCGACACCGCTGCCCGGCAAGGCCTCTTCTTCAATGAAACGCTTCAGGTTGGCGGCCACTTCGAGGCGCTGGCACTTCACTCGTTGGGTCATGTTTGGGGCTCTCTGGCTAGGTGATGACAGGCACGCGCCGTCACAGCGGCGCACAACCGAAGGAGGATGCTACCGAGCAAGCGGACAAGTCAAGACGGTACGACAAAAGTCCTCTATAAGACATGAGCAATATGGTGCGATCCGCACGGCGGAAACCCTGGCTCAGCGAAGCGTCGACAGGAACGAGCCCGGCTCGGGCAGCGGCGTGTTCGGCACCGTCATGTCGCCAGGGCAAAGCTGCTCGGTGAAGCCCTCCAGCGAGCCCATCGAGCGGCAGTCGCGGCGCGCCACCGGCTCGCTGGTCATATAGGCGATGACCAGCCGGGTCAGCGCTTCGAGCGCGTCGCGGTGCGTGCGCTCCTGCGCGTGCGAGGCGTCGGCGCCAAAGCCGATCAGTGCGGTGCGGATGTCGTTGCCCGCCTCCACCGCAGCAGCCGAATCCGAGCGGTAGTATCGGAAGATATCGCGGCGGTGGGCGATGCCGTGCTCCTTCGCGAGCGCGATCAGCTTGTGGGTGAGGTGGTAGTCGAAGGGGCCGGACATGTCCTGCATGCAGATCGTCGCCGCGTGCTCGGAGGTGTTCTGCCCGGGGGCGGCGATCGAGATGTCCAGGCTCACCATCTCGGCGATCTCGCCATGCAGCGCGGCCGAGGCACCGGAGCCGATCTCCTCGGTGATGGTGAGCAGCGGATGCACATCCACCGGAAGGATGAGCCCATGGTCACGCACCGCCTTGCACGCGGTCAGCAGCGCCGCCACCGCGGCCTTGTCGTCGAGGTAGCGCGAGTTGATGTAGCCGTCGGGCTGAATTTCTGGCTGCGGATCAAAGGCGATCCAGTCGCCGACGTTGAGCCCCGCCGTCTCCAGCGCGGCGCGGTCCTCGGCCGGCAGATCGACCCGCACCTCGACATGCTCCCAGCCCACCGGCTGGGTGTCGATCTCGCTGCCGAAGGCATGCCCCGAGGTCTTCAGGGGCAGGCAGGTGCCGCGCACGTGGCCGTGGTCGGTGAAGATGGTGAGCCGCCCACCCTCGGCAAAGCGCGCCGACCAGTGCCCGATCGGCACGATCTCGAGGCGCCCGTTCGGCTTGAGCGACTTGACCATCGCCCCGAGGGTGTCGAGATGGGCGACCACCGCGCGCGCAGGCTGCGAGGACTGCCCCTTGAGCGTGGCGCGGATCGCACCGCGGCGAGTGATCTCATAGGGAATACCAAGCGCCTCGAAGCGGCCTGCCGTATACCGCACTGCCGCATCCGTGAGACCGACCGGACTCGGGATGGCGAGCAGTTGCAGCAGGGTCTCCTCGAGGTAGGGGTAATCGATCGGGAGAAGCTGCGGGGAAGTCGAAGGGCCGTTCATCTGTTTTCATCTCCTTTCGGTGCGGCGCGGCAAGGTGCGCGAGCGACCTCCTCGGCGCTGCTCGGGCACTTTGGGCACCGGGTCAGCCAGCCTGCGCGCGCGTGCGCGGGAAAAGCAGATCGATGAAACGCTCGGCGGTGGGCTGGGGCTCGTGGTTGGCCAGGCCGGGGCGCTCGTTGGCCTCGATGATCACGTAGCCGGGCGCGGTCACCGCCGGGACCAGGAAGTCCAGCCCGGTCACGGGAATATCGAGCGTGCGCGCGGCTTTCTCGGCAGCTTCGCACAACGCCGGATGAAGTTGCGCGGTGACGTCGTGGATGGTGCCGCCGGTATGCAGGTTGGCCGTGTTGCGCACCTGCAGTCGGCAATCGGGTCGCAGCACCGAATCCAGATCGTGCCCTTGCGCCGTAATGCAGCGAACAGCCTCGGCATCCAGCGGAATGCGCGACTCGCCGCCGGTGGCCGCTGCGCGCCGCCGGCTCTGGCGCGCGATCAGTTCACGCACCGTGCTGCGCCCGTCTCCCACCACCGCGGGGGGGCGGCGCACCGCCGCGGCCACCACCTGGTAGTCGATGACGACGATGCGCAGATCCTCGCCCTTGCAGAATTGCTCGACGATGACGCGGTCGCAGAACTGGCGCGCCCGCACGATCGCATCCCTCACGTCTTCCGCACAGCGCAGATCGACGCTGATGCCTTTGCCCTGTTCGCCCTCGACCGGCTTGACCACCACCGCGCTGCAATCGGCCAGCAGCGCCAACCAGCCGGCTTCATCGTCCGCGTTCGCCTGGCGCGGCACCCACAGGCCCGCGCCAGCGAGCAGCTTGAGCGTCACCCGCTTGTCCTGGCAGCGGCTCATCGCCACCGCGGTGGTGAGCTCCGAGAGCGACTCGCGGCACACGATGCTGCGCCCGCCGAGGGTGAGGCGGAAGTAGCCGTTCTCGGCATCGATCACCTCGGCGTGGATGCCGCGCCGGATCGCCTCGTCGACCAGCAGCCGGGCGTAGGGATTGAGCTCCTGCAGCGCCTCGCCGCCGCCGGTGAACAGCGGTTCGTTGATCGCGTTGCGGCGCTTGACCGCGAACGCCGGAAGCCGATGGAAGCCGAGCTTGTCGTAGAGCGCGATCGCCTGCTCGTTGTCATGCAGCACCGACACATCCATCCATTCGCGCCCGCGCGCCTGGTAGTGCTCGGCCAGATAACGCACCAGCGCCTCGCCCACGCCCGGGTACGCCGCCTGCGGCGCCACCGCCAGCGCCCACAGGCTGGCGCCGTGCTGCGGGTCGGCGAAGGCCTCGACATGGTCCAGCCCCATCGCCACGCCGATCACCTCGCCGCTGGCGCGGTCCTCGGCGAGCGCATAGGTGATGCTGCGGCTGGCGCGCGCCTTCCATACCGCCTGCGCATCCACCGGCACCATGCGGCGCGCGCGGTAGAGCACGTTGATCGCCGCCACATCCGCCCGGGTGCGAAGCCGGCGCAGCGTGAAGCCACTGCGTCCGGTGCGCTGCGAGCGCCCGCGATACGTCGCCAGATTGAGCCGGAAGGCTTCCGACGGATCGAGGAAGAGCTGCTGCGGCGCATGTGCAACCACCACGTGCGGCTTCTCGACATAGAAGGCGATGTCGCGCTGGCCGGGGCGCTCGGCGAGCAGGGCCTCGGCCAGGGTGGCCGCATCCCGCCAGGTCTGCGCCGGCAGCAGCCGTCCCCAGCCGCATTCGATGACGACGTCGGCGGGTGAGCCCGTCGGCTCGGGCTGGCCGGCGGGACGATGCACGGCCAGATGCGCGCTGCGCTGCTCGGCGCGCAAGGCACGCGCGATGTGCTTGCGGATCATCTTGGCTTGTCCTCAGCCCACATGGGTCTGCAGCCACCACTCCAGCAGCCCCAGCTGCCAGAGCTTGGAGCCGCGCAGGGGCGTGATGTGGGCGGACGGGTCGGCGAGCAGCGTTTCGACGTAGTCCTTGCGGAACAGCCCGCGCTCAAGCGCCGAGCGGCTGGAAAGGGCGTCGCGCACGCGCTCGAGCACCGGCCCCTGCAGGTACTTGAGCGCCGGCACCGGGAAGTAGCCCTTGGGGCGGTCGATCACGGCGTCGGGGATCAGCTTGCGCGCCGCCTCCTTCAGTACGCCCTTGCCACCGTGCGCGAGCTTGTGGCGCGCCGGGATGCGCGCGGCAAGCTCGACCAGTTCGTGGTCGAGGAAGGGCACGCGCGCCTCCAGGCCGAAGGCCATGGTCATGTTGTCCACGCGCTTGACCGGGTCGTCGACCAGCATCACCGTGGTGTCCAGGCGCAGCGCCTTCTCCACCGGGTCGTCCGCGCCCGGGGCGTTGAAACTCGCCGCGACGAAGGCCGCACTCGCATCCACGCCGTGCCACCGAGGATTCACCGTGGCGAGGTATTCGTCGTGGTCGCGATCGCGGAAGGCGGCGAGGTAGTCCGCCACCGGGTCGGCGCTGCCGGCGAGCTTCGGGTACCAGTGGTAGCCGCCGAACACCTCGTCCGCGCCCTGCCCGCTCTGCACCACCTTGCTGTGCCGGCTCACCGCCTCGGAGAGCAGGTAGAAGCCGATGCAGTCGTGGCTCACCATCGGCTCGTTCATCGCCCCCACTGCCTCGGGCAGGCGGGTGAGCAGCGCCTGCTCGGGCACGAAAATGCGCTCGTGCACCGTGCCGAACGCGCGCGCGACGATGTCGGCGTACTCGAACTCGTTGCCCTTCTCGCCACGCACATCGGCAAAGCCGACGTTGTAGGTGCGCAGATCCCTCACCCCGGCCTCGGCCATCAGGCCGACAATGAGGCTGGAGTCCACCCCGCCCGACAGCAAGGCCCCCACCGGCACGTCCGCCACCAGGCGGCGCTTCACCGCGGCGCGCAGGCCGTCGAGCAGGATCTCGGTCCAGTCCTCGAAGCTGCGCGCCTCGTCCGCCGCGTCGCGCGCGTAGTCGAGCGCCCAGAAGCTGCGCTCGCTGCGCCGGCCGTCGGGTTCGATGCGCATCAGCGTGCCGGGCGCGAGCTTGCGCACGCCGGCCAGCAGGGTGTGCGGCGCCGGCACCACGGCGTGAAAGGAGAGGTAATGGTTGAGCGCTGCCGGATCGATCGAGGTGTCCACCCCGCCCGCCGCGAGCAGCGCTGGCAAGGCGGATGCGAAGCGCAACCCGCCCGCGATCGGCGCGTAATACAGCGGCTTGATCCCCAGCCGATCGCGGCCGAGCAGCACGCGGCCACTGTCACGCTCCCAGATTGCGAACGCGAACATGCCATTGAGGCGGGTGACGAAGTCCTCCCCCCAGGCGTGGTATGCCTTGAGCAGCACCTCGGTGTCGCCGTGGGAGTAGAAGCGGTAGCCCTTGGCCTCGAGCTCGCGACGCAGCTCGGGATGGTTGTACACCGCGCCGTTGAACACGATGCCCAGGCCGAGCTCTGGATCGACCATGGGCTGCTGCGCCGATTCGGACAGGTCCATGATCTTCAGCCGGCGATGGCCCCAGGCCTGCGCGCCCTGCGCGAACACGCCGCCGTTGTCGGGGCCGCGCGGGCGCTGCTGCGCATTCATGCGCGCCAGCGCCGCCAGATCGGGGGTGTTGCCGTCGAATCTCAACTCACCTGCAATTCCGCACATTGAACTTCCTGCGTGGTGGAAAACCTCTCTATTCTAACAAATTTGTTTTGTGCAAAAGTTTTGCTGCAAAAATTGCCGGCGGGCTCTCGCCGCGCCGGCCTCCTCGATGCAAGCGGCAGTGCGCGCAGCGCGGTCGGGAAGCGCCGGCTCGCGCCGCTCCCGTCAGTGCTGCGCTTGCCGCCTATTTGCGCTCGATCGCGAACCCTGCCCAGCTCTGACTCACCGGCATGATCTCGAGGGTATTGATGTTGATGTGCGCGGGCTGGTTCATCAGCCAGAACACGGTCTCGGCGATGTCCTGCGGCTGCACCGGATCGGCGCCCGCGTAGGTCGCGTCGTAGCGCGCCTGATCGCCGCCGAAGCGCACGAGGCTGAATTCGCTTTCGCACAGGCCCGGCTCCAGATCGCTCACCCGCACCCCGGTGCCCGCCAGGTCGCAGCGCAGGCTCAGTGAAAACTGCCGCACGAAAGCCTTAGTCGCCCCGTACACATTGACGCCCCGGTACGGCCAGCGGCCAGCCGCCGAGCCGATATTGACGATGGTCGCCCCCGCGCCGTGCGCGATCAGCCGCGGCAGCAGCATCCGGGTGGCGTACATCAGGCCCTTGACGTTGGTGTCGACCATCGTCTCCCAGTCGTCGAGGCTGCAGCGCTGAGCCGGCTCGATGCCGAGCGCCAGCCCGGCGTTGTTGATCAGCCCGCGCAGCTTCGCAAATCCCTCCGGGAGCGCATCGATCGCCGCCTGCATGGCCGCGCGGTCGCGCACGTCGAGCGTGAGCGCCAGCACCTCGGTGGTCGACGACAGCTCGGCCGCCAGCGCGTCGAGACGCTCGGTGCGACGCCCGGTGATGACCAGCTTCCAGCCCGCCTGCGCGAAGCGCCGCGCGCAGGCTTCGCCGAAGCCGGACGTTGCGCCGGTGATGAACACGGTGGGTTGCATGATTGCTCCTCGATTGGGGTGACGGATGAACGACCTTGGCTGGGCTTGGCCTCAGGCGCCGGACCGCCCGGCCGCAACGGGTGGGGTGGCGCGCGGCTGGCGCATCGTCAACGCGATCCCGCCAAGCACCAGCGTCATGCCCACGTAGTGGAACCAGGCCGGGTATTCGCCCAGCAGCAACGTTGACAGGATCGCCGCGAATACCGGCTGCAGATGGATGAACAGCGACCCCACCGACGGCCCCACCGCGACCAGCCCGGCATTGAAGCAGACGAAGCCGAGAAACGCCGCGATCACGCCCGCATAGAGGATGCCGGCAACCGAGCCCGCATGCAGGTTCACCGTGCGCCCGCCCGAGAGCTCCCATGCGTACATCGGCGCCATCACCAGCAGCCCGACGAAGATGAAGGCGGCGAGCTGCAGCATCGGATGCACGCCCTTGGGCCGCCACTGCAGTCCCACCGTGTAGATGCTCCAGGTGAGCACCGCGACCAGCATCCACAGGTCGCCGGTGTTCAGGCTGAGCCCGAGCAGCACCTCGAGACTGCCGCGGCTGATCAGCAACAGCACGCCGGCGAGCGACACCACCACGCCGATCGCCTCCGGCCGGGTCAGGCGCTTGCCGAGAAAGACGAAGGCGAGCGCGATGGTCGCCACCGGGATGAAGGAGTTGAGCAGGGTCGCGCTGGTCGCGGTGGTGTATTGCACGGCAACATAGGAGAAGGTGTTGTAGAACCCCACCCCGAACACGCCCAGGAAGATCACCTCCTTCCACGCCGCGCGCAACATCGGCCATTGCGCCTTGAGGTGCGGCAAGGCGAGCGGCAGCACGCAGGCGAAGGCCACCACCCAGCGCCAGAACGCCAGCGCAACCGGCGGCAGGTCGTCACGCAGGCCGCGCCCCATCACCATGTTTCCGGCCCAGAACAGCGAGGCGAGGACGAGCAGCAGATAGGGATTGAAACGAGGGCGGATCATCATGTGCAGGCAGCCACGAATTTCGGCTCCCGATTGTCTTTGTAAATCGCGCCGAGATAAATCCCGTTCGCCCGCCATCACTATTCGTCAATTGCGAACAATCTCCGCAACCACCGCTGGCTCCCTGCGGAACCGACCGCGAACGTGACGCCGCACACGGCGGAGCTGCGCTTTGCTTGATCAAGGTCATGCACGGCAACAGGCAGCGGACTATAGTTGCACTGCACAAATCCTCAAGTGCCGTCACCGCGCCGCCTCACGAAGGCCCACGCGATACGGCCACAAAGGCTCACGACATGACCCGCATCATCGACATCACCGAACTCGCCCTGCGCGACGCGCACCAGAGCCTGCTCGCCACCCGCATGGCCCTCGAAGACATGGTCCCCGCGTGCGAGGACATCGACCGCGCCGGCTACTGGTCGGTCGAGTGCTGGGGCGGCGCCACCTTCGACGCCTGCATCCGCTTCCTCAACGAGGACCCCTGGGAGCGCCTGCGCACTTTCCGCCGCCTGCTGCCCAACTCGCGCCTGCAGATGCTGCTGCGCGGCCAGAACCTGCTCGGCTACCGCCATTACGAGGACGGCGTGGTCGACCGCTTCGTCGACAAGGCCGCCGAGAACGGCATGGACGTGTTCCGCGTGTTCGACGCCCTGAACGACATCCGCAACCTGCAACACGCCATCGCCGCCGTGCGCCGTACCGGCAAGCACGCCCAGGGCACGATCTGCTACACCGTCAGCCCGCTGCACACCGTGCAGGGCTTCGTCGACATGGCGCAGCGCCTGGTGGAGATGGGCTGCGACTCGATCTGCCTGAAGGACATGGCCGCGCTGCTCAAGCCGCAACCGGCCTATGACATCGTGCGCGGCATCAAGGAGCACTGCGGCGAATCCGTGCGCGTGCACGTGCACACCCACGCCACCACCGGCGTCACCCTGGTGAGCCTGATGAAGGCGATCGAGGCCGGCGCCGACTGCGTGGACACCGCGATCAGCTCGCTCAGCCTCGGCCCCGGCCACAACCCCACCGAGAGCCTGGTGGAGATGCTCGAGGGCACCGGCTTCGAGGCGCGCCTGGACAAGGACCGCCTGCGCCGCATCAAGGACCACTTCGCCACCGTGCGCCCGCGCTACGCCGAATTCATGTCGAACATCCACGGCGTCGATACCGACATCTTCGACAGCCAGATCCCGGGCGGCATGATCTCCAACATGGAAAGCCAGCTCAAGCAGCAGAAGGCGGCCGACCGCCTGCGCGAGGTGCTGATCGAGGTGCCGCGCGTGCGCGAGGACGCGGGCTTTCCGCCGCTGGTCACGCCCTCGAGCCAGATCGTCGGCACCCAGGCGGTGTTCAACGTGATGATGGGGCGCTACAAGGCGATGTCGGGCGAGTTCGCCGACCTCATGCTCGGCTACTACGGCCAGGCGCCCGGCGCGCGCGACCCGGCGGTGGTGGCGCTGGCCGAACAGCAGGCCAGGAAGCCGCCGATCGACTGCCGCCCTGCCGACCTGCTCAAGCCCGAATGGCACGCGCTGCGCGAGGCCGCGATCGCGTTGCCGGGCAGCAACGGCAGCGACGAGGACGTGCTCACCCACGCGATGTTCCCGCAGGTGGCGCCAAAGTTCTTCGCCAGCCGCGCCGAAGGGCCGAAGAACCTCGGCAAGGACCCGGCCGCCACGACCCCGGCCACCGGCACGACCGGTGCCGCACCCGCCGGCAACGCCAGCGCCGCCGCCCCGGTGCGCACACCGATCAGCTACGACGTGACGGTCAACGGCCGCTCGCACCGCGTCTCGGTGACGCCGGTCGGTTAACCCAGTCGCGCACCAGACCCGCCCCACCGAACTCGCCCCCGCCGCCACGCGCCGGCACCCCCACCGCATTCTGGAGAAATCCGCATGAACACCATGCAGGACAAGATCGCCGACCTGCACCGCCGCCGCGCTGCCGCCGAGCTCGGCGGCGGCGCCGACCGCCTCGACAAGCAGCGCCAGGCCGGCAAGCTCACCGCGCGCGAACGCATCGCCGCGCTGATCGACGCCGACAGCTTCGACGAGACCGGCCTCTTCGCCGCCCATCGCGCCACGCTCTTCGGCATGGCCGGCAAGTCGCTGCCCGCCGACGGCGTGGTCACCGGCGCCGCCGCGGTCGGTGGCCGCCTCGTGCACCTCGCCAGCCAGGACTTCACCGTCGCCGGCGGCTCGGCGGGCGAGACCCACTCCGAGAAGGTCGCCGACATCATGCACATGGCGTTGAAGACCGGCTCGCCCTTCGTGTTCATCAACGACTCGGGCGGCGCGCGCGTGCAGGAAGGCATCGACTCGCTGTCGGGCTACGGCAAGGTCTTCCACGCCAACGTGCTGCTGTCGGGCGTGGTGCCGCAGATCTCGCTGATCTGCGGGCCGTGCGCCGGCGGCGCGGCCTACAGCCCGGCGCTCACCGACTTCATCATCCAGACCCGCCAGGCCCAGCTCTTCATCACCGGGCCGCAGGTCATCCGCCAGGTCACCGGCGAGAAGGTCACCGCCGACCAGTTGGGCGGGCCGGATGCGCACATGCTGCATTCGGGGGTGATCCACTTCATCGCAGAGGACGACGCCCACGCGGTGATGCTGTGCAAGAAGCTGCTGAGCTTCCTGCCCGCCAACAACCTCGAGGACCCGCCGCAGATCGAGGGCGACCGCCGCGTCGAGGCGAATCCCGCCCTCGCCGCGATGGTGCCGGTCGAAGGCCGCCAAGGCTACGACGTGCGCAACGTGATCGCCGGCATCGTCGATTACGGCGACTTCCTGGAAGTGCAGGCCGGCTTCGCGGCCAACATCGTGGTCGGCTTCGCGCGCATCAGCGGCGGCACCGTGGGCATCGTCGCCAACCAGCCGCTGGTGCAGGCCGGCGCGCTCGACATCGACGCCTCGGACAAGGCGGCGCGCTTCATTCGCTTCTGCAACGCCTTCAACGTGCCGCTGGTCACCTTCGTGGACGTGCCCGGCTTCCTGCCCGGCGTCAAGCAGGAATACGGCGGCATCATCCGCCACGGCGCCAAGCTGCTGTTCGCCTACTCCTCGGCCACCGTGCCCAAGATCACCGTGATCCTGCGCAAGGCCTACGGCGGCGCCTATGTGGCGATGTGCAGCAAGGACCTCGGCGCCGACCGCGTGTTCGCCTGGCCGACGGCCGAGATCGCGGTGATGGGCGCCGAGGGCGCGGCCGAGATCGTGTTCCGCAAGGAAATCGACGAGGCCGACAAGCCCGAGGAAAAGCGCCAGGAACTGATCCGCGCATACCGCGAGACCTTCTCGACGCCCTACGTCGCCGCCGAGCGCCGGCTCGTGGATGCGGTCATCGAGCCCGCACTGACGCGCCGCCACATCGCCCAGGCGCTCGAATACCTGCGCACCAAGCGCGAACCGCGGCCGCACAAGAAGCACGGCCTGTCGCCGCTGTGAGGACAAAAGCATGAACGATCAGAACCCCCTGCTCGCCGTCGTCGAGTCGCTGCGCGCCGAAGTGCGCAGCCTGGGCGCGCGCGTCGGCGAACTGGAAGCCCAGCTCGCCGGCCTTGCCCAGTCCGCCGTCACGGCCGTGCCCGCACGGGCGGCGCCGGCGCCCGTCACGCAAGGCGACATCAGCGAAGAAGAGCTGCTCGCCCTCTCCGCCGCGATCGCCGCCTTCCTCGGCGTGCGCGCGCGCATCCGCCACGTCCGCCTGGTGCATTCGGCCACCTGGGCCCAGGTCGGCCGCGTCCATATCCAGGCCTCGCACCGCGTGCATTGAAGGAATTCCAAGGTGAAACTCAGGATCAAGCTCAACGACAAGACCTTCGAGGTGGACGTGGAGGTCGCCGAGGCCGACACCGCCGCCCTGCCCCCCGCCTACCCGATCGGCTCGGCGGTGCTCGCCGGCAGCGTCGCCAGCACGCCGCCCGCGCCGGTGGCGACCGACGCCGCGGTCGACGAGGCCAAG
>JAANMY010001601.1_pt1 | contig 24736 bp, 25 predicted proteins | sample 7279691 | NCBI WGS metagenome assembly JAANMY01 (sample SAMN14094543, study PRJNA606508) | bioreactor metagenome | isolation source: A lab-scale SPAN reactor treating ammonium-rich wastewater day 388 | place: Ireland: Galway | collected 2018-02-07
TCCGGCGCGGGCGCGCGCGGCGCATTTGCGCTTTTGTCGAAAAATTTCTCGCGCGCTCGCCGAAGCGGCCGCCTCGGAATGTCAGCGGCGCGGCAGATCGAGCGAAGGCGCAACCGCAGTGGATGCATCCTGCGCCGCGCGATCCCTGCCGAGCGCGGACGTCAGGAGACCCCACAATCCGATGAACGGCAGCACCAGGCTCCACGACATCGCATGCACGTCGTGATGGACGGGGCGCTCCTGCTCGACGCCGAAGATCAGTTTCTCCGGTTCCTTCGCCGGCACATGCAGCGTGCCGAACATCCAGTCCCAGATCGCAAGGCAGCTTCCCATGTTCTTGTTGAAGTGCGCCGGGTTGGTCGAATGATGAATCTGGTGATGCGCCGGGCTGATGAACAGCCGGCCCCAGACGCCGCGGAACGGAATCCACAGATGCGTGTGCTGAAGATGCACATAGGCATGGACGAACAGGACGAAGATCGCGTTCGAATCGGCAATCGCATACTGATAGGCGGTCTTGCCGAACGCATAGTTCATCGCGCCGTTCGCGATCCCCATGATCAGCGCGGTGATGTTCGCGTGCAGCAACGCGTCGACCGGATGCACGCGGAAGTTCGTCACCGGCGTGAGCACCTCGGCCTCGTGATGCACCTTGTGGAACTCCCACAGGAACGGCACGCGGTGGCTGAGATAATGGTCGATCCAGTAGGCAAGCTCGTAGGCAAGAAAGAGAACGAGCGTGATCGCGATGCGCGGCACGATGTCGTGCAACGCGGCCGGCTGCGTCTGGCCGGCGACGTTCACGAGGCCGGCGATCGTTGCATTGCTCACCGCCTGGTAGGACAGGATGGCGCCGCCGAAGATCAGGCTGAAGACGAACGTATTGAAGAAGAAATAGCCGACATCGAGGCTGTGCGAGGCGCTCGCGGTGATGCGGCTGGGAAACAGCGCATGCAGGATCGTCCGCAGGCGAACCGTCCGGTTGCGACGGCGGCGGCGCACGACGACGAAGGCGATCGCGACGATCAGCGCGCAGGCAAGCGAGGTCACCGAAAAAGCCGAGCCGGGCGACAGGAAGATCTTTTCGACCTTCTCGAACAGGAAAGTGAAGCCTCTCGTCAGGTCCATCGTCGCCTCCGCGCGGCGTTTCCATCCTTGTTGCCCGGCGCGTTAATTTTGGATTATGGGGATTGCCGACGCAGGCGCGATCCCCGGCCGGCGCAACGGCGCGGCCGTGCCGGCACGGCGGGTACGAGAACGTGGTTAACCGATCGTCAAAGTCCGCGGCGTAGGATCGTCTCCGGATGCCGGCAGTTCGCCCGCCGGTTAAAATCGTTCTCGCACGGTGGCTGACATGTCGCTCGAATGTGCTCCGATCACCGGCCATGTGCCGGCTGGCGCCTGCCGCAATTGCGGCACCATCATCCCGCCCGCCGAGCCGGTGCTGGTCAAATTCCACCGCTGCTATTATTGCGGCCGCTACGATCCCTGCGGGTCGAGCTGGCGGACGCTCGTGCTCTCGGGCGCCGTCATCGCGGCGATGTCGGCGTTCACCGCGTGGTGGGGCCAGTCGCTGCTCTGAATACAGGCCGGCGTACCGACGGACGGCGGAATTTACATCGCGTTTATTGGCAGCTCCGGCACGCTCTGCGATGCTCAAGTCTGCGGTTTGCGGGCAGTGAGCCGCGCACTCTCCCTCTATTGGTCCGTTGCTTGACGGATCCTGCCGCCCGGCGGGATCCGTTTTTTTTCACGGTCCTCATCGTCCTCCCCCGATCAGGAACGCGGCGGCGCCGACCAGCCCCATGAGCACGGGCTGGTGGAGAAGATAGACCACGAGGCTGTGGCGCCCGAGAAACGCCAGGGCCCGCGACGGCACGGCCTGCGCCCGCCATTGCGCCCAGCGTTCGCGCGGCCGCAGGCGCAACGCGAGCTTCGCGCCCGCGATGCCGGCCAGCACGGCGCCGAACCACGGCAGCAGCGGGACATAGTCGTTGGAGGGACGGACCTCGCTCGCAAGACCGAGCCAGAGCCAGCCCGGCGCGTTGAAGGCGGGCGAAGTGAGAAATTCGGGCGCCGCAAGACAGGCGAACGCGGCGAGCAGCACGAGTGCCGGCGGCAGCCGCAGAAAGGCAAGGCCGAGCACGCTCGCGAGCGCGATGCAGTGCAGGATGCCGAACAGGATCGCGCCGTCCGGATCGATATAGAAAGATGACACGGTGATGACCGCCGCGGCCGCGGCCACCATCGCCAGCCGGCGCAGAAAAGACGCGCGCCGCAAATGCCGCCCGTGCGCGAGCAGAAGGCTGACGCCGACCAGCGCCAGGAAGCCTGCCGCAATCGCATGCGCGAAGCCGCGCCACGCCAGGTGGCTCGTGACGCCGAGATCGGCGAGCGCGAAGAATTCGATATCCCAGAAGAAATGATAGACCGCCATCGCGGCCAGCGCCGCGCCGCGCAGGACGTCCACGAGATCGATGCGGCGCGACGGCGAGGCGTCCATCACGACACCGTCCGGCGGATGGCGGCGGCGCGCGACGCACCCGGCATCGACCGCCCCCGCGCGATTGGGAACGAGACAAGCTGTGTTATATTTTCCGTTCGATTGCGACGAATCATCCAGCATTGTGAGCTTGAACGTCGATGGCGCGGGCGCCCATTCTGGCAGCAGGAGGCATTGTATTCCGCGATGGCGGCCGGCCGCTGGTCGCGATCGTCCAGCGCCGCAAGGACCGGCGCTGGGTGCTGCCCAAGGGCAAGCTGAACGTCAACGAGCGCCCGCTGGCCGCCGCGCGGCGCGAAGTGATCGAGGAGACCGGCCATCAGGTCCAGGTCCACGAATTCCTCGGTGTCCTCACCTATCAATCGCGCACGGCGCCCAAGGTGGTGCAGTTCTGGCGCATGCAGGCGGCGGACGGTCCGACCCGCAAGCTCGCGCGCGACATCCGTGCCGTGGACTGGCTGCCGCTCGACGATGCGGTGGCCAAGCTCAGCTTTCCGGTCGAGCAACTGTTCCTGACGCAGGTCGGCCGTCACGCGTTGAAAATGATGAATGCGTCCGCGCCGGCCGCGCGCCCGACCCTGTTGCGCCGCATCCTGCAGAAGCTCGAACGCGGCGGGGCGGGGCGCGCCGTCCTGCGCCGGGGCGCGTAAGCCATTCGTTCGCCGACGGTTCATCCGTCGTTCAGACTCACGGATGGAACCTCGGCCGGGTCTGGCCGTTTTCTCCAAACCTTGATCCTGAGAGGTGATGCCATGTCGAAAACGATCCTCAGCATCGCCGCCGCTGGCCTGGTTGCTCTCGCAACGATAACGGCGCCTGCCCCGGCCGAAGCACGGCGCGGCGGCGCGGTCGCGGCCGGAATTATCGGCGGACTGGCCGTCGGCGCGCTGCTCGGCGGTGCGTACCGGCCCTACGGTCCCTATTATGGTCCCGCCTATTATGGCGCCTATGGACCTGGCTATGGACCTGGCTGCGTCATCCGGCGCGAGCGCGTGTGGAACGGCTATCGCTGGGTGCGGCAGCGGGTTCGCGTCTGCTACTGACCGCGGCAAGCGCGCACGGGCAATCGCGCGCACCGGCGGCGCGGGATGTTGCGGCGCCAAAGCCATGGCGTGCAAAACTATGGCGTGCAAAGCCATGGTGTACTTGGATATTTGCGCGCGACCGGCCGTGCCATCACACTTCCGACAAAAACGTGCCCTCACGCTATCAAGCCGCATCGAAGGCGGATAATGTGCGCCGCAGGCCGAGTCGGGCCGACACTGGGAGAGATGACCATGAAGAAATCCATTCTCGCGCTCGCCGCCGCGGCGACGATCGCCATTACGAGCGTCGCCTCGATCGAGTCGGCCGAAGCCAGCCGCCGCGGCCGCGCGATCGGTGCCGGAATTGCAGCCGGTATCGGCGCCGCCATCATCGGCAGCGCGATCGTGAACTCGCCCGCCTACGCCTATCCGCGGACCTATTATCCGGTCGCCGGCTACGAACCGTATCCGGCCTACGGCATCGCCGCTCCCTATGGCTGCCCGGGCGGCTACTGGGCGCGTCGTCCGGTCCGCGACCGCTGGGGCAACGTGGTCGGCTGGAGCAAGCCGCGCTTCTTCTGCCCGCGCTGATTTCCCGACAAGACCAAAGGCCCGGCCGGCGCGCCCGCGCGGCCGGGCTTTTTCGTGCCTGAAGGTGCGGCAGCCGCTCATCGCCGGCCGCTCCGCAGATGATCGAGCACGACGGTGCTCGGCCAGCAATCGAGCGGCAGGCCGTGCGCCTTCTGGTACTGCCCGATCGCGGCGCGGGTCTTCATGCCGGCCTTGCCGTCCACCTTGTCCGCATAGAGCCCGCGCGCGGCAAGGCGGCGCTGCATGTCCTCGACCTGGCCGGTGCGCAATTGCCCGCTCTTGGTCCAGGACTGGCGGAACGGCCCGCCGCCGGCGATGCGGTCGCTGAGATTGCCGACAAAGAGCACGTACAGATCCGAGAAATTGTAGTCCTTGAGCACGAAGTAATTCTTCGGCGTGAGAAAGGCCGGGCCGAGCCGCCCCTCCGGCTGCAGCACCGAGGCCTCCTGCGCGAGCGCCTCAGCGTCGAGCGTGCGCGGATACACCGGCACAAGCCCGTGCGCGAGCCACGCGCGCACCGGACGGACGCTTTCCGGCACGCCGAGCGTGCAGTCGAAACCGGGCGGCACGCGCACCTCGTAGCCCCAGCGGCCGCCGCGCTGCCAGCCCTTGGCCGCGAGCTGGCGCGCGGCCGAGGCCAGCGCATCGGGCACTGAGCCGAACAGGTCGGTGCGCCCGTCGCTGTCGAAATCGACCGCGTGTCTATAGAATTCCGAAGGCAGGAATTGCGTGAGCCCCATCGCCCCGCCCCATGAGCTTTTCATCTCGGCGCGCCGCACGAGGCCGTCCTCGATCAGCTTGAGCGCCATCAGGAACTCGTTGCGAAACATGTCCTTGCGGCGTCCGGTATAGGCCTGCGTCGCGAGCACGCGCAGCGCGTCGCGCGTGAGGCGGAAGCGCCCGTAATCGGTCTCGCGTCCCCAGATCGCCAGCACCACCGCCCCCGGCACGCCGAATTCGCGCTCGATGCGCGCAAGCGTCGCCGCATGCGTCTGCGCCAGCCCGCGGCCGTGTTCGGCGAGGCGCGCGAGCGCGGATTCCTTCAGGTAATCGGCCGGCGTCTGCACGAATTCCGGCTGCGGCGGCGGTGCGTCCACGCGCCCGGGTATGACAAGGTCCGGCAGCGAGAGATCGGGCTCGAGCCCGCGCGTCGTCTCGTCGAAGACCTTGCGCGAGATGCCGAGCGTCTGCGCCTGCGGCCACAGCGATTGCAGAAACGCACCGAACGCGCCCGACTGCGCCTGCGCCGGCGGGCACAGCAGACCAAGGGCGATAAGTGCGCAGGCCAGAATCCGCGTGCGCGGGACTGCGCCACGGGGTCCGGCCGGCGCCCTCGTCAATGAGGCCCGCCCTTCTCGTCGGGCACATAGCTCAGGCGATCGACATAGGCGATGCCGATGGCCGAGAGGATGAAGACGCAATGGATGATGGTCTGCCACATCACGCCGGTCTCGGTGTAATTCGTCTTGCCGCTGCCCATATTGCCGGCCTCGATGAAGGTGCGCAGCAGGTGGATCGACGAGATGCCGATGATCGCCATGGCGAGCTTGATCTTGAGCACGCTGGCATTGACGTGGGAGAGCCATTCCGGCTGGTCGGGATGGCCTTCCAGCTCCAGCCGCGACACGAACGTCTCGTAGCCGCCGACGATGACCATGATCAGAAGGTTCGAGATCATCACCACGTCGATCAGACCGAGCACCACCAGCATGATCTGCTGTTCGGAGAAATCGGTCGCGTGCTGGACGAGATGGACGAGCTCTTTCAGGAACAGGAAGACATAGACGCCCTGCGCCACGATCAGCCCGAGATAGAGCGGAAGCTGCAGCCAGCGCGAGGCAAAGATGAGCTGCGGCAGCGGACGCAGGCCTTTGAAGCCCCGCGGCGGGACCGGCGTTTCGGGCGCCATCGACATGACTGGTTCCTTTCGGGCGGTAACGGCGTCGGGCCGCGAAATCCGCGGCCCGGATGCGCATTATAATGTGATTCGGATGGCGGCCGACGGGCGGCGCGCATGCTCAGCGCTGCGGGCCGGCAGATCCGTCACCCGCCCGCCGGCGCGACCCCCGCACAGTCAGCGGCGCTTGCGCGGCGCGCACCGCGCGCTGCCAGTCGGCGAACGCTTCGCCGGCCGGCGTCTCGTCGAGCCAGGCGATCGTGTCGTCGAAATTGAGCCCATCCTCCTGCGCCTCGCCGATGCCGGCGAACCAGGCGCGCACGCCTTCCGGCAGGAGCGGGAAATGGGTCTGCAGGCAGGATTGCGCGCGACCGCGGCAGGCGCTGGCGCGCATGCAAGCCGAGTTGCGGCACAGCCGCCAGATCAGCAGCACGTCGTTCCAGCCGCGGATGGTGCGTTCGATGGTGCGTGCGTCCGCGCCGGGCGCGGCATCATTCGTGGTCATGTCAGCCTCGTGAGATGTGTGGGGAGAATTCGGCGCAAACGCCATCGCCCGTATTGTTTGCGGCGCCGGGTACGCCGTTGTTCCATGCCCGTTCGGGCTCACATACCGGGTAAACCCGGCATGTGATTCTTTCCTTCGCATACCGGGTAAACCCGGCATGCAATTCTTTCCTTCGCATACCAGGTAAACCCGGCATGCGAGGGCGACGGCGCGCCGCAGGGCGCAACCGCAATCGTTGTGCGGTCCTTGGGGACCGCCGCGCCTTACGGCGCGCCGTCACGGCGTCTTCACTCCTGCGCCGGGCCGCGCTTTCGTGCGCGCCGTCCGGCGCGCGACGTCAGCGAGCTCCTCGCGGGGACTCCTGATGGTCCCGGGCGGAGCCCCGGCGCAGCCCGGGAGCGTGCTTGCGAGGCACGCGCGCGGGCGCCGCATCCCCTCCCGCTGTCACGACGCCTCATGAAAGCGCCCTCGGCGGAGAGGAATATGTGGAATATATTCGCACTTATATACTTGACTGAACGGCTCGCCCGTGGCATAAAGAGCCTACGGAGACAGGGCCATGACCGACAAATTCGACCTCAACCACCCCGCCTTTAAGGACGAGGAAGCCGCCAGAAAGTATCTGGAAGCCTCGCGCTGGCCGGATGGCCCCGTATGCCCTCATTGCAAGTCTGGCGATCATGTGAAGCACCTAGAGGGCAAGTCCATGGGACCGGGCTGGTATCACTGCAACGAGTGCCGTGAGAAGTTCACGGTGCGCGTCGGCACCTTGTACGAGCGCTCGCATATCCCACTGCACAAGTGGCTGTTGGCAACCCACCTTCTGACCGCCTCCAAGAAGGGTATGTCCGCTCACCAGCTGCACCGTATGCTCGGCATTACCTACAAGTCGGCGTGGTTCATGGCCCATCGTATCCGCAAGGCAATGGAGGATGTTTACAAAGGTCCGATGTCCGGCGAAGGCGGTGTTATCGAGGCCGATGAAACCTATTATGGCAACGCTTCAAAGCGCGCGAAGGGCTACCGCAAGGGCCATCGCCACAAGTCGTCAGTCGTTGCGCTTGTTGATCCCGCTACGGGCCATGCCCGCGCCTTCAAGGCGAAGCGCGCAACGTCAGAGACTGTGCGCCATATCCTCGTGACCAACGTGTCGCGCGATGCTGCGCTGGTCACTGACGAGTCGCATCTGTATCACAAGGTCGGCGCTGAATATGCGATGCACCAAACCGTGCTTCACGCTGGACGCGAATACGTCAACAAGGACGGCTTCACCACCAACCACGTCGAGAACTTCTTTGGCATCTTCAAGAAGGGCATGGTTGGCGTCTATCACTTCTGCGGCGAACAACACTTGCAGCGTTATCTGACCGAATTTTCATTCCGCTATACCCACCGCCATGTGACTGATGGGGAACGCGCAGCCATTGCTCTGAAAGGCATCGAGGGCAAGCGGCTGACGTATCGCAGCGCTGACTAAGCCGCGATCGAAAAAGCAGATCAGGAAGCGGTTTTTGGCTTGGAGGAAGCGCGTTTCTTCCGAGGACTCTTAGCCTTTTTCTTTGTAGTTTTATGCGGATGGTGCGGGGTGTTGAGAAACACCCCCACCACCTTTTTGAACGCCGGGTCTTTCGTTGGATCGCTTTTTGCCATGACGGAATCTATATCATGAAACCGGAACCGCTTTGTGGAATTTACGCCAAGACCGAACGGACCGTAGCCCAAATCGACGATCTCAACAGCCGACTCCGCGCTTTCGCTCAGAGCCGCCCCTATGCGGTGCAAGCCTACCTCAACGATAATCGCACCCAACAGATTTGGCGATTTAAACTGACCGAGAAGATTCCCAATGCGATCCCCGTGATTATCGGAGAAATCCTCCACAACCTTCGGTCCCCATTGGATCAAATCTTGTGCGCCGTTGCAGTTCACGTCGCAAATATCGGCGAGGATGGCATCGCCTTCCCGCGCGGGCGAGACGAAGCCGAATTCAAAACCGCGCTTCGCCGTCAAGAAAAGCTCGGACTCCCCGCCGACGCGTTGGACCTCATTGCGGCGGCGAAGCCGTATAAGGAAGGCGGCAATAATCTCTTGTGGGCGCTGCTGGAGCTGAACCGCCGCGACAAGCACAGGCTCGGACTCGTGCCGGTCAATATGCCTGCAGCGACCAAGGTGTCCTACATCTGCTTTTGGCGCGGCCTTCCCCTGGTCATCGGAAGCAGAACGGGTAAGCGCCTCACCATGGACAAACCATTCACGCCAGAGGATTTGGTCGAAACCGGTAAGCCCTTGGCGCTCTACGACGCCCGCCCGGGTCACATTGTCTTTGGTGATGCCTCTGATACCGGGGATGCGAGCCTCGAATTCTTGACCACCACGCCGGAGGCGAAATTTGATTCCGATATCCAGCCGTCCTTGGACGTAGCGTTCAGCGACATTGGAATGGACGGTCAGCCGGTTACGGCAGTCCTCAACGATATGCGCCATCTCGTTGAGCGCATCTTGTTGACGTTTGAGAAGCGCTTCTTCTCGTAACGCAGGAATATATTCGCCCATCGGGGTGCTCCTTTTGGAGCGCACTTATGGACTTTCCTAAATCACCGGCCCGTCACGCTAATTACAGTTAGCCGCCGGAATTCGTTCAGTCAAGTATATAAGTGCGAATATATTCCTATTACGGGAACGTGTCAAGAGGGGGTGAATACCGGGCGGGCGGGGCGCCGGTTCGACAGCCAGTGTATATTTCTATAATATACACTTATGTTGTTCGACACGACCAAAATCGTCGGTTTTGAATGGGACGAGGGCAATCAACGCAAGAGCACGGACAAGCATGGCGTGAGTCAGGCTGAGGCCGAACAGGTCTTCGTCAATCGACCGCTCCTGCTTTTGGATGATGCAAAACACAGCGATGACGAACGGCGCTTTCATGCCTACGGCACGACACACGGCGAACGATTATTGCAGGTCAGCTTTACATTGAGACGGGAGGGTACGCTGATAAGGATCATTTCCGCCCGCCCCATGAGCGCAGGGAGCGCGCACGCTATGCCAAAGAAACGTAAGGCGACAACAAAGCGGAAGACCGTGCCGTCGTTCAGAAACGAGGCCGACGAGCGCGCGTTCTGGGAATCGCACGACACGGCGGATTATTTCGACCTGACCAAGGCGCGGCGTGCGAACTTTCCCAATCTCAAGCTGTCGACGACATCGATCTCGCTGCGTCTGCCGACCGGGTTGCTCGACCAGATCAAGATCGCGGCCAACAAGCGCGACGTGCCCTATCAATCGCTCATCAAGATGTGGCTGGCCGAGAAGGTGGGATAGCGGGTCCGGTCCTGCCGCCTGCGGTCGGCAAGCGGTCCTGGCTCTCGCTTCGCTCGGCCGGGACGACGGCCGGCGCGGCGCACGGGCCCCATCCTTCGGAGCGGCCCTTTTTGCTCATGGTGAGAAGCAGCGCACCGCTCGGGATGAGCGCTCACCGTATGCGCCTCATGGTGAGGAGCGCTGCGCAGCAGCGCGTCTCGAACCATGAGGCCGCAGCCTCGCAGCGCACGGGCCTCATCCTTCGAGACGCGCTTCGCGCTCTTCAGGATGAGGATAGCCGCATATGCCGCAGGACGAAGATAACCGCGCACGTCCAGCGTCTCTTCCAGCGCGCGCCTCCCGGCATCACCGCGTGAACTTCTTGTACTTGATCCGGTGCGGGATGGTGGAATCGGTGCCCAGCCGGCGCATCTTGTCGGCCTCGTAGTCCTGGAAATTGCCCTCGAACCATTCGACATGGCTGTCGCCCTCGAAGGCGAGCATGTGGGTGGCGATGCGGTCGAGGAACCAGCGGTCGTGGCTGATGATCACCGCGCAGCCGGCGAAATCCTCCAGTGCCTCCTCCAGCGCGCGCAGCGTGTCGACGTCGAGATCGTTGGTCGGCTCGTCGAGGAGAAGCACGTTCGCGCCGGATTTGAGCATCTTGGCCAGATGCACGCGGTTGCGCTCGCCGCCGGAGAGCGCGCCGACCTTCTTCTGCTGGTCGGCGCCCTTGAAGTTGAAGGCCGAGCAATAGGCGCGCGAATTCACCTCGCGCTTGCCGAGCGCGAGCATGTCGGCGCCCTGCGAGATTTCCTCCCACACCGTCTTGCCGCCGTCGAGCGTGTCGCGCGACTGGTCGACATAGCCGAGCCGCACCGATTCCCCGATCGTGATGGTGCCGGCGTCGGGCTTCTCCTGGCCGGTGATCATGCGGAACAGCGTGGTCTTGCCGGCGCCGTTCGGGCCGATGACGCCGACGATGCCGCCGGGCGGCAGCTTGAAGGTGAGGTTCTCGATCAACAGACGGTCGCCATAGGCCTTGGTCAGGCCCTCGAAATCGACGACGTTCTGGCCGAGCCGCTCTGCCACCGGGATGACGATCTGGGCGGTCTGGGTCTGCTTCTCGCTCGCCTGCTTGAGCAGGTCCTCGTAGCGCTGGTAGCGCGCCTTGGATTTCGCCTGCCGCGCCTTGGGCGAGGCCGCGATCCATTCCTGCTCGCGCGCGAGCGTGCGCTGTCTCGCTTCTTCCTCGCGGCCCTCCTGCTCGAGGCGCTTCTGCTTCTGCTTGAGCCAGGACGAGTAATTGCCCTGATAGGGAATGCCGCGGCCGCGGTCGAGCTCGAGAATCCAGCCCGTCACGTTGTCGAGGAAGTAGCGGTCGTGGGTGACGATCAGGATCGCGCCCGGATAATTGCGCAGATGGCCTTCCAGCCAGGCGATACTCTCGGCATCGAGATGGTTGGTCGGCTCGTCGAGCAGGAGAAGCTCGGGCGCCTCCAGCAGCAGCCGGCAGAGCGCGACGCGGCGGCGCTCGCCGCCGGAGAGCGTGGTGACGTCGGCGTCGTTGTCGGGACAGCGCAGCGCGTCCATCGCCTGATCGATCTTGGAATCGAGATCCCACAGGCCCTTGGCCTCGATCTCGTCCTGCAGCTTCGTCATCTCGTCGGCGGTCTCGTCGGAATAATTGACCGCAAGCTCGTTGTAGCGGTCCAGGATCGCCTTCTGCGCGGCAACGCCCTCCATGACGTTCTCGCGCACGGTCCTGGCGTTATCGAGCTGCGGCTCCTGCGACAGGTAGCCGACGCGCGCGCCCTCCGCCACCCAGCCCTCGCCGGTATAGTCCCTGTCGATGCCGGCCATGATGCGCAGCAGCGTCGACTTGCCCGCGCCGTTGACGCCGAGCACGCCGATCTTGGCGTCCGGATAGAAGGACAGGTTGATGTTCTCGAGCACCTTGCGGTTGCCCGGATAGGTCTTGGTCAGACCCTGCATGTGATAGATGAATTGGCGGCCGTTCATGGTCCTTCGGTCCCTCGCGCCGGGCGCGTTGTCCGTTTCGTGATCTGGCTGGATCGCGCAGTCCGCTCATTCCCGCTGCCCCGCGGGAATCCAGCCCGTTTCATCCTGGGCCCCCGCGGGCGCGGGGACGAGCGGATAAAATGATTTGGAATCTGCCGCTCATGTAGCGGTGCCGACGCGGAAGGGCAAGGCTTGCGGGCACGCCCGCCAGCTTTTCCGCCAGGCCTTGCGGGCCAGTCCGCCGCGGCGGACGCATTGGCGAGCGCCCCGCGCAGGGCTATCGTCGGCGGCCCGGGCCGAGCGCCCGACCTTCCTGTCGCCTCCTTCCGGCCATGGTGCCCCAATGCCTCTTCGCTGCGCTGTTCTCGACGACTATCAGGATGTCGCCCATACCCTCGCCGACTGGTCGGCGGTGGCGCCCAAGGTCGAGGTCAGGGTGTTCCAGGCCCCGCTCGGCGACGAGGGCGCGGTGGCGGCCGCGCTCAAGGACTTCGAGATCGTCTGCCTGATGCGCGAGCGCACGCCGTTCCCGCGCACGCTGATCGAGAAATTGCCGGCGCTCAAGCTGATCGTCACCACCGGCCTGCGCAATGCGTCGATCGACGTGGCGGCGGCCGCCGGGCGCGGCATCACGGTCTGCGGCACCGAATCCGCCGGCCACCCGACCGCCGAACTCACGGTCGGGCTGATGCTCGACCTCGCCCGCAAGATCAGCTTCGAGAGCGCGCGCATGAAGGCCGGCGAACCGTGGCAGGTCACGGTGGGGGACGACCTTTACGGCAAGACGCTCGGCATCATCGGGCTCGGCAAGCTCGGCAGCCGCGTCGCCAAGGTCGGGCTCGCCTTCGGCATGAAGGTGATCGCCTGGAGCCAGAATCTGACGCCGGAGAAATGCGCGGCGGCCGGCGTCACCTATGCCGGCAAGGAGGAGTTGCTGCGGCAGTCCGATTTCGTCACCGTGCATCTCGTGCTCAGCGCGCGCACGCGCGGGCTGATCGGGGCGGCCGAACTGGCGTCGATGAAGCCCAGCGCCTACCTGATCAACACCGCGCGCGGCCCGATCGTCGAGGAAAGCGCGCTGATCGCGGCCCTGCGCGAGAAGCGCATCGCGGGAGCGGCGCTCGACGTGTTCGATACCGAGCCGCTGCCGCGCGATCACCCCTTGCGCGCGCTGCCGAACGCCATCGTCACCCCGCATCTGGGCTATGTCACCGCCGACAATTACCGGCAGTTCTACGGCCAGACGGTGGAGGCGATCCGCGGCTTTCTCGACGGCAAGCCTGTTCGCGTGATCGCGCCTTGAGTAAGGTCGGCGGCAGGGCGAAAAACGACGGACGGGAGGGACCATGCAGCCGCGCGAACGGATCGAGTTTTCCCCGATCGAGACCCGCCCGCCGCTGAAGCTGCCGGACGGCGTGCGCATGGTGATCTGGCCGGTCTTCTCGCTGGAGGACTGGGATATTTCGCGCGCCATGGCGCGCATGGTGATCTCGCCGCCGCAGGGCGCGCCGATGCTGCCCGACCATCCGAACTGGAGCTGGCACGAATACGGCATGCGGGTCGCCTTCTGGCGCATGCGCAGGATGCTCGAGCGCGTGAAGGCGAAGCCCACGGTGGCGATCAACGCGCGCGTGTGCATGAGCTATCCGCAGGTGGTGAAGGCCTGCATGGAGTCCGGCTGGGAGCTGAACGCGCACGGCTACGAGCAGATCCCCATGCACAAGGTCGAGGACCAGCGCGGCAGCATTCTCAAAACCATGGAGGTGATCGAGACGTTCACCGGCAAGCGCCCGCGCGGCTGGTTCGGTCCCGGCCTGACCCAGACCTTCGACACGCTCGATTATCTCTCCGAGGCGGGGCTTGAATATTTCGGCGACTGGGTGCTCGACGACGAGCCGGTCACCGTGCGCACCAAACACCGGCCGATGGTGGCGCTGCCCTATAATTTCGAGGTGCACGACATCGTGCTGATGAACCTGCAGCACCAGACTTCCGACATGCTCTATGTGCGCGCGATGGACGCCTTCAACTGCCTGTACGCGGAGGCCGCGACGCGCGCCAAGATCATGTCGATCTCGGTGCATCCCTATCTGTCGGGCCAGCCGCACCGGATCGGCCATGTCGAGCGCACCTTCACCGAAATCCTCTCGAAACCCGGCGTCGTGGCCTGGACCGGCGAACAGATTCTCGACTGGTACCTGAAGGAGCGGCCGCTGTCGTGAACGCACTGATGAACACCTCTCCGCGCGGCAACGGCGCCTTCGTTGCCCACGATCTCAAGCGCCCACTCGCGGGCGCGCCGGCAGGCCCGCTCGCCGGCCTCACCGCCGCGGTCAAGGACATGTACGACATCGCCGGCGAGAGGACTGGCGGCGGCAATCCCGACTGGCTCGCGCAGGCCAAGCCCGCGACAAAGACCGCGCCGGCGGTGCAGACGCTGCTCGATGCCGGCGCGACCGTGATCGGCAAGACGGTATGCGACGAGTTCTTCTTCAGCATCCTCGGCGTCAACGCCCATTACGGCACGCCGGTCAATCCGCGCGCGGCGGGGCGCGTGCCCGGCGGCTCCTCGAGCGGCTCGGCGGCGGCGGTCGCCTGCGGCGCATGCGATCTCGCGCTCGGCAGCGACACCGGCGGCTCGGTGCGCGCGCCCGCCTCGTTCTGCGGGCTTTACGGCATCCGCCCGACGCACGGCCGTGTCGACCTTGCCGGCGCCATGCCGATGGCGCCCTCCTTCGACGTGTGCGGATGGTTTGCGGGCGGACCCGGCGTGTTCGCCAAAGCCGGCTCCGTGCTGCTGCGCGGGCGCGGCGAAGCGGCGCCGATCCGCAATCTCGTCATTCTCGACGACGCCTTCGCGCTCGCCGACGCGGGCGTGGCGGGGCTGATGCGCGCGGCGCTCGCCGCGATGGCCGACGCGCTGCCGACACCGCGGCACGAGACCATCGCCCCCGAAGGGCTCGACGCCTGGCGCGAAATCTTCCGCATCCTGCAGGGCCGCGAGGTCTGGTCGCTCTATGGCGACTTCATCACGACGCACAAGCCGCAGCTCGACAAGCCGATCCGCCGGCGCTTCGAGGCCGCCGCGGGCATCACCGCCGACGAGGCGGCGCAGGCCGACGAGGCGCGCACGCGCGCACGCCGCCGCATCGAAAGCCTGGCGCAGCCGGGCACCGTGCTCATGCTGCCGACCTCGCCCGCCATCGCGCCGCGCCGCGACGCTTCGGGCGCCGACACCAACGTGTTCCGCACGCGCATCATGGAGCTGACCTGCATCTCCGGCCTGAGCGGCCTGCCGCAGGTGACGATCCCTGCCGGCACGGTGGACGGCTGTCCGGCCGGCCTGTCGTTCATCGGCTGGCGCAACGGCGACGAGGCGCTGCTCGGTCTTGCCGGCGCGCTGTCGCGCCATTGCGGGATCGAGGGCTGAGGGCGCCGCCCTCGCCGGACGCGGCGGCGGAACCGCCGCGGCGGATGCGCGTTGACGAAGGCACAGAGACGCCTTCCGCCATGCTCAAATACGCCGTGATCTTCTTTGCGATATCGCTGGCCGCCGGCGCGTTCGGGCTAACCGCGGTGTCGCAGATCGCGCAGCGCATATCGTTCGTCCTGTTCGCGCTGTTCTTTCTCGGCTTCCTCGCTTTGCTCGGCTTCGCCTATTTACTCGGCGAAGCGTTCGAGGCCGGACAACAGGCAGCGGCCATCGCCGCGACAGCGGCAGGCTGAAGCAGAAAGGCCGAAGCGACAAGGCCGGCAAGCCTCTTTTCGCTTATGGCTCCGGCGTCCAGGGCAGATCGGCCAGGATCATGGGATCGCTGACGACGTCGATGACGGCGGGACGATTGGCCTTGAGCGCGCGTTCGAACGCCGGCCGCAGGTCGGACGGCTTCTCGACCCTGATACCGAGCGCCCCGAACGATTCCGCGACCGCGGCATAATTCGTCGGCAGATAGACGCAGAGGTCCTCCAGCCGCCCCTCGATGCCCTTGTGCGCGGCCGTCAGGTTCCGGAGCCCCTGCCCGAGACGGGAATTGTTGTTGACGATGGTGATCGTCGGCAGGTTCCAGCGCAGCGCCGTTTCAAGCTCGGTCAGATGGTACATCATGCCGCCGTCGCCGGTGAAGCAGATCACGGGCCTGTCCGGGCAGGCGCACTTCACGCCGAGCGCGGCCGGGAACGCCCATCCGAGCGAGCCGGCGGCACGGAAATAACGCTGGCCGGAATGGCGCAGCGGCAGCATGGTGCCGGTCCATTGCGACGCGTAGCCGGTGTCGGCGACGACGATGGCGTCGGCGGGCAGCCAGTCGCCCAGATCGCGGCAGATCCGCTCCGGGCGGATCGGCACCGCATCCGAATTCAGCCGGGACGCGATTTCGTCGCGCCATTCCTGCACCAGCGTGCGCAGGCGCGCGCACCATTGCTTGCGTTCGGCAGCCGGCATCATCGACGCGAGCGCGCCCAGCGCAGCGTCGAGATCGGACTGGATGCCGATCGTGCCGCCGAAATTCCGTCCGAGCTCGGCCGGGTCGGTATCGATCTGGATCGTCGCGACGCCAGGGCGCGGCAACGTGAAATTGTTGGTGACCTGGTCGCCGGCGTCGCAGCCGACGAACAGGACGAGGTCGGCCTCGGCGACGAGCCTGTTCGCGCAATTGCAGGAATAAGTGCCGACGACGCCGCCGAAGAGCGGGTGGTCGTCCGTCAGCACCGCCTTGGCGTCGAGCGAGGCCAGCACGGGAATGGAGGTTTTCTCGGCGAAATCCCGGATCGCCTTCTCCGCCTGCGCCATGACGGCGCCGGCACCGGCGATAAGGACGGGCCGTTGCGCGGCGGAGAGCGCGCGCACGGCGCGCGCCAGTTGCCCGGGATCGGGCTGCGTCCGCTGGGCGGGCACACGGGCGTATTCAGGCTCGACGGCCGGATCGACGGCAAGCTCGGCAAAGTCGGTCACGCTGCCGGTATTGCCGGCGACGTCGATATGTACGGGACGGACCGGCGGGGAGACCGCGTCCCGGAACGCCTGCCGCATCGTTCTCGGCAACTGGTCGGGGACATCGACCCGGTACGAGGACTTCACGAACGCCGAGAACATCGGCTCGTGCGGCAATTCCTGATAGGCGTTGCGATACTGAAACGCCGCGATGTGCCGCCCGGTCATGGCGATGAGCGGGGCCCCGAACAGGCGCGCATCCTGCAATCCGGCCGCGAGATTGGCGGCCCCGACCGACTGCGCCATGACGACGGTGGCGCGTCCGCTCGCCCGGGCGTAGCCGTCCGCCATGTAGGCGGCGCCCTTTTCCGAATGGGCAAGAATGCGCCGGATGCCGACGGTGCCGCATTCGGCAAGCGTGCGCCGCAGCACGGCATCCATGAAGAAGACGTGGTCGACGCCATAGGCGCGAAGCGTTTCGGCGATATAGCGCGCGCCCTTGATCGTGCTGTTCTGAGCTGGCTTGGCTGTCATCGTTGCAGTTCCCTTACTTGATCGCCACGGGCACGACCGGCGCGCCGACCGCGCCTTTCACCGGCAGCGACGGCGCCACGAAGAAGAATTCGTAGCGTTTATCGGCATGGCAATCCTCGGCGAGGTCCTTCAGGTAAAAGATCTCGCCCATGGTCAGGCCCATGTTCGGGATCACCACCCAGTGCCACGGCTGAAAGATTCCGGGACTGTCGTTGGGGCGCACTTCGCAGCCCCAGGTATCGGTGGCGACGGCGGCGACCTCCTTGCGGTTCAGCCAGTCCGCCGTCTCGAACGAAAGCCCCGGCGCGTCGCCGCCGGCGTAATTGCCCCACGAGCCGCTTTTCAGGCACGCCTCAAGCTGGCCGGTGCGCACGATGAGAAAATCGCCGCGCCGGACCTCCACTTTCTGCCGCGCGGCGGCCTCATCGAGATCCTCGGGTGTGACCGGGGTGCCGTCCGCGAGCGCATCGACGCCTTTCACGCGCGGAATGTCGAGCAGCACGCCGCGGCCGGCCGCGCGCGCGCCGGTCTTCTCGATCCCGCACTTGCGGGCACCCCAGGAATAGACCTCGCGCGCGTCGTAGCCGTTCCACATGCGGTCCTTGTAAAAGATGTGCGACAACGCATCCCAATGCGTCGCCGACTGCAACGGCATGATCAGCCAGTCGTCGGCGCTGCGGATTCCGGTTTCGTCGCGCAAGCCGGAATAGGCGTCGGCGCCGTCATGGCGCATCAGGTGGATGGGATTGACGCGGCCGCGCGCGCCGGTCTGCGGGCCGTCGGCGCCGAGCGGGATGGCCAGCGGAAACGATTTGCCGTTCTTCACGAGCTTGGCCGCTGCCGCGACGAGCTCCGGCGTCGCGTAATTCAGCGTTCCGATCTCGTCGTCCGGACCCCACTTGCCCCAGTTGCGGCACTTGACGGCCATCGCCTCGACATCGGCCAGCGTCAGCGGCGCCTTGCGGTTGCGCAGCGGCGCCGAGATCGCGGCGCTGGGTTTGAAGGGGGCCGGTCCGACCGGCGCGAGCGGGCTTTCGGAAGCGTTCTGTGCCGCCATGATGTCCTCCGTACTGCAGATGATGGCCTTAAGACCTCGGCGTCGCCGTCAGCGCGGGGCGACGGCGGTCACCTCGATCTCGAGCAGATTTTCACGAAATGGCGAGGCGCCCAGAATGGGCACGATCGTCGTCGGCGGGAGCCGCCCGCCGAAATGCGATACCGCGATCCGCTCCAGCGCTGCGAAATCGCCGACATCGACAAGATAGACGGTCTGGTGCGCGACGTCGGCAAACGTGCAGCCGTAGTTTGCAAGACCTTCGGCAATCAGCTCGTAGACGCAGTGGCTCTGTGCGACGAGCGGGATTTCGCGGTAGTTGCGTCCGAAATGCAGATGGCGGAGGCCTCCGGAAAGGTCGGCCGCCCGCTCGACCATCCTCGGTCGGCTCTGGCTGGTGTCGATCGCGACTTCGCCGGCCGCGAACACATACCGGCCCGCGCGCGTGGCGCCGAGATAATACGGACCGACGCCGTGGCTGCCGATGCCGATCTCCTTCTTGAAGCCCTGCTTTTCAAAGCCGGGGCGCACCGCGATCAGCGAGCATTCGTAATGCGCCGCAGGCGTGCGCAGGTTCGAAACAGGCAGGCTGGTGGCGGCCGTGCGCCCCCGATCCAGGCCGAACACATTGCGCCTGACGCGGGTGACCGGCACGTATTGCTGCATCGATATGCGCAGCCAGTTGTTCTGGTGCAGCACGTTCTCGAACGGGATGCCGGCGGCGGCGAGGATCGCCTTATGATTGCGCCAGAGCATGAGCTGCTCGGCGACCAGCGCCTCCTCGGCGGCGCTGACATAATATTCGTCGGCGAGGCCGCGTTCCTCCGCCGTCAGCTCGGACAGCAGCGTCGCCGGCCGGCGGGTGGCGGGATCGCAGCCGGCAATCGTCGAGGTGAACAGGAACGGTCCGGCGAACGTGGCCGTAGGGAACGGCCGATGCAGCGGGACAAGCTCGGGGACGACGAAATGACGAAGTTCGAAGCCGCTGTCCCTGCTGAGCGCGAGCGCGTCGATCTGGACGTCGATATCGGGATCGACATTCGGCCCGTTGGTCTCGATCACGGTTGCCGACGGCAGGTCGGCGCCGAGCGCGCGATGCACGACGTCGACCGCCGAGGGAATGTCGCGCCGGTCGCGAAGGAACATCCGCAACGCGACAAGGCGCTTGAATGAAGACCCGGCGCTCTCGAGCGCGAGGCGCAGGTTCTTGAGCGCCATCAGCGTTTGCGCCCGGATCCGCGCTTCCGGAACGTCGGAAATAACCATGTCGGAGGGAATGATCGCGACCAGATCGGCATCGAGCTCCTCGATCCGCGTCACGAGCCGGCCGCGTTCGAGATCGTGCGGGGTCTGGCTGCCGACAAAGACGAAGTCTCCGCTCACCGCGGCGGGCGGAATGAGCAGGTCGTGGTTACCGGCGCGATGGTTCTGGAACTGGATAGGCATCAGACGATCCCTCGTGATGTTGACCGGTCAATGCGGCGCGCGTCGCCGCCGGCGGCATTGGGAGCGGCGGCGTTCTCTTCACCGGCGGCCGCGGGCAGAATCGTCTGCTCGCCGAGATCGGTGGCGCCGATCATTCGCACCGTCCCGGCCGCTATGACGTCGAGCACCGGCAGGTCGGCGAGCAGATTGACGATATGGAATAATGTCGGAAGCTGTTCCCAGTCCGACTTCAGGAAGCGGACGCTGCCGATTCCGGTCCGGCGGTCGTGCACCGACGCCGCATGATTCACCGGCGTCATCGTCGCGTAGGCCGCGTCGGCCTCGCCCCAATCCTGGGTCCGCGGAATATATTTGTAGTGCAGCATCGGCAGCGCGGGCGCCGGCGCGGCTGATGCCGGAGCCGGGACCAGATCATCGATGCGCATCTCGAAGAAGCGATGCCCGAGCCAGCCCGCTTCGTGCACGAGACTGCGCCCGACATACCGCGGCCCGGGAATCTCCGCATAGAGCTTGTTGAAGCCGAGTTCTTCGCGTCCGCTGATGATGGGATCAGCCAGATTCTCCCAGAGCACAGCCAGGAAGGAACCTGCGACGGCCCCCGACGCGCTCCGATATTCAGCGGCAAACTTGACGCCCAGCGTGTTGTAACCACGCCCGGCAAGCCACGGCAGCTTGCGCAGACGCTGAACGTCCACCGTCACGGTGGCAGGATTGCGCACGCGAAACCCGGGCGGCAGCAGGGCCGCGATGCGGGCCGGATCGCTGACGAAGGTGACGCTCGAGACGTCGCGCTCCGCCCCGGACCAGTCGAAACGCCGGCCGTCCGGCGCCTGGCGCGGTCCGCCCATGGCCCCGAAATGCACGGGCATCCGATAGATGACTGGTCGCGGCGCTACGGGGGCCATGGTCGATACGAGCTTTCGGATTAGACGCGCGGCCGGACCGCGATCGCCTCGATCTCGACCAGGAATTCGGGCCTGATCATTTCGGCCTGAACCGTCGAGCTGGCCGGCGGCAGCTCCGGAAAGCACTCCGCGCGCACCTCGTTCATGGCCTCATAGTCGGCGACCGACTTGAGAAACACCGTGAGCTTGACCACGTCGCGCAGCGACGCCGCGTCCTGCTCAAGCAGCGTCTGCATCAGCCGGAACACCTGGCGGGTCTGTCCGCGCACGTCGCCGACATGCATCGGCTTGCCGTCGTCGTCGATCGCTGCGATGCCCGACACGAAAATCATCCGTGCATCGCCGAGCTCGACACTCACGCCGCGCGAGAACGGCCGGCGGTCGGTTGCGGCGGGATGCGATCCCAGGATGCGGCGATTGACGCTCATCACAAACAACTCCCACAGGACATTTCACGGCCGCCCGCCCGGGCTCGCGCCCGGCACGGCCGTCATCGATTGCAGAAGACGTTCGTAGCGCTGCAGCGTCGCGCGGCTGCCCGCCAGGAACTCGTCGAGAAGGACGCGGTATTCCGGGCCTTCCATGGCGCGAATGTTCTCGCCGAGTTCGGCGCGCGACAGCGGACGCGCGGCGTGACCGACAAAGTACTGGTCGATGTCGGTGTGCGTTTCGTAGATCTCGCGCAGCACCTCGTATTTGCGGAACACGTCGAGCGTATAGAGACGGTCGCGGCCGACGATGAAGCGGATCGGCTGCTCAGCAACCGGACTGTGTATGAGGTCCCCCAGGAAGGCGACCTTGCCGGCATTCTGCGAGTCGATGATGAAATACATCTCGTCGCGCGAATGCGCCCGGAACACGTAATGGAAGCGGATGTTGGGATCCTCGACGAAGCCCTTGTCGTAGACCTGCTCGGTCTCGACATAGAACGGCGTGCCGAGAATGAGGATCCGTCCGTTCTGCGGCGCATGGAGTGGCCCCGATCCGCCCCAGACGCACACCGGATTATGGGGAGAGAACCGCGTGATGTTCTCGAAGTGATCCTCGTCCCAGTGGGTCTGCAGAATATGCGTGACCTTGGCGAGGTGGTCGCAGCCGATTTTCTTCAGATTGGCCTCGATCGTCGGCCACTGCACCGCCATGCCGGTGTCGAGCATCATGTAACGCGGCCCGCTCTCGCTGTCGTATTCGACGACGCCGACGGTGGCGCCGGCCGCCGCCACGCGGCGCACGTTTTTCATTTTCGGGAACTGCTCCGCGAAACGCGAGAACTCAGCCGACCCCGGCAGGATTTCCTGGACCGGTCCCCAGCACAGGATGTGAAAACGCGGCTTCATGGCTGCTGCTTCTCTTGTTCGATGCGGCGCGCGAACGATCCGGTCATGGCGGCGTCAATCCATCGAATGCGGGAGGAACAATATGACTTGCGGAAACACCATATAGATAATGAGCACGATGACATCCATGAGGATGAACCAGGTCGCGCCGCGAATGACCTCCCGCATCGTCGCGTTCGGCGCGACGGATTTGAGAATGAAGAGGTTGAGACCGTAGGGCGGCGTGATGAGCGCGACCTGGCAGAGGTGGACGATCAGGACGCCGAACCAGATCGGGTCGTAGCCGAGCTTGATGACGAGCGGAAAGATGATGGGCAGCGTGATGAACATCGCCGCCAGCATGTCGAAGAACGTTCCGAGGACCAGATACATCCCCATGATGCCGCACAGGACCAGGAAGGGCGGCAGATCGAGCTGGGTGATGACGTCGGAGAGCGTGTTCGGAATCCGCGAGGTGGCCAGCACGACGCCGAAGATGTTCGCCGCCGCCATGATCAGGAACAGCATGGCGTTGACGCGCATCGTCTCGGTGACCGAGTCGATGAGCTTGCGGTAGTTCATCCGGCGCAGCACGAACCCGAGCAACAGGATGACGGACGCGGCGACGCCGGCCGCCTCGGTGGGCGTGAACAGGCCGGTATAGATTCCTCCGACCACGATGACGATCAGGATCAGGATCGGCCAGATGTCGCGGGTCGACTGCATGCGGTCGGCCATGCTGACGCTCGCGATGGCAGGACCGAGCTCGGGATTGCGCTTGATGCGCAGCGCGATCATCAGCGAATAGCTGGTGGCCGTGAGAATACCCGGCACGATGCCCGCGATCAGCATCTTGCCGACCGACTGGTTGGTGATGAGCGCGTAAACAACCATGAGCACGCTCGGCGGGATCATCTGCGCCAGCGTTCCGCTGGCGGCGACCGTCCCGATCGAAAGCGCGCGGTCATAGCCGTGCTTGAACAGTTCGGGGATCGCGATCCTTCCCATGGTCGCGGCACCGGCAAGACCGGAGCCGCAAATCGCGCCGAATACGGCACAGCCGACGACCGTCGCATGCGCGAGCCCGCCGGGAATACGCGCAAGCCAGTTCTGGGCCATGCGGAAAATGTCGGCGCCGAAGCCGCCGTGATAGGCGACATTGCCCATCAGGATGAAGAACGGGATCACCGACAGCGCGTAGACCGACACGCTGCTGTAGGGCACGAGCGCAATGATGCCGAGCGCAGGCTCAAGCCCGTTGATCGCCCAGAAGCCGAGAAAGCCGACCACCGCAAGCGCGATGGCGACCGGGATCCCGATGATCAGCAGGACGAAAACGACCGCGATGCAGATCCAGCCGATCGCCCAGGGGGTAAGCTCGATCATCGGCTTTCTCCCCTCAGCCGTTTGACCATGTCAAACAACAGACGCAGCCCGAGCAGCAGGAAGCCGAGCGGCACGGCGGCGACCGCGGGCCATGTCGGCCACGGGATCAGGCCGCTCATGGTATCGCCGGTCTCCCAGGCGACGAGCGCGTTTTGCCCCGCCCGCCAGAACACGAGCGCGCAAAACGTGGCGCCGGCAGCCTCGCCGATGGTGAGGAGCGCTTTCTGCAGACCAGGCCACGTGTCGCGGTCGAGAAGCTCAATGCGGACGTGATCGCCCTTCTGCTGCGCATAGGCAATGCCGAAATAGACGATGATCACAAGCCCGAGCTGCATCAGCTCGTAGAGACCGGGTATCGAATAGTTGAGAAAATACCGGGCGATCACATCGACAAGCACGGCAGCGGCGAGCAGAAAACGACGACCGTCGGCGGCCTCGATCACGCCGTGGTCGAGCGAATCGGAGCCCGGCACCCAGCCGGGCTTGTGGCAAATGCTCGCGCCTGGCCCGAGCGCGGCGCTCACCCCTTTGGCGAAGAACGAGGGCGTCGCCTTGCACAAAGCGTCGTCGAGCACGATCAGGTCAGCCGGGGCCAAGTCGAAGCGTTCGCCGGCCGGGATCAGCTCGCGGAGCACGACACGCCGCACGGCCTCGGTCAGCTCGAACAGGTTCGCGCAGTTGTTCTTGCCGCTAGCGCACGGATAGCTTCCGGTCGCCGCTCGCGGCGGGATCACCTTCACGTTCCCGCCCTCTGTCAGCGTGTATCCGGGCGGGTTCTTCACCTCGAAGCCGGCGTAGGCGGCCTTGATCGTCGTCTCGGGAAAGCCTCGCTCGGGCGACAGCCACACGGCGTTCAGCTGATCGAAGCCCGCGATGCGGATGGTGCGGTCGTAGTCCTCGTTGGAGCTGATGCGGATGGCGCGATCCACGATGGCGTTGACCGTGTCCGAGAAGCCGCTGTCCCACTTGACGGTCGCGGCGCCGCTGAAGCCCTGGCTCCCGACCCAGTCGAGAGCCGCCAGCGACGACAAGAGCTTGACGGTGGACGCCGGCCAGAACGACTGCGCGAAGGCGCCGCCGCCGTAGTCGAAGTAGGCGTAGGCGAGCCCCAGCGCGTTCTCCTGGACGAGTGCCGCGTAGGCTTCGGTGCCCGCAGGCGGGGTGTAGCCCATGCTCGGCGCGAGCGTGCTCGAATCCAGGACTCGCGCGACCTGCTCGTCCCAGCGCCAGGGTGCGGCTTGCCGTCGTCGCCGAGCACCACGCGCGGAGCGTCCACACCTGCGTCGGGCACGCTCGGTGCGTCCGAGCCAGCGTCGATC
>JAANMY010001603.1_pt1 | contig 24682 bp, 24 predicted proteins | sample 7279691 | NCBI WGS metagenome assembly JAANMY01 (sample SAMN14094543, study PRJNA606508) | bioreactor metagenome | isolation source: A lab-scale SPAN reactor treating ammonium-rich wastewater day 388 | place: Ireland: Galway | collected 2018-02-07
TTGTCATTACCCCCCATTCTTTCAAGGTATTGATAGCTCGCTCATGTGAAGGAGCATTCCTAGCAGTAACAATTGAGACCCTGAATCGACCTCGATACGATTAACCCAAGCTCTTAACGTCTCAGGCGTACAGCCAATTTTTGATGAAATAGACACCAGCGCTGCCCACCTAGATGGGTAATCATGCTCTGAGGTAAGTACCATGCGAACTGCACGCTCGCGGACTTCTGCGGAATAAGTTGTTCTTTTGTTCATGGACTAATTCTCTCAAGAAAATTAGCCTCCGACAAACCCGGTATGATTCAATTCGAATCTTATACCGAACTTAAACAACAACTTAATTCAAATTACCTGCTGGTAATAGATATAAATGCAAAAAGGCCAGCTGAGCTGGCCTTTGGTAACAACATTAAAACAACCTTACTTTTCTACTGGTTTTCGCTTCGATACAAAGTAGTACTTAAACACCTGCTCGGGTAGTGGGCCAAAGAAGCGGCTATCCAGGTTGCTCCCCCAGTTATCAGACATCACAAAATAATGCCCGGCCGGTACGGTAACCTTAGTAAGGCCATTCGCTGCAGCCCGTTGCTGTATGAAGGGGTATTTCAGTACCCTTTTATAAAAACGCTGCTGACTGGCGCTATGTAAAGGTTGGTCAGGTAGCAAACGGTACATCGGTAATTGCATTAACTGATTAAACGCCGGTACCAGCGATAACACAGCCCCTTTACTGTCAGCCTCCTCACTGTGCTTTTTATAGCGTGGTAAATCACTATGTTCATTAATGACAACTGCCTGCCCGTTATAAGACAGCCACTCACCGCTATGTGCATTGAATTCCAGCACATCACCCGGGCCGGCAATGACGCGTTTTACCATCCCCATCTTAGGGTTGGCATAGGTTGCACCTGCAGCGATGGAATAGACCTTACCCACTTTAGGCTTGAGAAAAAAACTCGACATTAACAAACGATCACCATTGTGAATAAACGGCATCATCGAATTGCCTTGAATATTCACTCGTATAACCGAATTCCACATGATGATGAACAGCACGATCCAGCATGCCAGAATCGATAACGCTATCTTCAGCAGAACTGACAGAACACGGCGAATAGTCGCTTGAGTGGTAGTAGATAAATACAGCATAAGGCCTCCCGGGCAGGTTAATCTGTGAATTTCCAGCTGGCTCAACCTAATGATTAAGCCGTCTTTTAAGCAGAATATCCGGGCACTATTCATCTGATGCATAACAGCAAAACAAATAGAAAATTTATAAAAAAGGCCTGTAAAGACAGGCCTGAGAAGACACTTATTGGCAAACCGCCGGGATATCAGCCAGCGCACGGCTGTTTATCCTCACTGGGGCAGAACACTCAGCCGTATCAGCCTTGCAAAGCTGTGCGTACAGTGTTTTGCCCAGCACGTCGGCCTTGCTCACCACAAAGCGCTTAGCGGTAAAATCGCCTATCCAGATGTGTTCAGCAGACTGAGACAGGGCGTTACCCGGTGCGGCAGATAAGCGGAAAACATCCCCCTCTGTATGCTGCACAAAAGTGTTCAGCTCAATACTCACCTGATCACACAGGCTGGCATCTTGTGGCAGGTGCTGTAGCATCCAGCTATGCCGGCAGGCGGGTACAGCGTTTAAAACAAAAGTAGCAGCGTTTAGCTCGCCATTTTCTAACCGCTGAGCATTAGCATATAAGGTTGCCGCATCCAGAATACCGGCACCGCAGCCTACGCTATCGCAGCGGTTGTTGCTGCCCCAGCGCGACACCCCGGATAATTGCACCAACATTTGCCAGTCTTGTGCCGAAAAATTAAAGTCTTTTTGCACAGCACTTAATACACCGGCCACGATAGGCGCCGAAAAACTGGTACCGTCCCAAAAACCCAATGTATTGTCACCCCTAAGGCCTGGTACCGATTGTCCCATTGCCATAATGTCGATGTGCTCGCCGTAGTTGCTAAAGCTGGCAATATCGGCAGGGTTGTAATCATCGCCTTCGGTCGCCGCCCCTACCGTAATAACGTTATCGCATTTTGCCGGTATGTAATTCACCGCATCAACAGCATAATTCCCAGCTGCCACCACCACGGTAAACCCTTTGGCGGTTACCTTATCAATAGCGTTTTGCAGATAAAACGGGCAGCTTGAATCCCCAACTTTGCCCGACAAGCTCATATTGATCACCCCCGGCTGGCCGGTAAAATCGGGCAGTTCGGCAAAGCTATCGCCCGACAACCAGTCCAGTGCGGCCGCCGCATCAGACATTAAACCTGAGCCGCAATTCATAACCCGAAGCGGTAACAGGTTAACGCTACCGTTAATGCCCGCGATATTAAGGCCATTATTCACGCTGGCACCAATAACACTGGCCACCCCCAACCCATGCACATTATGGCAACTGCTTTTAACAAATTCCTGCTCCAGAAAACCCGGGCCGCGTACATCCCCTTCGTTTAGGGTGACAAAGTTAAAACCATCGAGATAGCGGATGTCGTCATGCAATGTAAAGCCCGAATCCAGCACATAAACATCACTGGCAAGCTGTGGCGCTTTTAGTTGCCGCCACATACTCAGCACCGATGATGCCGTTGGCGCCTCTTCGCTGTTGTCGGCAAAAAACGTTTGTAGCGCAAAGCTCTCATCATCAGGGCTGGTCTCATTCCACTGCGCCTGGGCGCTGCTTATCATGACATCCGGCTCTACATGTGAATAAAAACCCGTTTGCTGCAGCATTTGCTGAGCTTGTGCAACCGGCAAACCGGCTGGCACACTAATAGCCAGGCTTTTATAGCGGCTTTCTTTTAACCGGTTGTGTTGGCTGAACATTTTGCCGGCACCCGCAGGCTTAGGTACACACCAGCTTTGCTGCTCTGGTAGCGTAAAACAGTGCTGCTGTGGTACAGCAGGCGCGGCCAAGGCAGACATCACGCTTATATCAGACGCTGGATAACTGACCACCAGGCGCTGCTGCGCCATTGCCGCGCCCGATGCCAGCGTTAAACTCAGTGCAACCAGTTTCAGGGTGTAAGATTTCATAGGTAGTACTCCTTAATCAGGTGATAATTACAGGCTGCAAGATGTGGCTGACAACAGATCCGCCAGATAGCGGTATTCATTATGGAATTGCCATTGGCCACCTTTCACTTCGCCGAACTGTGGGTTACCCACAAACCAGGACACAGTGCCAAGCTGTTCATCCAGATAAAACTGCCCGCTTAACCCGGTGGCAGCCCCTGCAATGGTGATTTGCTGCAACAGACGGTTAATCTCTTGCTGATAAGGCGAGTAGTAGCTGAACAGCTCTGCCAGCAGTTGCTGATAGCCATTGATAAGAGTGGCATCAGCTAAATTACCGGCTTCATAAGCTGCAATATCCAGCGCGTTAAAGCGTTGCTCAGTCAGGTCGCGCTGCGGTTCTTGCGCAGCTGGCAATTGCCACCCTGGTAATGGCGCACCCTCATTTAAAATAATGGCGGCATCCTGTAAGGCAGGCAGCAACTGCAAGGGCTCCTCCAGCGCCATCAAGCGTGTTTGCTGCGCTTTTACCAACTTAATCTCCGGCAGCATTGCAGCAAAAGAGCTATTCGGGAGGTTAAATTGTAAGGTGCGGCTAATTAACCGGCTTGGATCAGTGCCGTCTTTTACCGTCAGCAGCAAAGACACTTTGCGGTCACGGTCGGTTTCGCTCACCTGCAGCTCAAAACGGGTCGGGCTTAGCGGCTTAACCGTCACATGGCCGGCACCATTAAAGCTGTCATCCAACAGCAGCTCAGTACTCAGGCTGCTTTTAACATTAGCTACGTTAAGTTCGATTACCGCAATACTGTTCTCGTCCAATACTTCTGGTGCAGAAATACTGAGCGATAACGCCGGCACTGGCGGCTCGCTGTTACCGCCACCACACCCGGTTAATAACCCTGCAATTACCGCTACTGATAAATAACGCTTCATATTCACCCCTCATTTCAGTGATACCCATTAGTGCCAGACAGAAAACCGCCTGGCAGCTGCTGTTTGAAACACTTTAAGAGGGGGCTATGCATCTGATGCATGGCAAGAAAAAGAATTAAAAAAATTTAGAACTAATTCCCGTGGTGGTAGTTAAGTTTCTAATTGCAATACAAATCATGGCGGGATAAAGTCAAACTCTGCTTAGTAAGTAACATGCTTATAAAAAGCGCAATTAATCAGTGTAATTCAGGCATTAAACAGGGCTGGCTATGAAAATAATTACCGGACCTGGTTATGATGAACGGCTACCAAACACACTCTGGGGTTAAGAGCGATGGCTAAGCCGGTTATATTTATAACAGCACAGAGGCGCAATACCTTGCGCCTCTGTAAACACTTGCTGGAAAGGAGGAGTTACAACATTGAATTCGGGGGCTAAATTTGTGGGGATCCGTCAGGATCCGATTTCAAAAGCAGCATATTCCTTAAAAAAGATATTATTTTCCGATTATAGAGCTCAAGCTTTTCGATATCATAATTGAATTCCGTTATATTCTGGAGCCATATTTCTGTTAACGGACAGCTGTCATATAACCTACAAAGGCAATCTTCAGAATCTATCTTTTGGCCGAAAAATATTATTTCGTCAATCAGATGGATCAATGATCTACTCTCAGAAATCCTCTTAGCAATAGCCATAGAGTCAGAAAAATCGAGAGAAAACGTAGACACTAACCTTTCATAAACATCTAGTAAGTGCTCAATATAGATAGCTATTTTATACAGATTATCTGATACCAATTTAATATGAAGTGGATGGCAAATCAAGCAACCCAGCTCTTGGAAAATAACTTCATAATTTAATCTTGAATTAAATAAATATTTTGAACCGCTGATAAGCTGCTGAGCTTCATAGAACACTTCTCCTAAATCGGCATAATTCCAATCGAAATTATACTCTACTGCCCCTTTTCTATTAATAAATGCTCCCAGAAGAGCATAAGGCTCGCAACTGGAAAATCTGTCATCAGCGAAAGATGTTACATAGGAATCCATCCTAATCAGCTGCACACTATGCCTAATGCGGTCATTAAGTCTGATTAGAGAATAGATAAACTCCATGAACGGAAGGTATTGAGGATCTTGCCGGGCTGGAAAAAACTCGTTTGAGCATTCATCAAATTTATAATCAACAACTTCATTTGTGTACGAGTAACATTTGTCGCATTCGTATAATGTTACTTCTTCAATATCTTCGCCATCTTCACGCCCACAATCGTAGTATTCAGAATGAGCACACCTGGGCTCGAATACATGAAAACACTGATCACACTTAACTAAATCCTTAAGCACAACCATATTGCAGACTGATTTATCCTTATCAGATATATCAAAAGAAACTTTTAATCCATCTGCTAATTTATATTCATTTCCCAAGAGACTTGATAAGGTTTCTCGACTAAGCGCGATAGAATCACCATTAGTTATTATCAATTCGGGGGAAAATGATAAGTTACCCCCAGCGTCATAGTCACCTGATGGCATTTTAATCCTACCGAGTTTCTTCATTTCTGATACCTTTTTATAGCTATTCAAGTGAACTGTTAAATTTGAGCCATTATCGTCAGTTGGAGTTAACCTGAGTAATGCTTCTTTACGAGCCAATAAAGCACGTTTTTCATGCTCAATTTCTGCCAATCTGGCATCAATAGTAGCAACACTTTCGAAGCTTTTAGGATCAGCTGGATTAGTAGACATGACAGCCCGCTCCCTCAGTACTCAGGCATAAGCACGCAATATCAGCTGATATGCTGCAGTGTTAGTAATTGAACGGTTTTGAGGGCATCAAACCAAGCGACAGGTTGAGGGTGATAAACCAAAGGCCCAATAAATCGTTTGTAGCGTTCTGCATATTTGGGGTCTTCTAATTGGGCCAGGCCAAATAATAGTTCCTTGCAAGGATCAGCTTTAAACTCTGGGTGTTGTTCGCCAAATTGAGTCACGTCAGTCTCGATCACTGCATCGATTAATTGCTTAAATTCTGCTTTATTCGCTAACTCAGTTTTAATCTGATAGAGATCGTAAGCATGGCGAATTAACTGATCGTCATCCTGCCGCTCTGAATAGCGGGTTGCAACTGCCGTTCGGCGTAGCAGCGAAACCAGTTTCTCTGCAGCGGTTGAGACAAGAGAAACACAAGCAAACCGCTCAACCTCTGGCACCTTATTTATGACATCAGCATACAACGAACTCACCGGATGGTAAGTGGCAGGCTGTAGTAGCTCTGACTCGGTCAGTTCTAATTGAATATGCGTCCGTAGTGCGTCACCGGAAGGGAATGCATTAGGATAATTTAGCAGTAACTGTAAAAACCGACGTTCATTTCGAACAACTGGATCCTGGCTCTGAGTAAAAAGCCCACTATCAAGTATTTGATTCGTGATATTGAGGTGGATGCGTTTTCTCAGTGTGCGTTGCGCAGAATTGCTTAACAGCTTTGTCGCAGCGTCAGGCACCAACTTTAAATCGATGTCCTCAGACATCCGGTGTGTTTGTTTATACACCTTAGCCAAACAGGTACCACCAGCGAATACTAGCTGATATCCCTCTGTGTCGGTGGTGCTTAGCAGGCGGAGCAGTTGTATCAGGAAGTAATCTTTTTCGACGATAGCCGGATCAGTAATATCAAGAGCATCTGCAACCTCGGCAAACATTACTGGTTCAGGCAGCATCATGAACGCTGCTCGACCTGAAGCTGCATATTGCGTAGTGATATTTTGCGATTAAAACGGCTTTTTACGACAACCTTGGCATTCACAGGAACCTGAGTGGTTTCACCTTTGTTATAACGCACCAGTTCATCTGATGGCTGCCAGGCAACACCTAACCGCTCAAGTGCTTGTTCAGATACCGCCTTGAAGCCACCTGTAGATGCCAGCATAGGCTTACCCGTGATGCTGCTGATCCGGGCTTTAGCATATAAGCCATAACCAATTTTCAGTAGCTTGCCCTCAGCCACTAACTCTCGAAGTGCCCGCCCTACCTGATCATAGCCACCCAATTGTTCAAAATCAGCGCGCAGAAAAACATCTTGCTTAGTGCGACTAATTTGCTGCTCAACCTGTTGCTTTAAACTTATCTTTGGCACAAGACACCTCCGGTATTACGCTGCATCAGCTTAGCAAAAATACGACAAACACCCAAGCAAAAATACGACACTTTACTTAGCTATCATTAAACGACACGTTTAGCATCCCTTTAGTGGCAATAGATGTTTCTTTTATTTGAACGACAACTCAAGCATGCGAAAAATGGTGGGTAAAGTGGCGGGTAAAACCACACAACAACCGCAGAACATAAGGTTATCTATATGATTTACAACCAAATTAATTTATAAATCCACAAGTAGATCCAAAACGTGGAATAATGTTGCACTTTCGCCCGACTAAATAGCAGGTTCAATCAGGAGCCTGCTAACGCAAGATAACATACCTGGTACTTCTGCCCCCCGCAGCGGTTTTTAGCAAACACCCCATTTCTACCAACTGCGCCAAATGCCGGCTGGCGGTTGCAGGACTTACCTGGTTTAAGTGAACACGTTAGCTAATCTGCTCATATAGTGAGGCGAATAGCAATATTAATCACCTCATTAAACGCCCTCAGAAATGCTACGTATTGTTCGACAGGCTTCACATTCCCATGTCAAACCTGGTTTTAGGCGAACCATTACTGAGTAACTCCGTGGCCATAGCACTGACTTCGGCCTGCACATAAGCCCAATACTCCGGGTTATCCACCGTTCGCTCCTTGATCTGACTTGGGATAAAACGGCTCATCTCCGTATTAAAATCAGCCCGTACTTCATCATCTTGTTGCAGCTTATTGATCTGCAGCTCGAGCGCTGTTCTAAAGTCGTCTTTATGTTTATTTCTTGCCGCTAATTTTTTTTCTACCAATTCTTTTGATAGCGCTACGCCTCGTTGTTTGATCCAGACGATATCCCAGATATCACGCGGTTTGATTCTTCTTGCCCGATAAGCGACGGCGATAAACTTGTCTGCCAGCGTTTCCTGCAATGATTGCACCGGTACCAGGATCCCTTCTGTGGGTACCACGATGTTGTAATGGTTTAACAAGGGCCTTTTCTCAATGTCGAACGACGGAATGGCACAGACATCAATATGCATTTTTTGCCGGGGCAAGTCCGAACGGTTCGCTTCTTTTACGATGCTGATTTTCCAGGAGACGGTATCGCCCTGATTGTCTGCTGCAGGTTTGTTTACCCATACCTCAGTTTCATATTTGTTCTGAATATACTTTTGAATGTCGGCTTCCAGACCATCGAAATCTGCCGGCTTGAAATTATGGCCACCGTTAAAATCGAGATCCTCTGATAAGCGTGCACTGTTGTAACACATACGCAAGGAAGTCCCGCCAATAAAGGTCAGACTTTGCATCGCACCTTGTTTGATCAATACCGCCATAATGTCGTGGTGCAGGATCTCTTTCTCAATAACAGGGGTAATGGCGGCATAGTCTGGATTCGCTTGCACAATTTGACGAAGCTGTTGTTTTAACATCCTGATCCTCTCTCTATTCATGCTCCAGCATATGCAGATTGCGCTGACAGTATTTCAGGTCGGTCAGTGCTTGTTCGGTATTGGCGCGATACATTTTAATGTCAGGGTCAAAATACAGATTAGCGACAAGCTGCGCTACAGGCCTTTTAGTGTGGGTGAACTCAATCACGCCATAAGGCGTGGCAAAGGTGCCGGTTCTACCTTTTGTCACTACGGTAACCCTGTCCATTATCACTTGCGAAATCTCACCAGTATGGCTTAGCTGACTTTCCAGACTGATGTAACTCAGTTCATCGCTACGCAATTTTTTGATGATTTTATAAATTGCTGTTTCAGGCTCTGGTGGCGTTAGCACACTTTCGTATAACCCTTGGGCCACTCTCCTGAGCTGACCTTTTTTTACCCGATCGGCCAGAAATTTCGTAAAGGCGGGCGTGTATGGCTCTCCTAACATAAAAGCCAGCTCTGCAGCGCTATGAATACCGCCGCCAGCCTTTACCGCGTTGGCAAAAATAAGTAATAATTTGTCAGACTTTGACATAAGGCACACAAAAAATAACATTATTAGTAAAAAAGTGTAGACTTAACCAGAAAAACATTCAACCCAGCAATGCACAAACAAACACTAATTAAGTAATAAAATGTGCACCTATCTGACAGTCAGGCTAACTCACATAAGCATGGCTAACAATCAACACGTGGAATAATCTTAATCAACATCCCGTCCGCCTGAACCAGACGGGCGGGGTTTTAATTAAGAAGACAGCTTTAACCCCGCGACACCACAAATAATCAGCGCAAAACAAAACAGCTGACGCCCGCTGACAAGCTGGCCAAAAAACAGGTGATTAATAACAGTGATAGATACAACGCCTACCGCCAGCCACACCAGGTAAGCCGTAGGTGCCGGGATCTGTTTTAGCGAGATGCCAAACAGCAGTAAGCTGATACTCATGCAGGCGACGGCGAAGATAACATAGGGGATTTTGCTAAACGCCGCTGATTTTTCGATACCAAGCAGCCAGCCAGCTTCTAATACGCCAGCGATAATTAATAGTAGCCAGTACATAAATACACTCCATCTCAGTTGGGGCCGTCCCCGTGTGACATAGAGCGGTGAGGTCGTCCTCACTTCAGCGGAAATTTGCCGTACGATCTTGGCAAAACCAGCGACAAAGTGCAAGCCAAAACAGGTTTTACCCCACTTGAGCCGGCGCTTCGCTTTGCCTACAATGGCGCACATTTTGTTAATTAAGGCTAAAGCCATGAACGATACAACTCAAAATACCGCCAGCACAGACCCGGCCCGCCCAGCGTTGCCAGACCGCCTGTCGGTTAACCCACGCAGCCCGCATTATATGAAAGAGATTTTCCAGTACGATGTGGGTATTAAATTGAACGGCAAAGACCGCTTTGATGTGGAAGAATACTGCATTAGCGAAGGTTGGGTTAAAGTGGCTGCCGCTAAGGCGCTGGACCGCCGCGGCCAGCCGCTGCTGATGACGTTAAAAGGTAAGGTAGAAGCTTTTTACCGCTAATTAATGCAAAAAGTGCTGTAAAGATGGCGATAAGCTTGCTGCTTTATCGCCGTTCACTTCTGCTCTGTCTGCTTTAAACTGTTATTGCTTAAATCGGCATCTGCCAACACCGTTAACTCAGCCTGCACTAGCGTTGCTGCCGGGCGCTGGTTAAATCGCACTGTGGCTTGCTGGTTATCTAACCGCCATATATCGACCGGTAAATGCCGCTCAACCGTGCTGCCATCGGCAAAGCTCAGCTTAAGTGAAAACGGCATCACGATGCCGCCGTGATTAGCAATACGCACGCTAAGCCTATCTTGCTGCTCATCTACGCCGACCAGCGCTAAGTCGACATGGCTATTACTGTAAAACCAGCCACGCCAGAACCAGTGTAGATCCTGCCCGGTTTTGGCATGAAAAAAGCGGATAATATCGGCAAACTGCGCCCTTTTACCGCGCCAGTGGCGGACAAAGTCACGCAAGGTGGCATCAAACAGCTCAGGCCCGATAAGATGCTGGCGCAAGACCACCCAGGCCACTGCCGGTACATGGTAGTGCGAGTCGAGCTTGGCACTAAAATGGTCAGCACGCCTAACCGGTGCCGCATAATTGCTTTTATGCATCACCACGCCAACCTCGAGTGGGTCACCATAAAAGCTTTGAAAATCGGTGCTCCAGCGCTGCTCTAATAAGTAGGCTAAAAAGCTGACCATACCTTCATCAAAAAAGCCTTCGTGACGCTCATCGGTATTCACCAGCATCGGGAAATAGCTGTGCGCCACTTCATGCATAATGCCGCCGAGCACATCATGTTTTTCGGTGCGGCTATAGGCCGGCGCCGGGCCATTAACCACAGCATCAGGGCCGCGAAAACCGACAAAGGTAATACCAGGATATTCCATGCCAATACCGGCAATATTTACCACGTTCATCACAGTAAACGGAAATTCACCGAAATATCCTGCCAATTGCTGCACAGAATGGCGGGTGCTGGCCAGAGCATATTTATGCCACAGCCAGCGGCCATTGTTGGGGTAAGCCACATTTAGCCTGTGCCAGCGGCCATTCAGCTTAAGCTGCTGCGTCTGCCAGATCAGGTTGTTGCCGGCGGCAAAAGCCACGTCACGCACCTTGTTGGCGCTAAACTGCCAGTTTCTTTTGCCTGAACCGGCGCTGTTATTGCCAGCGTTAGCCGCGGATTCAGGCAACACCAGCTGTGCGCTGTCTTGTTGCTGCCAGGCCTGATACTGCGCTTTGCTGAACACCTCGTTGGCATTTTGCAGCTCACCGCTGGCCAGCACCAAATAGCCGTTTGGCACGGTGATATTCAGCTGATAATCGCCCAGTTCGGTAGCAAATTCGGCATCTTTAATAAAAGGGCTTAGCGCCCAGCCACTGTCGGTAAAGGCCACCGCGCGTGGAAACCATAGCCCGACACCAAATAGCTTGCTGTCATCGCTGAAACGCTCTACTCCGGCGCGCGGCCGGCGCGGATCGGTGCGCTCAGGCAGCTGTAACTGCCAGCTAACCTTTAATTTGATGCTGGCACCGGCAGCCAGTGGCTTGGGCAGGCTTACACGGTAAAAGGTATCCTGACGTAGCAGAGGCAACGGTTTTTTGGCGGCGAAAAACGTAATCTGAGTAACGCCGGCGTTAGCCATACCTTCGCCATGCAGAGCGGTGCTAATGCTGTCGGGCAAAAAGCGGTTTAGCGGCAGCTCAAACCAAAGCTCGGTTAAAGGCTGTGGTGAATTATTCTGATACTGAATGTCGGCGCTGGCATTAAGCGTGGCTGTGTCTGGCAGCAACTCGGCCTGAATGCGGTAATTGACCTGCTGTTGCCAGTACTGCGCTGCAGGCACACCAAGGCTGCTACTGCCCGGCGGTAAGGGTAGCGGCAAAGGGGCAAACAGATCGGCCAGAGCAGAAAATGCAGTGCCAAGTGCGAGCATAGCACTGAGTAATAGCCGGTTTTTCATTAACTCTCCTTACCCCGTACGCTTTAACTCTGCCGCAGCCGCTACCGGCAGTAGCGGATCGCGCAATACCGGAGCTTCTGAGTTAGCCAGCAGTTCAATAAACAACGCCAGCAGCTCAGGGTGCGAGCTGATACCCAACTTAGCGTACAGGTTTTTACGGTGCATTTTCACCGTTTCCAACCCCAGCTTTAGCTGGCGGGCAATGGCTTTAACGCAATGCCCCTCCAGCATTAAATTCAGCACATCGCGCTCACGTGTGGTGCAGACTTCACTGCCAAAGCAGCGCTGAAAATCATCCACCAGATAACCGGTAGCGTAAGATCTTGGCTCGTCGGCATGAAACAATTGCTGATGCTGCAGCACCAGCTGCTCGACCAGACAAAACAGCGCCTGCCACTGAGCGATAACGTCGAGCCGGAACAACTCACTGCCGGCAATTTGCGCCAGCTCAATATGCACAAAGCCCTGATGTAAGCCAAGCGGAATAATAAAGCCAACTTCGTCCTGAATTTTCAGATGGCGAAAATAGCTGTTGTAGTACTGTTCAAACTCGGCGTAGTTTTCCGGCGCAATATCACTTAAGCGCCACACACCTTTATGGCTGCCGCGCAAACCCAGGCGGTAAAACGGGTCCAACACATAGGCCGATTTTAAATACCGGCCAAAGTTGTCACCGGGCAAGGGCGCGCGCTGATACAACAATTGCGGCGGCTGGGCCGGGCGAAACAACAGCACCACGCATTCATCGGCATGCTGCAGCTGACCCAGCAGCTGACACAGCGCCGGATAAAACCGCTCGCTGCCCTGGCTTTGCTGCACCCGCAGCAGCTGTTCGCTCCAGTTCGCCAGTTGCATTATTTAGCCGCCACCGGCTGCACGGTAGCTAACGCCGGGCAGCACACAAAGCATTTCATACACTAAGTTGGCCGCCAGCAGCGCCGTATTGCCCGTAGTGTCGTAAGGCGGTGACACCTCAACCAGATCACCACCGACAAGATTCAGGCCTTTTGTACCACGGATAATCTGCAGGGCCTGCGGCACCGTTAAACCGGCAATTTCGACAGTACCGGTACCGGGTGCATAGGCCGGATCAATACCGTCGATATCAAACGAAATATAGCAAGGCGTATCGCCGATAGTCTGGCGCACCTGTGCCATTAATGGCTCAAGCGACTTGCCCCAACACTCTTCTGCGGTAACCACAGTAAACCCCTGCTGCCGTGGCCAGTCAAAATCATCCGCCGCATAGCCGGTGCCGCGCAGGCCAATTTGAAACACCTTGTCGCCCTGCAGCAAACCCTCTTCCACCGCCCGGCGAAACGGCGTGCCATGCGCTATCGGCTCGCCGAACATATGCTCGTTAACATCGGCGTGGGCATCGACATGTACCAGCGCCAGCGGGCCATGTTGCGCCGCCAGCGCCCGTAATATCGGCAGCACTATGGTATGATCGCCACCCAGCGTCAGTGGCAACACTTTAGCTTCCGTAAGCATGCGGTAATGCTGCTCGATAATATTAATGCTTTTGCTCAGGTTAAAAGTATTAATGGCCACATCACCCAGATCAGCTACCTGCAGTGAATCAAAAGGCGCAGCCCGGGTAGCCATATTGTACGGCCGTAACATACGTGACTCGTCACGAATTTGCCGCGGCGCCAGCCGGGCACCGGGCCGGTTAGAGGTGCCAATATCAAAGGGCACGCCAATAATACCGACATCAATAGCGCTAAGCTCTGTCGCCGTAGGCAGACGCATAAAGGTTGCCGGCCCACCGAAGCGCGGCATCTCATTACCGCCAAGCGGTTGGTTTAACACCTTGCCCGAGCTCATACTGCGCCCTCAGCGACAATGGCTTTTAGCTCCAGGTATTCTTCTACGCCTTTTAAGCCCAGCTCGCGGCCATTGCCGCTTTGTTTATAGCCACCAAAAGGCGCCGCGTTATGCCAGGGAGCGGCATTGATAAAGATAAGCCCGGCGCGGATACCCTCTGCCAGACGCTGTGCGGTAGCCGCATCATCTGCCCACACCCGGCCACTTAAACCGTAGGGTGAGTCGTTGGCTATGCGCAAGGCATCGGCTTCATCCTGATAAGATAAAATACACAGCACCGGGCCGAAAATTTCCTCGCGGGCTATCTGCATCTGGTTATGAACATTGGCAAACACTGTGGGCCGCAGGTAATAGCCGGCGCCAAGTTCTGGCAGCGGCTCAGCGCCACCGGCCACCAGCTCTGCGCCCTCTGCCAGCCCCAGCTCAATATAACGCTGCACGCTCTGATACTGAGCTGCGCTTATCAACGGGCCTAAAAATACCCCGTCCTGATGCGGCTCACCCAGTGTCAGGCTGTTAGCATGGGCTGCAGCAATGGCGACCGCATCGGCATACTGGCTGTGATGCACCAGCATGCGGCTAAGCGCCGTGCAGGTTTGGCCCGAGTTGGCCATTACATCTTCCACTCCCAGCTTTACCGCTGCGCTAAGCTGCTCAGTCGAGCTGATAATAAAGGCCGATTTACCGCCCAGCTCTAAACAAACCCGTTTTACCGTGCCGGCCGCCTGCTGCTGAATATGGCGGCCAATTTCAGTCGAGCCGGTAAAGGACACGCAATCGATATCGGCATGCGTTGATAAAATATCGCCAATCTGACTACCACTGCCCAGTACCAGATTAAACACACCGGCTGGCAAACCAGCGGCGTCGGCGGCCATCGCCACACAAAGCGCGGTTTTCGGCGTCAGTTCAGCCGGTTTTAACACCACAGTGCAGCCGGCTAATAAAGCCGGTGCCAGCTTAGCAATGATTTGATGCAACGGATAATTCCACGGCGTAATCAGCGCACATACGCCCACCGGCTCTTTACGCAGCTTTAAGCGGGCATCCAGCTGTAACTGCTCGTTTTCAAGCACCCGGGCATACTCCAGATGTTTGGCAAAGGCATCTAATGGGTCATCCACATGCACGTCGCGGGCAAACCATAAGGGCGCGCCCAGTTCTGTCACCACGGCTTCGACCAGCTCGTCACGGCGTTGTTGTAATTGCTGAATAAAGGCTGCCAGGTACTCAGCACGCTGTACAAAGCTCAGTGCCGCCCAAGCCGGAAACGCATGGCTGGCAGCGGATACGGCGTCATTTACCAGGCCGGCGTCAGCGCGGGCGACACAGGCATAGGCTTCACCACTGGCCGGGTTAACCAGTGTATGCCAGTCGGGCGCGGCAATAGTGCGCCACTGGCCATTAACATAATGCGCATTAATGCGTTGTAACATAGCTAAGCTCCTTGCAGCGATTCAGGTGATAGCCTTTAAGGCAGGCCCATTCGGTCATGGCATCGGTGAGTGCGTCAAACAGCGGTGCTGCCCACTGCCGGCCGTTGTCAATACTGCCAGCCTGCTCAACAATATCGATAGCGCGGCTAACCTCCATAATGCTGACCGTGGCGCCGTAACCGGCGGCGCGCTCAATCAGTGGATGCCAGGCAGCGGCGGAGCCTTCAATGTCAGAGTGGCCACCACGTACCCGGGCGCCCTGATTACCCAAGCCAACCTGCTGATAAAACGGCGTGATATGGCGTTGTATCAAAGCTTCCCACTGAAGATTACGCGGGTTAGTACCGGTGACCAGCATTTGTGCTCCCGGTAGCGGGTTTTGCACATTGGGGTTATGCGCATCGGCGGTGAGCAGCACAGTTTGTACATGCGGGTTACCCTTATGAATAGCAGCGATGTAGTGCTCAAACGCCTGATAGCCGTCGAGGTTTTCGCCGTAGTACTGAATGCCTGGCGTCAGCACGAAAAAGCCCTGCTGTCGTAAACGCCAGGCCATCTCCTGCCGGGTGATTTCATTCCACAATTTCCCGACATTGCGGCCATTGACGGCTGCGCCCGGCATCATTTTGCCTTCTGTCGTATATTGTTGCGGAATTATCGCAACAGGCGCTTTGGTATTTATCCGAATGGCGGCCACATCGGCCACGGTCCAGTTTTTACCTGTGTAGTTAAAACGCACCCGGTGCATACCCTCACCCCGGTCAAACTGATAGACGGTATCCTGATCCAGTTGAATAAAGTTTGCTGCTGCAGTTTGCTCTGCCAGTGTCGGCTGTACAAACTTAGAGCCGCTACTGCAGGCGGTTAACAAGCTGACGAGTAATAATGAATAGACTCGCATAAGGCGTCCTTCTTGCGCTAATTTCAACTGATGCTAGCAGCGGCCGTTGGCACTGGCATGTTAGTAACTATCGGTTCACACGATATGTCAGGCACCGACAAAAACCGACTTAATGGCCTTTGAGTTAGCCCGCTTCCATAGCGTAAACCGATGGTTATTCATTTTCTGCGCGCTCAGGCTGTGCGCACAATGGCGTATTATTTGTTAGCGGAGTTTGCCCTTGAGCCCACTTTATCTGCCTCTTACCGAGCAATTGCGCCAGTTTCACAGTGGCCAGTTATCGCCCGTGACGTTAATGCAGCAAAGCCTTCAGCGTATTGCCCGGCATAACCCGGCGCTAAATGCGTTTAACTTTGTATTTGCCGATACGGCACTGGCACAGGCAGAGCTAGCAGCCAAAGCTTACCAGCAAGGCTCAGCCGGGCCACTTTGTGGCTTGCCACTGGCGATTAAAGATGAAACCTATATTAAGGGGCAAATTACCACTAATGGCTCACGCTGCCTGGCAGATTTTGTGGCGAAAGAAACCGATCCGGCGGCGCAGCGCTTGCTGGATGCCGGTGCCATTGTGCTTGGCCGTACTACCACACCGGAGTTTTCCACCTCAGCGGTTACCTGGTCAGATTTATGGGGCGTTAGCCGCAACCCATGGAATACTGAAATCACCTGTGGTGGCTCATCCGGCGGATCTGCGATAGCCGTGGCCAGTGGCATGGCCAGCTTTGCTAATGCTACCGATATTGGTGGCTCGGTGCGTATTCCGGCGGCATTCTGTGGCCTCTATGGCTATAAGCCGCCGCATGGCCGGGTAGCCGAGATCAGCCCCTACAATATCGACTTATATTGTCATCACAGCATTCTGACCCGCAGTCTGGCTGACTTACGCTATGTTTACCCCTTGCTGCGCGGCGCTGACTGGCGCGACTCTCATTCATTTATCCCGGATACCAACCCAGACTTAACCCCGCGTAAACCGGTGAAGCAGCTAAAAATCGCTGTCTGTGCTCATTTAGGTTTTTACCCGCTGGCAACCGATATTAAACGCGAATTGCTGCGAAGCGCCGACGCGTTACGCGCACAGGGCTTACAGGTGGATGAGGTAGAGCTTGACTGGGACGCGCGTGTAATAGACACCGCCAAAATTCAGCAACGCGCGCTGATGGGGTTATTGTTAAGGCGGCAGTTTGGTAAGCCACAGCAACGCGCACTGATGACGCCTTATATGCAGCATTATCTGACGCAGGTAGATAGTTTAACGCCGGAGCACATGCTGGATGCCAATCTGTATTTGTGCAAGATGTGGGATGCACTGGCTGATGTATTTAAACACTATGATCTGCTGCTTTGCCCGACGGTAGCGACAACCGAGATCCGGCCAGACTTTGACTACAGCCGGCATCAGGTAAATGTCGATGGTAGGCCGGTCGACGCCAATAAAGGCTGGTTTATGACCTACCCGTTTAACAGCTTAAGCCAGTGCCCTGTGCTGGCTATGCCGAATGGTTTTTGCGATAACGGCGTGCCAAGCTCGCTGCAGATCGTCGGTCAGCCTTATCAGGAAGGCGACGTATTTGCCGTGGCACAGCTATTGGCTGATACTGTCGCCAGCGGCTTTTATACCGACACAGTACCGGCACTGGCATAACTGCATTAAACCAGTGAACGGCGCTAACGCCGGGCTACCGGAATTGGTCGCATCCGACTAGACTATTACAAAATTAGCAAGCAACATGAATAAATTATTTCTGCAGTGGTGGTGCGGCAATGAAACTGAACTGTGATCTGGGCGAAAGTTATGGCAGCTGGCAAATGGGGCTGGATGCCGATGTCATGCCGCATATTGATCTGGCCAATATTGCCTGTGGTTTTCATGCCGGCGACGCCGATGTGATGGCGCGCACCTTAGCCTTGGCCAAGCAGCACGGCGTGGCCATTGGCGCCCACCCGTCTTACCCCGACTTACAGGGCTTTGGCCGGCGCAGCATGGCGCTTTCGCACAGTGAAATTGTTAATTGCCTGCGTTATCAGATTGCCGCCCTGGATGGCATGGCGTTAAGCGCAGGCGTAACATTGAGCTATGTCAAGCCACATGGCGCCCTGTACAACGATATGATGGCCAAACCGGCCGTGTTTGCCGCTGTGTTGGATGCCGTAGCCGGCTTTTATAAACCGTTAAAGTTAATGATTTTAGCCACCGCCCGCCAACAGGAATTTGCCGCCCAGGCCAAAGCACAGGGTGTGGCCTTATTGTTTGAAGCCTTCGCCGACCGGCGTTATACCGATGAAGGCACACTAACGCCACGCAGCCAGGCCGGTGCTGTATTGCATGGCGATGACATGCTGGCACAGGTGCGGCAGTTGGTTAAACATGGCAGTGTCACCACCGCATCCGGCAAACAGTTGGCACTTAACGCCGATACGCTCTGTGTGCATGGTGACAATACGGCCGCGATAGCCCAGGTACAACAAATAAGGGCGTTGCTGGCATGAACGCTGTTGGTATAGGCAGCGCTTTAGCGGGCAGTAAAGCACAGTATCAGCTGACTATCGCCGGTGAAAATGCGCTGATACTGTATTTTGACCAACGCATAGACCCGACCATTTCTGCATTGGTGCAACAGGCTTGTGCACTGATTAAAGCCGAGCTGGCCGATGATGTGGTCGATATCCTGCCGTCCTATGCCTCTGTGCTGGTGATATTTAACCCCTTTAGTACCGATTTATACCGGGTAAAGGCGCAGCTGCAGCATTGTCTGGCACAGCTGCAAACGGGCGATAGTCATAGTGGCAAACTGGTTGAGCTGCCAGTGTATTACAGTGAGGAATCCGGCCCGGATTTAGCCCTGATCGCCCAGACAAAAAATATCAGTATCGATGAAGTGATTAAGCGGCATCAAGCGATTAGCTATAGAGTCTATGCCATTGGCTTTGCACCCGGTTTTGCTTATTTGGGCGAGGTTGACCCGCTGCTGCAAATGCCGCGTTTAGCGACACCACGCGCTAAGGTGCCGCGCGGCGCTGTCGCCATAGCCGACCGGCAAACGGCAGTGTACCCGGCGCCATCGCCCGGTGGCTGGAACCTGATTGGCCTGTGCCCAACGCCGATGTTTACCCCGCAGGCTGAACCCGCTATGCCAGTGGCGGTAGGTGATGAAGTGCGTTTTGTTGCGATAGATAAAGCCGAGTTTCTGCGTTTAGGTGGCGAACTGCCAGAAGCTGCACTGGTGGGAGACACGCCATGAGCGGTTTTACCGTGCTAGCCCCCGGCGTACTGAGTTTACTGCAGGACAGCGGCCGCGTTGGCCAGGGTGCGCTGGGGTTAACCACCGGCGGCCCTATGGATGCGCCCGCTGCCGCCTGGGCAAACCGGCTGTTAGGCAACGACAGTAACGCTACTTTAGTAGAATGCAGTGTTGGTGGCCTGCAGCTGCGCGCCGACACAGATAGCTTTATTGCCGTTACCGGCGCTACCCTGCCACTGACGATCAACGGCAAAACCGCCGAACAATGGACAGTACATCAGCTGCAAGCTGATGATGTCATTGAGCTGGGTATGGTTAGCAAAGGCCTGCGCGCTTATATTGCTGTCGCAGGCGGCTTTAACATCGCGCCGCAGTTTGGCAGCACGGCGACCGTGCTGCGCGAAGGCATCGGCGGCTTAAACGGCAATAAACTGCATGCCGGTGATAAGCTTGCGGCTAATACTGTTGCTAAACTACAGCGCCAGCGCTTACCGGCACGTTACCGGCCGCAGTTTAACCAGACACTGACACTACGGCTGATTGAAGGCTATCAGGCCGGCAGTTTTAGTGCTACCGAGCGCCAGCGTTTCTACCTTAATAGTTACAAAGTGACACCGCAGGCCGACCGTATGGGCTACAAACTAAAAGGTGCGGCTATTCAGTGCCAGCAAACGCAGCTGCTGTCCGAAGGCATTTGTTATGGCGCAGTGCAAATTCCGCCAGATGGCCAGCCGATTGTCTTGCTGAACGACCGACAAACGCTGGGCGGCTACCCGAAAATCGGCTCTGTGCTGTCGCTAGATTGTGCCTTACTGGCGCAGGCCGGCGCCGGTACCGAACTGTACTTTACGCCCATTAGCCCGCAGCAGGCGCATAATGCGCTGTGTCTGGCCAAAGTACGTACCGATGCCCTAACCAGCCAATTGGTGAAACTGTAAATGAGCAGAGCTGCAGTGGATTATCTGGCTATAAGCCAGCAAATAGAACAGTTACTGGTAAGGCAAAACCTGCGCGGTATGGCCACATTGCAGCCACATTTAACGCCGGGTTATATCCTGCGCGCGGCGAAGCTGCTAAACCAATGCCAGGGCACTGTACTGATTGGCACCGGTTTCCCGGTGCTGGATACCTTTGAAACCGACGGCCCGGTCGGTGCTATTGGCTTATACCAGTTGCTGCAAAAACTGGGCGCCAAACCGGTGATTGTGTGCGGTGACCCACTTTTTAGCGCACTCAAAACCGATTATCAGTGCTACCAAATCACCGTAAACCAATATGATGCGCTGCCTGCTATTGCCGAAGCTGCACTGACTGCACTAAAGCCGCAACTGGTGATCTCGATTGAGCGGCCCGGCTTTAATGCTAAAGGGCGCTACGCCAATATGCGCGGTGAGGACATTAGCGCCCGTTGCGCCAGCTTCGATTATTTTTTAACGCAAGCGACCTGCCCGACGATCGGCATTGGTGATGGCGGTAATGAAATTGGTATGGGCAATCTGTATCAGCAGGTGAGTGGGCTGAATATCACCCCCTGCGTTACGCGGTGCGACGAGCTGATTGTGGCCGATGTATCCAACTGGGCGGCCTGGGCGTTAGCCGCCATGGTGTCGGTATTGCGTGGTGAGAACCTGCTAAGCGATGCCGATCCACTGGCCATTTTGCAATATTTGTCGGCCAAAGGCAGTGTGGATGGCGTTACCCGGTTAAATACGCTAACCGAAGATGGCCTGGCGCATACCGAAGGCGAACAGCTGATTAGGGATCTTGAATTACTAATGAAATGAGAACCGGTTTACCCTAAGCCGACCGTTGCAGGCCAGGATGGCCGAATCGAGCCTACAGGGATGTATTTACGGCGTGTCGGTGTGGGTGAACCGGTTCGATTGGCACAACCGAACCGTGTTTACAGCGAGAACCGCAATGACAACAGTATATTTAAACGGCGCCTTTGTACCGGCCAGCGAAGCGAAAATATCGCCGATGGACCGCGGCTTTCTATTTGGCGACGGCATTTATGAAGTGATCCCAAGCTATGGCGGCCGCTTTGTTGGTTTTGGCCCGCATATAGAGCGCATGCACAGCGGTTTAGCCCAGCTGTCGATAGACCCAAAGCTTAGCCAGGCCGACTGGCAGCACATTGCCGACAAACTGCTGGCCGATAACCGCGCTGAACTGGGCGATAATATCGGCGTGTATTTTCAGGTAAGTCGTGGCACCGACAGCAAGCGCGGCCATGCCTTCCCGGCCAATATTACGCCAACGGTGTTTGGTTTTGCCTTTGCCATACCGCCCGAGCCAGTGGCCGATAAAAGCAAAGTCACCACTTATGCTGTGGTGACCGGGCAAGACTTACGCTGGCAGCGCTGCCATATTAAATCCACTTCCTTACTGGGTAATGTGCTGCACTACCAGCAAGGCTACAGCCAGGGCGCACAGGAAATCTTGCTATTTGATAAAGACGGCAACTTAACTGAAGGCGCAGCAGTAAACGTATTTATTGTTAAAGACGGCGTTATTGCCACCCCACCGCTTAGCCATAAACTGCTGCCTGGCATTACCCGGCAACTGCTGCTGGCTATTTTAGCCAAGCACAGCAACATCAAGGTAGAAGAGCGCGATATCAGCGAAGCTGAAGTTTTAGCCGCCGATGAAATCTGGCTTACCAGCTCCAGCAAAGAAATAGCACCAGTGCTGTTTGTTAACGACAGGCCAGTGGGTAACGGCGAAGTCGGCGATGTCTGGCTTAGCGTGCAACAACTGTTTAGCGCGCATAAATTCGACTACTAACTCATCTTAATCAGGCGCTGTAACCACAGCGCCATACCCGCCTCTTACTCTCTCGTTAACAAATATTTAATTTACAAAATATTGTCTTTTGGTTATCTTTTAGCAACTTCGTTGGTGCAGAGCTTTCCATGCAAGGTATGAGTACAAAGCGCAAGCCATGGCTGCTACTCACAGCAGCCCTAGGGTTTTTAGTATTTTTTGTTTTTTCACAACAGGTTATGGCAGATATGTTTAGTTGGTTTAAAAAATACGATGTGCATTTGTCCCCGGCAGTGCGGGGTAACATTAGCTTTAATGGTAACCCGGTCGCTAACGCCAAAGTGTTTCGTGAGCTGACATATGACAAAGAGTATCTTGATTACGCCATGACCGACGCGCAGGGACATTTTTCGTTTGACGAGAAGAACATCCGCTCACGCCGGCCAGGCAGTGCTTTTGACACCTCCAAACGTCAGGTACTGTACCTAGATTACAACAACCAGCGTTATGTGCTGTGGTATTACTCAACGCTGAACACCTCGGCAGCGCAAACGCTGACCGAGAAAATGCAACAATTGCGCTGCGAATTAACCCAACCGGAAAAAACCTACGAACTACCTAACCAAGAGTTTCCTGAACACCCGCACGGCGTTACAGGTGTCTGCAGTCTGGACTAATTACCATCGAAAGGATCATCTCATGGCAACGTTAACCCCTAAACTGGCAGTACAGCTGGCATCAGCCGCATATGACATTAAGGCCCCAGGCTCGTCCGGCATTTATTATTTTGGTAAATCAGCCCCTGATATCGACAAGTCGTTTCAGTTTGACATGTCAAAAGGCCCGATTCAGGGCATCTCCGGCAGTATTCTGGCCCGCATGTTAAAGCGCTCAACCGGCTTTGCTGCTGTGGGTAAAGGCAAGGGACAATACGATGGCGACCATGTTATTGCTATTCGTGGCACTGCCAGCTTAAGTGATGGTATTACGGATGCACATATCGGTTTAACGGGTGGCGATAACAACTCTTTGATCCATGCTGGTTTTAATAAAACCTTTCAAAGTATGAAACCGGCATTAGAGGAAACACTCACCCCACTGCTGGCCCGCAGCTCAACCGGCACTGTGCATTGCGTAGGTCATAGCTTGGGTGGCGCCCTGGCCCATATCACAGCAGATTGGGTAAAGCGGCGCTATAAGCAAAAAGTATTTTTATACACCTTTGGCGCTCCCCGTGTAGGGCTCGATGGCTTCGCGCTGAAAACCTCAAACAATATTGACCGTATTTTTCGCTGCACCCATGCTGCTGACCCGGTACCTATGGTGCCATTGTGGCCTTTTGTACACGCACCTTATCAGGGCGAAGAGGTCTTACTGGCGCCGGGCCAGGGTATTAGTTTTGCCGCACATAAAATGGCAATGGAAGCCACTCCGGGCTATTTGAACACGGCTAACAGCAATAGCTGGCGTAGCCTGCAGACAAAATCTACGCTAAATCATGCTACGGTGCGGTTTAAATATGAGAACCGGCATCAGGCATCATTTAGCAGCTACTGGGCGGAAAAGATCAGTGCCGGGTTAATCACCTTGCTAAAAGATGCCGGCTATTACACCGCTGTAATGGCGCAAGCTGCTATTGGTACCGGGCTAACATTTTACGACATGTTGGCCAGAACCTTAGAGGCTGTTGCTAAAGCGTCAACCAAACTTGCTGAACAAACTAAGGGCTTACTCGGCCATATGTTAGTGTTCGCCCGTCAGGCGGTAACAACGGTTGCCGAGTTGTCGTTTAAATTTATCCGCTGGGTGTTTGATGTCACGTTAGGGGCGCTGTACCGCACTGCACGTGAAGCCATCAACAGCGTGATGTAATATTCCCGCCCGGCGTTGCCGGGCGCGTTGCTTTGCTAAACGCTATAAATCAGTGCTGATACTGCTATGCTGCATCGCTTCAAAGTCGCTCAGTGGTACCGGTTTACCAAAATGGTAGCCCTGAAACTGCTGGCAGCCCAGTTGCAGCAGTTTTTCGTGTTGTGCCTGTGTTTCAACCCCTTCAGCTATTACTGCCAACTCCAGGCTTTGCCCCAATGCCAGCATGGTTTTGATGATCACTTCATCGTTTTGATCAGTTAGCACATCGCGGACAAAGGAGCGGTCTATTTTTAGCTGCGCCAGTGGCAGCCGTTTTAGGTAACTTAGTGAGGAATAACCGGTACCAAAATCATCCAGTGAAAAACGCACGCCAAGCTCGGTGAGCTGCAGCATTTTATCGATCACGCTGTCGATATCCTGCAGTAGCTGGCTTTCGGTAATTTCCAGCACCAGCCGCTTCGGTGCGGCGCCACTGTCGCTGATGGCTTTGCGCACATCTTGCACAAAGTTGGCAGAATGCAGCTGACGTACACTGATATTCACCGCCAAATACCAGTGCGAGCTGTATGGCTGCCTGGCCCATTCGGCTAAT
>JAANMY010001615.1_pt1 | contig 24449 bp, 23 predicted proteins | sample 7279691 | NCBI WGS metagenome assembly JAANMY01 (sample SAMN14094543, study PRJNA606508) | bioreactor metagenome | isolation source: A lab-scale SPAN reactor treating ammonium-rich wastewater day 388 | place: Ireland: Galway | collected 2018-02-07
AGGCAAACTGAACAAATTTAAGCACCCGTAAACTCCAGTGTTGTTATTGATCCTGACGGCTTAATTAGCTTGTTGCAGACACGCTACCGCCATTAGGTTACAGCACCCTAATGCCTGATGGTACGCGTCTGATTGTACGTTTTGCCGCATAGCGCCGCAGTAATTGCGCACCTAAGCGCCACCACTATGACCACGGCATTGGCAAAAAACTGCAAAATTTTAGCGTTTTTTTACCGATTAATCGAATGTTATTAGCCTTTAGCGGCCCGTATCCGGGTATTAGCGGTTATTTTCAGCAGTTTTCGCTGTGATAGCGCTGTTGTCTAGGGTGGTTGCTAACCACTGCCCTAATAAACTTACCAGCACAATACTGCGCTTTTCACCGTCTTGGGTATTAAATACCGCATTAAGCCCGGCAAAGGGGCCGGTTAAAATAGTTACCGCATCACCGGCTTTTAATACCGGCGGTAGAGCTTGCTGTTTTAAGCTGATTTGCTGCTCGGTTAATACCGCGACTAATTGCTGTGGCACAGTAGCCAACTGATTGCCAAACCGGACAAAGTCGGTAATGCCACGGGTGGCACGAATGGCGCGCATATTTAGCTCTTGCCCGGCGGGCAGATGTAAAAACAAATAACGCGGGAATAATGGCTCGGTGACTTCGCACCAGCGGTTGGCACGCAGCTTTTGCAGGGTAAGTTGTGGCACAAAGGAGTGAAACCCCTGATTGGCTAAATGCTGCTGCGCACGCAATTCCTGGCGTGGCTTGCAATAAAGCAAATACCATAAGGCGGCTGGCTGCTGTGTCATGCGCAAATCCTTTGCTGAAACGATACTGGCTGTTTCATAGATGGTGGCAAGCTTAAAGCGTGGCAGATCTGCTGTCAACGCTGAAAAAATGGGGTCGAGAAAATGGGGTCAGAGTTCTCTGACCCCATTTTCTGCCAGATACCACAATACGGTTTGGCGTAAACCTTGCGCAAAGTTGTGCCGGGGTTGCCAGTGTAGCTCGGCCATTATTTTGCGGCTATCGACAGCGTAGCGCACATCGTGGCCGGGGCGGTCGGTGACGAAAGTGATGAGTTTTGAGTGCTGAGTTTTGAGTGTTGAGTTAGGTGCAAGCTCGTCTAGCAGGTTGCAGATAGCAGTGACGACGTCGATATTGCGCTGCTGGTTATTACCGCCGATGTTGTAGCTTTCACCTACTCTGCCCTGTGTCAGCACCTGATACAGCGCCTGTGCGTGGTCTTCTACATATAGCCAGTCGCGTATTTGACTGCCATTGCCGTATACCGGTATCGGTTGGCCGGCCATTGCTTTACTGATGGTGTTAGGAATAAGCTTTTCGGCGTGCTGCCAGGGGCCATAGTTATTCGAGCAATTGCTTAACACCACCGGCAGGCCATAAGTGCGATGCCAGGCCCGCACCAGATGATCGCTAGCCGCTTTACTGGCGGCATAAGGGCTGCTGGGGGCATAAGCTGTTTGCTCGGTAAAGGCGGGTAGATCCGCCGTTGCCAGATCGCCAAATACTTCGTCGGTTGACACATGATGAAAGCGAAACGCCGCTTGCTGCAACGCTGTCAGCGTTTGCCAGTAGTGACGCGCAGCTTCAAGCAAGGTAAAGGTGCCATTGATATTGGTTTGGATAAAATCGGCGGCGCCGCTTATGGAGCGGTCGACATGACTCTCGGCGGCTAAATGCACTACAGCCTGTGGTTGATGCTGTAAAAACAGCTGTTTTAGTGCACTGCTGTCGCAAATATCGGCCTGGACAAACTGATAACACGGATTAGCGCCCACACTAACCAGCGCTTGCGGGTTGGCCGCATAGGTAAGCTTGTCGATATTAACGACGTTGTGCTGCGTATGCTTTAGCAGGTAACGGATAAAAGCTGAGCCGATAAAACCGCAGCCGCCGGTAACAAAAATTGTCATCTGTGCTCCCCAGACAAATGCGTTAGTGCCAGCTGCCAGGACGGCAACTTTATACCAAAGGTTGTGTTAAATGCCAGGCTGTTAAGTGCCGAATACGCCGGCCGCTTTACACCGTCGGCCCACTGCTTGCTGCTAACAGCGGTGAGCGTAGGCGTTAGCTGGTGTGCGGCAAAAATGGCATTGGCAAACTGATACCAACTTACGGCCGGGGCTGACGCTAGATGATACACACCATAAGGAAAATGCGCTTTGTCGTTGCTGCAGTACTGCGTAAGCACCTTAAGCACAGCATCGGCAACATCGCCGGCGTAAGTAGGACAGCCTGTTTCGTCATTGACCACGCTAATGGCACTACCCTTTTGTGCCAAAGCCAGCATGGTGCGATAAAAGTTATGGCCATATTGGCTAAACAACCAGCTGGTGCGAAATATCAGGTAGCGCTGGCAGTGCCGCTGTATCACCTGCTCGGCTAACAGCTTACTTTGGCCATAGACATTAAGCGGCGCTGTGCTGTCGGTTTCAACATAAGCACTGTCTTTTTCGCCGTTAAACACATAGTCGGTAGAAAACTGCACCAGCAAACACTGTGCTTGGGCGCAAAGCTGGGCTAAATGCGCAACCGCATCGGTATTTATGCGCTGGCACTGCTTTACTTGCTGCTCGGCCAGCGCAACTTTGGTATAGGCGGCGCAGTTAACCACCACATCGGGCTGATACTCAGTAATAAGTTGCTCAAGCGCCTTGCTGTCGGTGAGATCAAGCTGGGCATGGTTTAGTGTCAGACTGTTGTCGCTGCACCAATATGGGCTTTGGCAAAACGCCTGGCCTAACTGGCCGCCAGCGCCTAATAGCAATAGCTTCATGGCAATAGGCTCATGTAAGCGCCTGTTTAAAACCCGGTGCGCTGGCGTCTTTGTCAGATAACAGCTTAGGTATCGCAGGCCAAACAATACCGACATCGGCATCGTTCCAGATAAAGCTGCCCTCATCACTGCCGTCGTAATACTGGCTGGTTTTGTACAACACATCGGCCACGTCTGACAGCACTAAAAAGCCATGGGCAAAACCCGCTGGTAGCCACAGCTGCTTTGCCTGGTGCTCAGATAAAACTTCGCCATGCCACTGGCCAAAAGTAGCTGAGCCGGGACGGATATCGACTGCCACATCGAAAATTTCACCGCGCAGCACACTGATTAACTTGCCCTGGGCATTGGTACGCTGAAAGTGCATGCCACGCAGCACGCCGTTAACCGAGCGCGACCAGTTATCCTGCACCAGTGGCATGGTAATACCAGCAGCACTGTAATCGGCGGCACGAAACATTTCCTGAAAAAAGCCGCGGTTATCGCTAAAGCGCTTAGGTTGTATTAGCACACAACCAGCTAATGGTGTGGTAATGATATTCATTAGCTTACTGCCAGACAAAAAATGGGGTCAGAGGGCTCTGACCCCATTTTTGCCCATTTTTTTGCGTAATGCCCGGATTAGAGGCGTAAATCGCTGTCACGGCTATCGAGCACATATTTTAAGTCGTATAAAATGCTGTCGGGTTTCATTAGCGCGCGGATGCCCGCCGCGCCAAGAGTGCGAAACTCTTTATGCCCTACCGCCAGAATAACTGCATCGTAACTGCCCGGCTCTGGCTTAGTTAGCGGCGTAATGCCATATTCGTGTTGCGCCTGTTCTGTGTCTACCCAAGGGTCGAACACGTCGGCATTTACACCGTATTCTTTTAGCTCGGCGAGAATATCCACTACCTTGGTGTTGCGGATATCCGGGCAGTTTTCTTTAAAGGTTAAGCCCATTATTAATACTTTGGCACCTTGTACGTGCATATGACGCACGATCATAGCTTTGACCAGTTGCCCTACGACATAGCGGCCCATGCTGTCGTTAATACGCCGGCCGGCCAGAATCACCTCAGGGTGATACCCTATCGCCTGCGCTTTATGCGTTAAGTAGTATGGGTCTACCCCTATGCAGTGGCCACCGACCAAACCCGGCCGAAATGGTAAAAAGTTCCACTTGGTGCCTGCTGCTAACAGCACTTCTTCGGTATCGATGCCGAGTTTATTGAAAATGACCGCCAGCTCGTTAATTAACGCAATGTTTAAATCGCGCTGGGTGTTTTCAATGACTTTAGCCGCCTCGGCCACCCGGATAGAGCTGGCTTTGTAGGTGCCGGCAGTAATAATGCTGCGGTATAAACTATCGACAAACTCAGCCACTTCGGGGGTGGAGCCAGAGGTGACTTTTTTTATGGTGGTAACCCGGTGCTCTTTGTCGCCCGGGTTAATCCGCTCGGGGCTGTAGCCGGCAAAAAAATCGACGTTGTATTTAAGGCTGGATACCCGCTCTATAACCGGAATACAGTCTTCTTCAGTCGCGCCCGGGTACACGGTGGACTCATAAATAACAATATCACCGGCTTTAATCACTTTGCCTAAGGTTTCAGAGGCTTTTACCAGCGGCGTTAAATCGGGCTGGCGGTGCTCGTCTATCGGGGTGGGCACAGTAACAATAAACACATTGGCACGGCGTAAATCGGCTAAATCATGGCTGAAGCTAAGCTTAGTGGCCTGCGACAGCTCGTCAGGGCTAACTTCCAGGGTGTGGTCTTCACCGCGCTGCAGCTCACTGATGCGCGCCTGGTTAATATCAAAGCCAAGGGTGACGTAGTGTTTACCAAACTCGACCGCCAACGGCAGGCCAACATAGCCCAGGCCAATAATGGCAACATAAGTATTGTTTAAGTCCTTCATATCTTGATCCTGTAATTCCATTTACTTATACGTCAATACTGTAGCATAGCTGTCACTGCTGAATATACCACGGCATCGCCCGTTTTATGCCATCGAGAATGCGATACTCTGGCGCATAGCCCAGCAGCGCTTTGGCTTTACTGATATCGGCCTGCGAGTGGCGCACATCGCCGGGGCGAAACTCGCCGTATGTCGCCGCTTTGCTATATACAATGCCGTTGTCGGCCAGGCTTTGGCGAATGGCCGCAAACAGCTCATTCAGTGTGGTTCTGTCGCCAAGCGCCACGTTAACCACTTCACTTTGGCTTATTTCAGCCATTGCAGCGCGGATATTGGCCTGCACGGCGTTGGCGACAAAGCAAAAATCGCGGCTGGTTTCACCATCGCCGTTAATGGTTACATCATCGCCCGCGATCATCGCCGCTGTCCATTTCGGGATCACCGCGGCATAGGCGCCGTTAGGGTCTTGCCTTGGGCCAAATACATTAAAATAGCGCAGGCCGACACTGTGAAAGCCATAGGTGCGGGAGAACACATCAGCGTATAACTCGTTAACATATTTGGTGATGGCGTAGGGCGATAACGGCTTGCCAATCACCTCTTCCACTTTGGGCAGCGCCGGGTGGTCGCCATAGGTAGAGCTGGAGGCGGCATAAACAAAGCGTTTTACCCCGGCATCACGCGCCGCCACCAGCATGTTTAAAAAGCCGCTGATATTGGTGTCGTTAGTGGTGATGGGGTCGTTAATTGAGCGCGGCACTGAGCCAAGCGCCGCCTGATGCAGCACGTAATCCACGCCCTGACAGGCTTGCTGGCAATGCTCCAGTTTACGAATATCGCCTTCAATAAAGCGAAAATTGGCCCACTGCGCGCTGCTTACCAGGCTTTGCACTTCGTCCAGATTACGCTGATGGCCGGTGGCGAAGTTATCTAACCCCACTACTTTTTGGTTAGCTTTTAACAGCGCCTCAAGCAGATTTGAGCCGATAAAACCGGCGCAGCCCGTAACCAGCCAGCTGTGTGATGCCTTAGCTAAGGCGGCATTAATATCCATATTGTTACTCTCCTTGTATCAGCTTTTTTGCACGCCCAAGGTGCACATTGCCAGGCTAAACACCCGCTTTGATGGCATCGATTATACGCTGACAGGCCTTGCCATCGCCATAGGGGTTATGGGCAAAGCTCATGCTGTCGTAATACGCCTGATCTGTTAGCAGGCGGCTAACCTCGGCCACTATTTTGGTTTTGTCAGTCCCGACCAGCTTTACGGTACCGGCGGCTACAGCTTCAGGCCGCTCTGTGGTGTCGCGCATCACCAGTACCGGTTTGCCCAAAGATGGCGCTTCTTCCTGAATACCGCCTGAGTCGGTCAGCACCAAAGTGGCGCGGCTCATTAAATAAACAAAAGGCAAGTAATCTTGCGGTTCAATTAAGTGCACATTGGCGGCATCAGACAATAAGCGGTATACCGGCTCGCGCACGTTGGGGTTTAAATGCACCGGGTAAACGATGTCACAGTCAGGGAAGTCGGTTGCCAACTGCTTTAGCGCTGCGCAAATATTGTCAAAGCCGGCACCAAAGCTTTCACGACGATGGCCGGTGACTAAAATCAGCTTGCGGCCGTTTTGGCCATAGGGGAATTTTTCGGCAAACGCCTGATTAAGCGCCGGGTCGCTGTCTATCTTCGCCACCACCTGCAGCAGCGCATCAATAACGGTATTGCCGGTTACCATGATATGCGCCGGGTTTACCTGCTCGTTTAGCAGGTTTTGCTTCGAGGTTTCGGTTGGGGCAAAGTGGTAACGGGTTAAGGCACCGGTAAGTTTACGGTTGGCTTCTTCCGGCCAGGGGCTGTAAATATTACCGGTACGCAGGCCGGCCTCGACATGGCCGACGGCAATTTTTTCATAATAACAGGCCAGTGCAGCAGCAAAAGTGGTGCTGGTATCACCGTGCACCAACACCACGTCGGGCTTAAAGTCGCGCAGCACCGGTTTAATGTTTAGCAAAATGCTGGTGGTTACATCGTATAAATCCTGACCGGCTTTCATAATAGCCAGGTCATACTCGGGTTTAATGGCAAATAGCTGCAGTACCTGATCAAGCATTTCTCTGTGCTGCCCGGTAACACAGACCCGACTGTCGATATCGCTTTGCTGTTTTAGTAAATTAACCAGCGGCGCCATTTTGATGGCTTCCGGCCGGGTACCAAACACGCTAAGAACTTTAATCATCACAGATCCTTATTCGACTAATGGCGTAAAGCTTACCAAAAGCCCTTTTAAAGCGATAGACGCGAATATGGGGTCAGAGCCCTCTGACCCCATTTTTTCGGGGACGCCCCGGGGTGTTGTAACTGAGGTTTATTTGCAGGCTTTGCTCAAGCTGGCGGATAAATTGTTCAGAGCCAAAGGGTTTATTACGCTGTGCAGCCAGGCGCAATTGTTGCACCTCATCGACGTTAATATTCTGCTGGCAAAGTGCAGCATAGGCGCTACGGCATTGCTCAATATTGTGCCCCAAAGAGAGATATTCTGGCGCTGCGCTTACAAAACTAATGTCTTTGCCAAGCGCATTAGCGTGATAACTAGACCAATGATAATCTGCAGGCGAGCTTACCATCCCTGCGCGAACGGGGTTTAATTCAATATAACGATAACAAGCCAGCAGATAACGCTCAGAATCGATCAGGCTGGCATGGTAACGCCCTTCGAATAAGGCACCGCTGCGATTTTGGCTAAGATTGAAATAGCGCACATAGGCCGCGCCGACTTGCTGCATAACGCAAGGTATGCCCTGCTCAGTGCTGCTTCGCATTAATAAATGCACGTGATTCCCCATCAACACATACGAATATAACTTAACGTCATATTTTTTTAGGCTCTGCGCCAGAATGCGCAGATAGGTGGCGTAGTCTTGTGGTTGCAAAAAACAGTGTTGCCGATTTACACCACGCTGTACGACATGACAGGGTAAATCTGGTAGCATATAACGTAATTTTCTTGCCATAAGGTTCCCTCTTTTTAATGAACCTTAGCGCAAAACATAACGTATACAAATTTATTACATTTAAAAATGGGGTCAGAGGGCTCTGACCCCATTTTATGAGGTATTTATGCTGTATTTTAATAGCCAAAGTATCCCTGAACTTAGCGGGTTAAATTTTGCCCAGCGTATGGCGGTGATCCGCAAAGCGTCTGACAATTTGCCGGTACCGACTAAAATTACGCTTAATATTATTAAGTTGTTGGTGCTGTTTCCGCTATTTATGTTAATTGCCCGTGCTGACGGCTGGGCGATTGCCGGTTATACCCTGCTGTTGGTGGTGGCTTACCCGATGATTACCCGGCCTATTACTTTTGCACTGTGCCGCAAAGACATGGCGCGGCTTCGGGCGCAACTGTTCCCATCTTAGTGTTAAACGCTAGCGGTCGCGGACGTTGCACCGGTAAATTGGCGCTTTTTATCTGATCCCACCAGTGCCGGTGATGACAACACCGGCTGACATCTGCATAATCCCTGACAGCTTCAGCTTTATTGCGAAGCCAATAATTCTAATAACGACGTCTATCAACTCTGGGGTTACGATGACAGATTCTACTACTGCTGAGCAGGCGCTGGCCAAGCAGCCGCAATTTCTCGGCCATCCGGTCGGGCTTTATGTCTGCTTTCTTACCGAGATGTGGGAACGCTTTTCTTTTTACGGCATGAAATACCTGCTGTTATTGTATTTAACAAAGTATCACTTGTTCAGCGACGCCGGCGGTTTAGACGTACTGGGTAGTTATGCCGGTTTAGTTTATGCGATGCCGGTGATTGGCGGCATGCTGGCCGACCGTTACCTGGGCATGCGCAAGGCGGTGACCTTTGGTGCCATTTTGCTGTGTTTAGGCCACTTAGGTTTAGCCTATGAGGGCTTTCAGGCCTATGTCGAGAACGGTGTGGTGGTGCAGGATACCGGCGCCATTCAGGTATTTTACTTCTCGCTGGCGCTGATCATTATGGGCGTGGGCTTTTTAAAGCCAAATATCTCGACCATAGTAGGTCAGTTATACGGTAAAGAAGATGCCCGGCGCGACTCTGGTTTTACTATCTTCTACATGGGTATTAATACCGGCTCTTTTATTGCTACTTTGCTGGTCACCTACATAGGTGAAACCTATGGCTGGGGTTATGGCTTTGGCCTGGCCGGTATTGGTATGGTACTGGGTTTAATAGTGTTTTTAGCCGGGCAAAAATACCTGTATGGCTACGCCGAGCCCGCCAACCCTGCCCTGCTGCGGGAAAGCGTATTTGCGGGCATAAACCGCGAATGGCTGATTTACCTGTTAACCATACCAGCACTCTTTGTGGTATGGCAGCTGGTGCAATACAACCCTGTGGTCCATGACACCTTGTTAGGCTTGTCGTTACTGGTGCTGGGCGGTGTGATCTGGTTTATGGTAACCCAGTGCACGAAAGAAGAACGCGACCGTATGCTGGTACTTATTGTACTGACGGTGTCTACCGTGGTGTTTTGGGCGCTGTTTGAACAGTCGGCGTCATCAATGACCTTATACGCAGACCGGGTAATGGACCGCACTGTGTTTGGTTTTGAAACCACCGCTGGTCAGTACGGTGCATTAAACCCGCTATTTATTATTACCCTGGCACCGTTTTTTGCCTGGCTGTGGATTTATCTGGCCAGAAAAGGCTTAGAGCCCAGCACACCGGTAAAATTTGCTCTGGGCATTATGCAGGCAGGTTTAGGCTTTGGCGCACTGGTATTGGGCGCGCAGTTTCCAAACGAAGCGGGCCTGGTTGGTGCGGGCTGGATGGTACTGGCTTATATGCTGCACACTATGGGCGAGCTGTGTTTATCACCTGTGGGCTTATCGGCGGTAACCAAGTTAGCGGTACATAAAGTAGTCGGTGTAATGATGGGTGCCTGGTTTTTGGCCACGGCGTACTCAGAACTGCTGGCCACTCAGTTGGCGAAGCTGGCAGCAATAGACACGCCGGCGGGTGAAACCGTTGAAGTGGCGACAGCTCTGGCTGGCTACACCGAGTTATTCAGCTTCTTACTGTATGTCGGCGTGGGTATTGGCGTGTTTATGCTGCTAATTAGCCCCTGGCTGAAAAAGCGTATGCACGGCGTGCATTAACGACTAAAACTGAATTGTAGGGGCGTATCATTACGCCCCTTTTTTATGGATTCGCGTTTATGGCTTCGCGGTTATGTTGTCGTGTTGATAAATTTGCCGGCGCAATAATGCGCCGCTACTGTGCTGGTGTTCAGGGCGCAATAATGCGCCCCTACAGATTAGCTGCGCCACTGGGCATGACACAGTGATTCATGTTTTTCGCGGCTGAGTAAAATACGCGCCAGCACTTTATCTGGCTCGCCGTTTTCGCCGGTCAGGCCAATTTGTGCTTCATAATGCAGCTCGGGCTCTAAATCCTGCATCATGATCTCTACCCAGTCTTCGCCGGGAATAGCCAGGTCGACATAGCCGCGGCTTTCATAATGCTGCTGGTACTGTGCATAGTCTTCTGCTGACAGGTTTTCGCTGGCCAGCTCTTCAAAAATATCAAAGGCGTGGTCGCATAACTCGTCCAGCGTCCATAATTCTAAATCTTGCATTGTTGCTCCGTATTATCTATCGGTGTTCGCAGGCTGGAAGTTTCCTCGGCTAAGCAGGCCGGTTAGAACCTACAGCGCACAGCCGGAGAGTGTCTGAGCGAGCCTTGTGCGAGCGAGTTGCTCCGGCGAGCACTGTAGCGTTGTAACGCAAGGCCAGCGTTTCAACTACCACTAAACCCAGACTTTGAATTTTGCCCGCCAGTATAGCAAGCCTTTGGCCAAAACACTGCTGTGCTGCTACACTGAGCGCCAATTTTTCAGATAGACACCGCTATGTACCTGTGCCCGCTATGCCTACAACCGCTAACCCTAAATGCTAAACAGTACCAGTGCCAAAACCGCCACAGCTTTGATGTGGCGCGCGAGGGCTATGTTAACCTGTTACCGGTACAGCAAAAAAACTCTAAAGATCCCGGCGACAACAAAGAGATGATGCAGGCGCGGCGGCAATTTTTGCACGCTGGCTGGTATGCACCACTGGCGCAGGCAGTGGCGACAACACTAGCTGAAATTGCACCGCAACGCTTACTGGATTTAGGCTGCGGCGAAGGTTATTACACCGGCATTATTAAGCAGCATCTGGCTGACACCGCGGTATGGGGAGTGGATATCTCCAAAAGCGCGATAAAATTTGCCGCTAAAGCCCAGCCCAACATTGCTTTTAGCGTGGCCAGTGCTTATCAGCTGCCTTTTGCCGCTAACAGCTTTGATGCCATAGTGCGTATTTATGCCCCGTCTAAAGTTGAAGAGCTAACACGGGTGTTAAGCGCGGGTGGCCATTTGCTTACTGTAACGCCGGGCCCAGAGCACTTAGTGCAAATTAAGCAAGCGGTGTATGAACAGGTACGGCTGCATGACGATGCTATTGCCAGCCTGGAGGGCTTTGTTCACCTGCAGCGGCAACAACTTAGTTTTGAGCTTAACTTTAGCCGCAGTGAAGATGTGCTGGCGTTAGTGCAAATGGTGCCGCTGGCGTGGAAATTTACCGCCGAACAAAAACAACAGTTTGCTGACAGCCTGCCGGCCATCAGCGTGGATTTTTTGCTGGATTTGTATCAGCGCCGCTGAATTAATTGTAGGGGCGCATTATTGCGCCCTAACCACAATAAACACGCATTATTGCGCCCTAACCACAAAAAACGCGCATTATTGCGCCCTGAATACAATAAAGGCGCATTATTGCGCCCTGAGTCCCCCCCCTAAGTAAGCTGCTTACTCTGCAGTAACCATTTCCTGCCGCTGTTGATGGATGGCGGTGAGCATACCAGACCAGAAATAAGTGCCCATTTCATTAATGACGTTCGACTCGGCATTCATCAGCATAACCAGCCCCAACTGATGCTCGCGCGAGTAGGCAATTTCAGCGCGATAGCCCTGTACCCAGCCGCCGTGGTACATCAGGGTGTCCTGACCAAATTGATATACGCGCCAGCCCAGCGCATAGTGCGCGTCGGTGAGGTAGCGGCGCCACTCACGCCGGCGTAAGTCACGCCGGGTTTTGATCCGTTTACTGCTAATGGTAGCCAACAACTGATCAGGCATCACTTGAGGGTTATGGCCCAAATGCGCAATAAGCCAGTAGCCTAAGTCGATGGCGCTGGCATTAACGCCCGCTGCCGGCGCAAAACGGTAATAGCTTTCGGCTACCTTGGTTTCGTGCCATTTACCCCTGGCTCTTACATGCGGCATCGCCCGGTTTGCGGTAGCGAAAAAGCCATCTAATCCAACCGAAGCGGTGGGCAACTGCAACGGGGTAAAAATACGCTCTTGCAACAGCTGCGCATAGGTTTTTCCGGTAGCCTGCTGCATTACTGGTTCAATTAAACTAAACAGCACATTCTGGTAGCCGTAACACTGGCCAGGCGGACACAGCGGGTCAATTTTATCAAATTGTGCCAGTATTCGCTCCAGCGGCACATTGGCTTCAATCAGGTTATCGTAAGCATTAGCCATTACGCCGGTGCTTTGTGATAACAAATGCTTAAGCTTAAGCTGCTGGTTGTATTTTTTACTTTTAAACGAAAAGCCTGGCAGATACTGCACCAGCTTATCATCCCAGCTGAAGTGGCCTTCGGCTTCCAGCATACTGCTTAAGCCACCGGCAAAGGTTTTTGACACTGAGGCAATACGAAATACGGTGTAGGGATCGACCGGCTCTTTACCACCGAGCTGACGCACACCAAAACCGGCGGTAGCAATAATTTTATTGCCCTGCACTATGGCATAGGCGCCGCCGGGAATATCATGCTCGGCCAGTTTGGCGGCGTAATACTGATCAAAATCAGCCACCAGTGGCGCCAACAATTGCGGTGTTACCTCGCTGCTGGCCAGCACGTTGTTAGTTAAAAATAAACAGCCTGCTACGGCATAAAGAAACTGTTTCACGCTGTGTTGTTATCCGTGTTCTGACGTTGCTACAGCTGCAACCGGCCTGGCATTGTAGGCAGTTAGGCCGCACTTGCCAAGCCTTGTTAACAGCAATAACCCCAGTAACAGCAGACTGATAATACCCTGGCTGCCACCGCCAGACTGACCACCTGCCCCACCCGCTGCAGGTTGCACGGTAATGGTAACTTCTGCACTGCTTTGCGCAATGCCATCATCCGCCGTTAACCGAAAGCGTAAGCTGGTGCTGCTGCTCACCACCGGGGCGGTGAAACTGGCAGTAAGTGTATTAGCCTGGCTTAAGCTGACAGACGGGCCGGATAGCTGCTGCCATTGATAGCTAAGCACGTTAAAATCGCTGTCGCTGGCAGTACCTGTTAGGGTGACTGTGCTACCACTGCTAACCGTTTGCGCATTGCCGGCTGACACCAGTGGCGCGCTATTGGCGCAGTCGGTGTTAATAAACAGCTGCTCTATCTGCGCCAGCCAGTTGCCAAAAGCGGCGGTCGCCGGTGCACAGAGTTCCGTACCGGCAAAGCTAAAGGCGCGCAGCTGGTTCAAGTTGGTAAGCGTAGAGGGCAAGGTGCCACTAAAATCGTTATTTTCCAGCCATAAAATTTGCAGCTGGCTAAGCTGGCCTAAAGTAGCAGGCACAGTGCCGCTTAAATAATTGTTTTCGACAAACAGTTCGCGCAGCAGCGGCAAATTGCCAAGGCTGGTGGGTAAGTTACCACTAAAGCGGTTAAACGACAGATCCAGCTCTGTCAGCGCGGTTAAGTTGGCAAGGCCAGCAGGAATACTGCCGTCAAAGGCATTATTCCACAGTTGTAACCGGCTAAGCTGCGTTAGCTGCAAAATAGCTGCAGGGAAGTTACCCTGCAGCGCATTAAAACTGACGTCAAGCTCAGTTAGTGCCGATAATTGATTAACATTCGCTGGCAATTGGCCCACCAGGCCATTGTCTGACAGGTTTAAACTTGCCACCCGGCCACTGCTGCACGCCACGCCAAACCAGCTGCAGGGCGTGTTGTTTTGTAGCCAGTTAGTGCTGTTAAGCCAGCTTTGGCCGCCGGTATCGTAATACAGCTGTACCAGCGCCTCACATTCGACCAAGGGGATTTCGCTGACATTGTTCGCGGCACAAAAATTATCGTCACGCAGTAGCACCTGTACCGTTCCGTCAGCAAATTGCAGCTCAGTGGCAGTACCATCAAAGGTCCAGCTGCCGCTGTATATGCCATCGCCGGCAAATTTGTCCTGCTGCTGCGCGTCATCATTCAGTGCGACTGCACCTCCCGGCGCGCCGTTCTGTGTAATGCTGACATTGGTATTGATGCTATTCCCGCCACAGTCCAGGCTTAAGACTTCGATCGGTAAGGTATCACCGGCACTTAGAAAGACCGTATTGGTAAGGGGTAACAACCGGCGGCTAAGCTGCTTATTAACACACTCTAAAGCGCCGTTCTGGCCGTTACCGCTGGCTAGCAGCAACTGCCCGGTGGCGGTTTGGCTACTTAACACGGAGTCTGTCGCCGTCACGCCCGAGACCAATAGCCGCGCCCTTAGCTGGCTAGCATTAAGGCCAGGCTCAGCAGCCTTTAACAACGCAGCCACGCCCGTTACTACAGGTGCCGCCATAGAGGTGCCGGATGCCAGACTGTACTGATTATCCAGATCTGCCGTATAAATGCCGACGCCCGGTGCGGATAAATCGACCCAGTTGCGCCCAAAATTAGCAAAATCGGCTTTACTGCCATCTTCGCTATGCGCACTTACGCTGATAACGTTGGGTAAGTCGAATGCAGCCGGATAAAACGGCGCCTGGGTGTTGTCGTTACCGGCACTGGCAACAAATAAAATGCCGGCGTCATAATGTGCCTGTACCGCATTGTACAGTGCCTGCGAAAACTGCGGCCCGCCCCAGGAGTTGTTGGTGGCGACGATATTTTCGCCGCGCTGTTTCAGCGCCAGGATGTAATCCAGGCAGGCGATGGCATCACTGATAAAACCCTCGCCATTAACGTCCATAAACCGACAGGGTAGCAAGCTAACTGACCAGTTGACGCCGACTACCCCGGTGCTATTGTCACCCACGGCACCAATAATGCCGGCCACCTGAGTGCCATGGCCATCCTCGTCCATCGGATCAACATTATTATCTGCCGGGTTGATCCCATAAATATCATCAATGTAGCCATTACCATCGTTATCGATCCCGTCGCCGGCGATCTCCAGCGGGTTCTGCCAGATATTGGCCTGCAGATCCGGATGGGTATAATCGACGCCGGTATCTATTACCGCCACTATCACCTGCGCATCGCCTGTGCTGCTATCCCAGGCCGCTTGCGCGTTAATACCGGGGCTGTTTTGCAGATGCCATTGCTGGTTAAACAGCGGATCATTACTGCTTTGGGTAGTGCGCAGGCGGTAATCTGGCTCGGCGGCTTTTACCCCGGGCAGCGTTTTATAGTGTGCAATGGTGGCGGCAATATCAGTGCCAGCAGCCAGGTTGACTAATGCCAGGTGCGGTAAATGGCTAAACTGCTGTACTACAGGCAAGGCCTTGCTCTTGGCTGCCGCGCCATAATCAGCGGCATTAGCTACTGCTAGTTTCTGCAAGTCTGGCTGTATTGCCTGGGCGGATAAGCCATGCTCCAGTGTTAAAATAAGCCGGTTGCGGGCATCTGCCAAGGCAGGTTCTGCTGCCGTCACAGCTGTTGCCACCAGCGCACATAAGGATACTATTACCGGTTTTAGCATAACCAAGCTCCGCAGCTGCTCATTGCTTTAGTTAATAGTACGCCAGCCAACGCTAAAAGGTGCAATGCTTTTTTAGCTATTTCACATCAGCTGTTTTACGCTTTCAACACATAACGCGGCGCTACAACTGCTGCAGTGCGCTTCAGCTGTGCGGGCACTGCAGCGCCTGCATAGCCGGTTTTATTGCCAGCAGCATACCATCGGGGCCTTGGGTAAACTCAACCCATTGCGGCGTTAATGCGCTGCGGTCAATCGTTAAATCAATTTGGCTTAGCAGCTGTTTGTCGATGGTCAGTAGCAGCTGATCACAGATCTGAATATGCCACTGTTGTTGCTCTTGTCTCAGCAGTCCGGTTTGGGCGTAAAAAGCGTTGCTGTTTGCGCCGGTCTCGCGGTATTTCTGCTGTGCTTGCGCCAGGGCTGTGGCGTTGCCCAGCGCACTGCCGGCAGTATGATGCTGTATCTGACGATACTGCGCATCCTGAGCGTAGCTTATTTGATAATGCCACTTTGGCTGTTGCGCCGCTGGTAGTAAAAAATAACCCAGTAGCGTGAGTAAGGCACAACTCAGTGCCAGTTGCGTATTACGCCAAAGCTGCGGCCAGCCGATACGCTTTAGCCCTTTGCGCTGTTGCTGGCGTCGCGCCTCAGCCAGCACCCGGTTAACGATAGGCCGCGGCAGTGGATGACAGGCTTTGTCATGCTGAAACTGCTGCTTAAGCTGTTGTTCAAACTGTTCTGGCTTATTCATCACAAGCTCCGCTTAAGGTTTGCAGCTGCTGACGGGCGTAACGCAGCCGGCTTTTTACTGTTTCTTCGCCCTGGTTAGTAATTTGGCTGATTTGCGCCAATGAAAAGCCCTCTAATTGCAGCATCAGCGCCTCGCGCTGCAAAAAAGGCAGTTTGTCTAACTGCAATTTTACTTGCCGCTGCTGCTGTTGCTGTTGCAACTGCTCAAGCGGACAGGTTGCGCCAACCAGCATGCTGTCGATAACGTCATCGCCGTAGCCAGGTTTTTGCCGGCGCAACTCATCAATCAGACAATGACGCGCCAGCGTAAACAACCAGGTTTTAAAACTACTGCGGTTGGCAAAGTTACAGGGTTGCTCCAGCAGCTTTAACCAGCACTGCTGGCTGATATCGTCAGCCAGCGCCGCATCAGCCTGGCGCAGTAAAAAGTAGTACAGCGCATCACCATAGCGTGCAATAAGTTGCTGTAAATATGCAGGATCTGCTGTTTCACAGTACAAGCCGTATAGCTGCTCACTGCTGTGCTCTTTGTTACCAAACTGATTAAGTAAAAAGGATAATGCCATGCTACTGCTCCTTGTGCTTACCCCATAACCTGAGCCTAGTCTGGCTGCAAGTTAAAATCGAGCTGTACTTGCATATTGGGTTGCTTAACCGCCACACCCTCTACCACTTTGGGCTGGTATTTCCAGCGCCGCAGCGCCCTTATGGCCTCGCGCTCAAATACTCTGGCGGGCTCTGCCGCAATAACACTGACGTCGATAACCGCGCCGGTGGTGTCAATAGTAAACGCCAGTTGCACCCAGCCACTAATGCCATCACGCGCCGCTTCGGTTGGGTAGCGCGGCTCTACCCGCACCAAGGGGGTGGCACCGCGATCAGCCTGCGTCCAACTGTGATCAGGCCCGCCCTGTGTGGCTATCTCTACCTTGGTCAGTGTTATCGGACCGGGCGTGATATTGGGCGTTGGCTCCACTACAGATTGCAATTTCGGTAGCGGCTGCGGCGGCGTCATTACCGGGGGTGGCTGGCGTTTAATTGGCGGTGTCTCGTTTGGCGGTGTGTACAGCTCTACCGGATTGTGCGCCGCAATTTCAACACGAGGTACCGCTCTGGTTTTAATCAGCTGCTGCATGGCTGCGAATAAAGCGAAAGTCACTGCCAACGCCAGCACTGCTGCACTGATATGCCGACCCTGTCGGTGCAAACACTGAGGTGTAAACACCTGAAGATGATTAACAGTTGTGATCATACAGTCCCCTTAATGCAATTTAGCTGGTTTCAGTAATTAGACGCACCACCGCCGGCAAAGGGGTTAAACTTTTTTACCTGATTTTTGAGGTCAAATATATCACTAAGACTTTGGTCTTGTTTTAGTTTTGGCTAATTGACTTAAGATGAATAACTGCGAAGACTGCAAACTTCGCTATAGTGTTATTAGTTTGCACTTTGTTGTAAAAAGAGGAATTTATGCTGAACCACGCTATCCGGCCAGCGGCGCTGGTTGTTGTATTTGTTGCGCTGCAGGCGGTGTTGTTCTCTGTTGGCGGCATGCTTTGGCCATTAGTGGCTGGCGCCCTGTTATTACTGGGCTATTTGTACTGGCCCAAGCCAGAGCCGGTTGCAGCCGATGACACTGCGAAACAGCAGCTGGCCAATACCGCGGACAACATTACTGGCGCGACATCAAAAATGGCCATAGGGGCGGCAGAAGTGTCGTTTTATATCGACAGCCTGATGAAAGATATCAGCCATAGCAGTGAGGACAGCGGCAAAATGGCCGATGTCAGTAATGCGCTGGCCAGCACCAGCACAGAGCTTAGCCATTCTTTGCAGTCTATCGGCGCGACCTTGCAGCAAACTGCGGGTGCATCGGATGACGCCGACGCCCGGCTGCAGGCCGCGGTTGACAATATCAATAACCTGGTGCAGGCCGTAAGCCAGGCAACCGCTGATTTACAACAACTACGCGCCAGCAGTGATAATATTCAGCGTATTACCGATGTGATTAACACCGTGGCCGAACAAACCAACCTGTTAGCCCTGAACGCTGCCATTGAGGCGGCTCGCGCCGGTGAACAAGGCCGGGGCTTTGCCGTGGTGGCAGAAGAAGTACGCGCGCTGGCCGGTAAAACTGCCGGCGCCACTCAGGATATCGCTATTATGCTTGGCGATATTCGCCAGCAAAGCCAGCATACCGCAGAGCAAATGCAGCAACTCGAGCAAAATGGCAGCAAAGTGCAACAAGAGCTTAGCCAGGTTGCTGGTGGCTTTGCCGCAATAAACCAGCAAATTGCTGAAGCGTCTGGCACCTTTGCCCAGATAGAGCAAGCCAGCAATGAGCTGAACCAAACCAGTATTGCGCTGGCGCAGTCGGTAGATAGCATTAGTAAGACCCTGGCCAACATTAGCCATAAAGGCAGCTCGGTAGCTGGCCAGGCCATTACGTTATCAGAAGAAACAGAAAGTATTTACCGTGAGCTGAATAGCCTGAGCGATCACAGTTTTTACAGCGCCATTTTGGCAGACGCCGAGCAGGCGGCGGCCGAAATAGGCCAGCTATTCAGTCACGCTATCGCCCAGGGCAAGCTGAATAAAGACGCGCTGTTCGCTGAGCGCTATGAGCAAATTAGCGGCACTAACCCGGTGAAGTACCACACCGCCTATGACCGTTTTACCGATCAGCATTTACCCGCTATTCAGGAGCCTATTTTAGCGCGCCATAAACAGGTGCAGTATGCCATTACCGTAGATCGCAAAGGCTATGCCCCCACCCACAACAACAAATTCAGCCAACCATTAACCGGCAATTATGATAAGGATTTACTGCAAAACCGCAGTAAACGCATTTTCAGTGACCGCACCGGTAGCCGCTGTGGCAGCCACACCCAAAGTATGCTGCTGCAAACCTATAAGCGCGATACCGGTGAAATTTTGCATGACTTGTCAGTGCCGATCTATGTTGACGGCCGGCACTGGGGTGGCTTTCGTATTGGCTTTAAACGCTAGGCGTTATTCAAAATCGTCCAGCAGATCGTCAAATACGCTTTCATCCACTTCTGGCTCTTCTGCCTTAGGTGGGTTGCCGTCGTATATTTTAAAATCCTGCCGCTGAAAGTAAGACTCTTTAACAAAGGCATAAGGGTCTAACGACTCTTCCAGCAGATTTTCCATCGACATCAACTGTTCGCGGCCATCCAGCGCACCTATCATGGCGCGGGTAATCGATAAAGGTGTGTTAAGCAGCCCAAGGGGAAAATACAGGTTGTCGACCACGCCACCCGCTGTGCCACGCACCGTAGTGGGCCCAAGCGCCGGTAACATCAGGTAAGCCCCATCGCCAACGCCCCATACCGCCATAGTCTGATTAAAGTCTTCGTTTTGCTCTTGCAGGCCTATCGCTGTTGCCACATCAAACAGGCCAAATAGCCCTAACGTGCTGTTAACCAAAAAACGGCCGGCGCTAATGGCGGCGCGGTCTGGCTTAGCTTGCAAGGCGCCGTTGACAAAGCTGGCGGGTTCGTTCAGGTTATTGGCAACATTCACCAGACCTTTGCGGGCCGGCTTAGGCACCACTGTCATATAACCCACTGTAGCTGGGCGTAACAGGTATTTATCCAGAATATCGTAGTTAAAGTCCCACAACGGCCGGTTAATGGTTTCCAGCGGATCGCGGCTGTCGGTGTACACAGCAACGGTTTGGCTTTGCACCTGGCTTTGTGTCTGAGCATCCGGCGCCGGTTTTGACGCGCAGGCCGACAACAGCAGGGCCGTGCTCAACACTAAATAACGAAACAATACAGAGTCAGCCATATCAGGGCTCCAGTGTTAAAGAGATAGTCAGGGTATTAGCAGTCAGGTCCAGCACACCGGATTCTGCCTGAATATCACCGGGGCGCAGCTCTACTGTGCCACTTTGTGACAAACGCGCCACGACCTGCACCTTGTCAGCACTGGCAAGTGTCCACTCGCTCTGCATCGCCATTTGTTCGGTTAATACCAACTGCAGCTGCCCTGCTGGCAGCGGAATACGCTGCACCGCCAATGGCAAGCCAGGGCCCTCTGCGGCGCGGGCAAATAAAAACAGGCTGGCGTCAGGGTTAGTCTGTTTTAGCCTGGGATCGACAAACAGGTTTACCGTGATCTGCCTTCCCGGCGCTTTTATATCAACACCCAGCTCGGTTAAGCGCTGTTGCACCGCTGCGTATCGCGGGTCTTCTTTCGGTAGCTGTTTTAACAGCAGTTGCCAGGCACTGGTGGCCTCGGCCATATCGCCCTTTTCGTAAGCGATAAGTGCCATTAGTGACAGCGCATCAGTGTTACTGGCCTCGCGCGTTAAAACCTGGGCAACCGCACGACCGGCACGTGCCAGGCTGTTATCATCACCGAGCAAAATCAGCGCCTGGGCATAGCTAAGCAGTAATGGCAGCCGCTCGGGTGACAGCTTAAGCGCGCGTTCAAAAGCGGCTACCGCTTGCTCTGCCGCGCCCTGCGACAGACGAATACGTCCAAGCAACATCCAGGCTACAGCGTCATCGCCTTCATTAGCCAGCCGGGTGCGCAGCCCCAGCGCGAACAACTCCATTTCCTGCTCAGATAACGGCTCACCCTGCCCCAGTAACGCCCGCTCGCCAAACTGCTGTAACTGCTGCTGTGCCTGCTGCCAATCATCAAGCTGCCGGTAATGGCCTGTCACGGCATAAATACCGCCGACTAACAATGTCACCAATAACAGTAACACCAGCGGTAAACGCCAGCCAGTGCCAGGCTGGCTCAGCTGTGACTGTTGCTGCTGCGATAAAAACTGTGTTTTCAGCTCTTGTGCTGCGGCATCAAAATCCTGCCCGGCCAGCTCGCCACTATCGCGCGCCAGGGCCAGCAGTTGCAGGCGCTCTTCAAATAATTGCGCCGGCGTTTGCGTATACTGCTGGTACGCGCGCCTTGGCCAGCATAAACACAGCGCCGTAACAAGCAACATAGCCAGGGCAGTTAACAACAACGGCGCCATCATGGTTTTTTACTCCGGTAACGATCAATTAAGCTGTCCAGCTCGGCTGCTGACGGGTTATGCCCGGCAATTTCAGTGTCGTTAGCTTTACTGGCACGGCGGTAAGCACCCACGCCCAGTAACAGCACCAACATTAACAAGGGTGCCAGCCACAGCCACAGGGTGAAGCGGTTAAGCGGCGGCTGATAATGCACAAAGTCACCATAGCGGCCAATCATATAATCCAGCACCTGGGCGCGGTCTTTACCCTCGCGCACCAATTGGTACGTTTTTTCACGCATATCAACGGCGACTATGGCATTAGAGTCAGCGATATTCTGGTTTTGACATTGCGGACAGCGCAGCTCTTCAGTGAGCTGGTTAAATAACTGGCGCTGCTGCTCGTTGTCAAACGGGCGTATGTCTTGCGCCAGTGCGCAAAAGCTGGCAAACAGCATGATAATTGCGATTCTCATGGCTGGCTCCATTGCTGGTATAACGGTGCCAGCTTAGCGCGCCACACCTGCGGGTTAATGTCACCGATGTGATGCGCCCGCACGGTGCCGCTGGCGTCAATAATAAAGGTTTCCGGTGCGCCGCTAACGCCTAAATCCAGCGACAGGCTGCGGTCAAAATCGAGGATATTAAACTGATAGGGGTTACCGTTTTGCTGTAATTTTTCGCTGACTTCGCGCTGCAGCACGCTCAGATCAAAGGGCGCGTCAAACGCCGGATCGCGTGGCAGCTCGTAATACAGGCCAACAATTTTCACGCCCTGTTCGCGCAGCTCGGTTAAATAACCCAGTTCAGCATTACAGGTAGGGCACCAGACACCCCACACATTTAATAAAAACGTTTCGCCTTTTAATGCCTCGGCAGTCCAGATTTTGTCTGGCTGCATTAAATCGGCCAGCGCAAACTCTGGCAGCGGTTTGTCGACAATGGCCGAAGCGCGCTCACGTGGATCAGAAAACAAACCACTGAGTAAAAACAGCGCCAGTGCCAAAAAGGCAACCAGTGGCGCATAAAATAATACCTTACGCATGCGCTTCTCCGTGACCGGTAAGTTTACGGCGGTATTTTTTGTCACACAGCGCCACCAGCGCGCCCAGTGACATTAACAAGCCACCGAGCCAAATCCAGCGGACAAAGGGTTTTACATGAATACGTAGCGCCCAGGCATCGCCGGGCAGTGCTTCGCCCAGTGAAACAAACAGGTCCCGGCTTAAACGGGCATGAATAGCGGCTTCGGTCATAATGGTGCTTTGAATACGGTAAAAACGCTTTTCGGCGTGTAAATGCGTGACAAATTTACCGTCTTTATGCACGTCGAGCTCAGCAGCCTCACCGCCATAGTTGGGGCCGTTCAGCGCATACACTTCCTGCAAGGTAAAATCATAGCCTGACACTGTTACCGTATCACCGGCCTGCATCCGCACATCACGCTCGACGGTGTAGGTTTTGGTCATGGCAACGCCAATCACCAGCACGGCAAAGCCAATATGCGCCAGTGTCATACCATAATGGCTGGCGTTAAGCTTACTAATACCGGCCGTTACCGAGCCAAACTGTTTTAAGCGCAGCATTACCTCAGCCAGAGCCGACACACCCACCCAGGCACCCAGCAACAAGCCCAGCAGGGCTAAATTGGCTTGTACACTTTGCATCAGCGCCAGCGTACCCAGCGCCAACATCAGTGAGGCTATGGCTACCAGGCCAAGTGGTTTAATCAGCGGCACAACCTGTTGCTGCTTCCAGCGCACCCAGGGGCCTAAGCCCAGCATTAACGCAAACGGAATGGTCAGGTAGTAAAACATCTGGTTGAAAAACGGCTCGCCAATCGAGATAGATCCCAGGCCCAACTCTTTATGAAACAGCGGAAACAGTGTGCCTAAAAATACAATTAAACAGGCGGTGAGCAAAAACACGTTGTTGCCCCACAGCATCATTTCACGCGAGAACAGCTGATAGCGCGCCTGCGAGCGTACCGAGTTCATCCGGCTGCCATACAATAACAATGAACCGCCGACTACCAGCAGTAAAAACACCAGCAAATACATGCCGCGACCCGGATCGGTGGCAAAAGAATGTACCGACACCAGCACGCCGGAGCGCACTAAAAAAGCACCAACTAAACTGAGCGCAAAGGCCGCCAGTGCCAACAGCACTGTCCAGCTTTTAAAGGTGCCGCGCTTCTCTGTTACCGCCAGGCTATGAATAAGTGCCGTACCGGCCAGCCAGGGCATAAAAGAGGCGTTTTCCACCGGGTCCCAGAACCACCAGCCACCCCAGCCTAACTCTTTATAGGCCCACCAACTGCCCAGCATAATGCCCAGGGTTAAAAACAGCCAGGCAGACAGTGCCCAGGGCCGGACCCAGCGCGCCCAAACACTGTCAAAGCGACCACTGATCAGTGCCGCCAGCGCAAAGGCAAAGGCCACAGCAAAACCGACATAACCCATATACAGCGTAGGCGGGTGCATTATCATGCCAAAGTCTTGCAGCAAGGGGTTTAAATCGCGCCCTTCTACCGGGAAAAACGGCAGGCTGCGCTCAAACGGGTTAGACATAAACAGCGAAAAGGCGACAAAGCCAACGCAAATAATGCCTAAAATACCCAGGATACGGCCCTGCAGCAGCAGCGGTAAGGCTTTGGAGTATTGCGCCACCAGGGCGTCTACGTCGATCTCGTTCACGTTTCTTCTCCGTCTCGAAGTAGGGCCCACGCCATCGACAGGACGGATCCGTCAGCCGCGCTTACGTGTGCCTTTGCCGGTGCTGCGCAGCCGCCCAAGCGCTTCAAGATTGTGCTCGAGCTCATCCACCATTTCGCTCTGCAAATAGCGTCTGCGCAGGTGGAGGAGCGCCGGACCGAACTCCGCTTCGACGCTCGGTCCAAGCTTTTCCATGATCTCAGCAAGATAGAATTCGTGGCGAATGAAGTTCTCGATGAGGTGCACGACGGGCCGACTGCGCGTGACAGCGCCACGTCCCTCGTTCGCCATGTTGGCCGTCAAGGCCTCCTTGAAGTCAATCGTGATCGTCACGAGCGTGCCGCCGGCACCGATGACGAGCCCATCGCCTTCATGTGGATAGACAATCGAGCCGTGCCCCAGCGTCAGCGCATCGATCTCGTCATGCGCGCCAAATGCGACGATTCGCACGGACACTCCGCGCTTGGCTGCGCGCATTAGTCCGTCACGATGCTCGTTGACGATGCTCGCAGGTACCTTCATCCATATAT
>JAANMY010001617.1_pt1 | contig 24439 bp, 17 predicted proteins | sample 7279691 | NCBI WGS metagenome assembly JAANMY01 (sample SAMN14094543, study PRJNA606508) | bioreactor metagenome | isolation source: A lab-scale SPAN reactor treating ammonium-rich wastewater day 388 | place: Ireland: Galway | collected 2018-02-07
ACAAGCTGTGGACCCGGGCGAGCCGCCGGTTGCTCGGCTTGCGGCGGTTTCCTCGCGGCGACGTCGCCGCAGCTCCCCGCGCAGCCAGAGTTTGGATTCGAGCAGCGTCGTTTTGTGCAACCACGCGGGCAGTGAGTCGTCCGGCGCGAATCGCCAGGCTTTGCGCGCGAGGACTCCAAAGACGTTCTGGCAGATTTCCTCCGCGACACCGCCGTCGGTGACTTTGCGCAGGGCGGTCGCATAGACCAGGTCGAGATGCCGGCGCGTCAGGGTCGCGAATGCCGGTTGATCACCCTGGCGGGAGAACGCCTGCAACAATTCATGATCCGTGTGCCATTCGCTCATGTTCAACCCACAAGCTGCCGCTGGCGGTCCAAACCGAAAATCTTTTTCTGGCTGTTGTTTTCTGGCGGGGTGAATACCAGCCCTTTTTCAGAGACCAGCTCCCCAAACCGGAACCATATCTCCATTACGATGCCAAGTTTGTCGACATGGCCCGCTTTGTGAATAGCCAGAAAGGAAACTTCTATGCAGTCAGTGATGCCAATGGCCACAACTCGCTGAAGCTGCTCAACAAGCCCGGCATCTGGAAAAACCACCTCTTCCTGCAGCAGGAATTACCGGCCCAGGGTGATGAAGATATCGATGCGCTTTATATTATCATGGAACCCTGGAACCGCCCGGACAAAAGGCGCTGGCTCGAATGGCTCTATGGACCTGAGGTCCAGGGAAAAGACGAGAAGGATCCCTTCGGGGCGAAGATATTCAGCTGGTTTCGAATTCCCGCCGATATCAAGATGAAGCACCGCGGTTTCTCTCTCGAGGTGGCCGATGCTTCCGGTGAACAGGAGGCTAAAATTCTTCCGACGATTCCATCCCTTTCCTTCGATCCCGGGGATATGGGACTTTCCAGCTCGTTAGTTCTCAAGGGCAAAGCGATGTGGGTGATTCCTGAGGGCCGCCAGGGAATCCAGCGTTTCCGCCTGGAAACACCAGATCGATTCACTCTATGGATCGATGGGGAAGTTGTCCTGGATGCAACCGGAACCAGCGAAGCAATCGAAGTGGAGAAAGACCTGCTCGCGGGTGCTCACCAGGTTGAATTCACCCTGGTCCGTTCCGGCGCAACTGGACGCACCCAGGTGCTTTATCACTCACCGGGGAATCCATCATTCGAGGATTTCGGTGGAGAGCAATTCCATGATCGCGGGATGCTTCCCGATGGTTTGAGGATGAGCTGGTGGTTCGGAAGCCGCCGCTGGCAAACCCGCCCGGATTATGTCTGGGTCGATCCGGTCATCAATTATCGCTGGAACCCTCCTTACAAATTCCCATTCAGCTTCAGATGGGAGGGGTACCTCAACTGCCCGATCTCTGGAAACTATGTCATCGGAACCGAAGCATGGGATTATGCCCTGGTCGAGATCGATGGAAACAAGGTTGTCGAAAGCCCCAATCAACGCGATCAGAAGAACCGTTATATCACTGGAACCATGGAACTCTCCCAGGGGAGGCACAAGATTCGTGTGCTCTATTCGGATGATATTGGTGGCGGTGAGGCCCTGAGGCTGTACTGGACAGTTCCCGGGCGCGGAAGAGAGATCATCCCTGAGGAGGCCCTTTCCTACTGATATGCAGTCCGATAAAACCAAGAGCAAATCATCCCTGTTGATCATTTTTTTCACTGTCTTCATCGATCTGGTCGGATTCGGAATCATTATCCCGGTCCTTCAACCCTATGCACGACTGTATGGAGCGACCGATTTCCAGGCCGGATTGCTGGTGGGCACCTTTTCGGCCATTCAATTCTTTGTCATCCCGATCTGGGGGTGGTTAAGCGATCGATTCGGGCGCAAACCGATCGTGCTGGCCGGGCTGCTAGGGACCAGCCTATCCTACCTGGTCCTGGCTGTGGCTCCCAACCTGGCCACCCTTTTTGTGGGGCGAATTCTGGCCGGGTTGTTTGCTGGAAACCTGGTGGCAGCCCAGGCCTATATTGCGGATGTAACTCCCCCGGAAAACCGGGCGCATGGCATGGGTTTAATCGGGGTCGCATTCGGCCTTGGGTTTATCCTCGGCCCGGTGATCGGAGGGATCCTCAGCCATTATTCTTTCAGCCATCCCTCCTATGCGGCCGCCATTGCCTCAGGACTGGCCTTCCTGTTTGGGCTGACAGAGCTCAGAGAATCTCTTCCGCCTGAAAAGCGCCCGAAACACGCCCCCTTGCGCCACCCGATCCTGAATGTCTCGCATGTGACTTCGGACAAGCTGGTGTTTCGAGTCATTCTGGCCAATTTCTTTTTCGTCACAGCTTTCGCCATGTGGGACACTGTTTTTGTCCTGTTTGTCGGGAACCACATTCTGACGGGCCTCTCAGAAACCCAGCTTTCACGCAAAGTCGGCTACCTGATAGCCTTTGCCGGATTGGTTTCAGCCCTCATCCAGGGTGGAGCCATCCGGCCCCTGGTTAAAAGATATGGTGAAAAAAACCTTGTCCAGGCTGGATTTATTTTTCAGATTGCCGGATGCCTCGGGTTTCTGGGCCTTACTTTCTGGGGTGGAACCCAGAGCAGCATGAGCCTGATTCCACTGCTGATTCTGATCGGCATTGGCTCCGGCCTGTCCAACCCTACCCTGATCGCCATGGCCTCGAAGCTGGCTCACCCTGAAAGGCAGGGAGAGGTGCTTGGGGCTTTCCGTGGGATCGGCAGCCTCGCACGAGCTGTTGGACCGTTGTGTGGCGCCTTCCTTTTCGGAAAAGTTTCACAGGCATCCCCCTATGCTGCCGGAGCTGTTCTCCTGATGGTTTCAGCGATTCTTTTATGGGGGCGTTTCGAGTATTTCCAATCAACCCCCTCGGATGAATGAACCCTCAAGGAATCCCTGTCTCCATTTGCGGAAAGGTCGGTTTCAGCCGGTGCGGGGATTGACCCTTGAAGGACGAACGATTAACCTTTCAACGAAATTCGCACCGAATTGCCCGGGTGGTGGAATTGGCAGACACGTACGTTTGAGGGGCGTATGGGGCAACCCATGCGGGTTCAAGTCCCGCCCCGGGCACCACTCTGTCACACACTTTTTGAATCCTCGGTCATCCTGACTTTCCCGATAATCGACCCTGCAACCAGCACATCTCCCTCATACAGCGCCATTACCTGCCCGGGTGTCAAAGCTCGTTCCGGAGTGAGAAAACGCAGCCGCAGGGATTCTTCTCCAACCGATTCGATCCTGGCCGGGCTGCCAGGGTGGCGGTACCGCGGAAACGCACTCAAAACCTCTCCTTCACGAATTTCCCGGAACCGGTTTAACTCTCCGGCCTCTACCTCATTGGCATACAGGCACTCTTCCGGGCCGATGACCACCTGATTCATGCCGGAATCCATCTGCACCACATAAAAAGGGCCTCCAGACAACCCAATCCCTTTTCTCTGCCCGATGGTGTACCCCTCGATGCCATGGTGCTGGCCGACTTTTTCCCCTTCGATATTCACCAGATCTCCGGGAGCCCCCTCCCCGAGCGCTTTCCGGTAATCCAGATCATGCGCAAAGCAGAGTTCCTGGCTTTCTCCCTTGTCGGCAGTAGCCAACCCCATTCGCTCAGCTATTTGGCGCACTTCCGGTTTGGTCAGGTGCCCCAATGGGAAAACCAGGCGGGAGAGGACCTCTTTTCGAATCGAAGCGAGGAAATAGGTCTGGTCTTTGTTTCGATCCGCCCCCCGTTTGAGGTAGATCGATCCATTCTGCTCCTGAAGACTGGCATAATGGCCAGTGGCCACTTTCTCGAAACCCAGGGTTTCCGCCCAGTGGAGAACATGATCGAATTTCACCCACTGGTTGCAGCGGTAACAGGGATTGGGGGTGCGGCCACGGTGGTACTCTTCCGCGAAATTGGCCAGCACTGTCCGGGTGAACAGGTCTTTTTCATTGAGCGAATAGTGTGGAATGCCGAGGAAATGGGCCACACAGCGCGCATCCTCCACATCCTGCAGCGAGCAGCATCCCCCCACCCGGCCCGAGTCCGCTGGGGCATCCGCCAGTCTCAAAGTGACCCCGGTGACTTCATGCCCCTGTTCCAGCAGCAGACCCGCCGCCACGCTGCTGTCGACCCCTCCACTCATCATGACCAGTATGCGTGCCATTTCAGTATGGAGTATAACGCGGGAACCGAAATTATCAGCCGGAAGCTCTTGATATTTGTAATACCTTAATTAAGATGACTTAAACGTTACATAATAAATATGTTAGGATCAATTCACCGAGTGGGGCTGCCGATAAATCAGGTGGGGTATAAACGGACGAAAGGAACCGATGAGCGTGAAATTTATCGAAAAATCTGCAGCCGGGAATAGAATCGGATGGATTGTGGGGTTTCTGCTTTTCCTTGGCCTGGCATCGGGAATCCGGGCAACCGGAGTCGAACCGACTCCCACCCCACCTCCCTTTCGAGGTCCCTGCGCAAAGGTCATCGAGCTGAACATATCCTGCCTGAGCGCCATCGACAACATGACCGATACCCTGGATTTCATAGTCTGTGCTCCATTGCCGACGAACCCCCAGGCAGCCTGTGAGCCAGTCGTTGCTCAGCCGATTCTGACCTGCCGGATTCCCACTGGGGCAATCCAGGCCCCGGAATGCCATTTTTCAAGCCAGATTCTTGCTGGATTATTGATTGAATGCCTGAACAATGAAGGTTCCGGAAATATATTCGCACAGCTGCTGGGCGATTCAGACCGGATCCGCATCGAAGCCAATTTCGAATTTGATCTGTGTATTTCCTCAACTGAATTTAAGAGCACCCCGCCACTCTCGCTCCCTCTCGGTCCGCAGTGTCCGCTGGTGAATCTGTGGGATGGAATCCCGGGAAATGAACACGGGAAACCCTCCAGTGGAATTTCCCTTCAAGTTTTCTCATCCGAGTGTGAGCCTTGTTCCCCCTGTGTGGAGACTTCCACCCTGACCATCGGTTGCACCGGGGGTGTGGTGCTGGCCAACCGTCTCTTGACACTGTCTGCACTTCCAGTGGAGCCAAAAGGAAAGCCTCAGTGTGCACCGATCGCCTGCGAACAGGCTCTGGCCTCCTGCACTGTGGATTTTTCCAATCTTTTTCCTCCAGGGCCGGATAAGTCAGGAGAAATTACCTGCACTGACCTTCAAGAGTTCATTGTCGAGGAGCTGGCCGAATGTCTGGAACAGCATCTGGCCGGGCTGGTGTGCGCCGCCACAGGTGCTTCGGGACAGCTGATCCTGCGTTCCTCGGTGCCGCTGGCCTGGTGTGTGTGTGATGATGAGATAACGTCCTGCAGCAGGGGCTACGGGCTTCCACTCACGGAGACCTGTTCGGTTGTCAACATCAGCGATGGAACCCCAGACAATGAAAGCGCGGAGTTCAATGATTGGCGTTCCGGCCTGGCGCTTTTCCTCGAGCGGGGCCCCTGTGAAAGTGAATCGCCAACCGCCACGCCCACTCTTGCCCCATCCGCAAGCCAGACTCCAACTCCAACCTTCACCCGGCAGGTGGCTGCAACATCGACTCCCACACAACCCACTTCGCCTCCATCCACCCCGACCCGGACAGCCACTGCGCTGAATACTGCAAGTCCGACCGCGACTCAACCTGCACCTTTAACTGCCACACCCTCCCCAACTGTTACCCGGACTGAAACTGTGGCGCCCTCTCCAACTGCATCCCCGGTCGAGACCATGACCGGATGCGATAGTGGATATTATCTGCTCGATTCGCTGGGAGCACGCCACCGTGCCGGCCATCCCCGAGTGATTGAAGGCACCCTGTTTTTCGGGAGTGATCTGGCCAGGGATATGGAGCTGGTGCAGCTTCAGAATCAGCCCGGCAGCCCCTCCGGAGGACTGGACCTGGTGGTCCTGGATGCCTTGGGTGGAGTGCGCTTTGTCACCCATCCGATCAATATCCCTCAGGATTTCTTTTTCCCGATCGATTCCGAAACCGCCCCGCGAGGCCGTGCGGTGGATATCGAGGTCACCGGGGATGGATCCGGTTTGTGGGTCCTGACCGATTTTGGAGGAATTTACCGCGCTGGCTCTGCCAAACCGGCGCTTCAGGCAGGCCTGGTGCCTGGCACTGACCAGCAGGGCCTGTGGGGATTCGATATCCCTCTCGGACCGATGCGCGATCCCCGCATGGCCGATCCGGGAGGAGCCTCCCTGAGGGCTGTCTCGCTCGTCGTTTTCGATATCGACAGCGACAACCTCGCTGATGGGTATCTGGTGGTCGACAGCATGGGAGGACGGCGCATGATCAATCCGGATGGCAGCCTGGTCAGCCCTCTTCAGTTCGCCGCAGAACCATTCGATAGCCCCTTGAGGCTGCTCAATCCGGCGGGCTATGTCTGGCCATTCTTTCCAGGGCTGGATATCGCACGGGACTGTGAGGCGCACACCAGCATGAAGGGTGTCGTCATCCTGGATGGATGGGGCGGGATTCACCCGGTTCCGGTGGATCGCCCCTCCAATCCGGTTTTCTTCGCCACCAACCGCAACCCTCAGGCCCCGGAGATGCTGCTGTCAACAGTCGGGCTGCCCTACATCACCACTGGGTTCGATGATCCCGCAACTCCCACGGATGAAGCCGATCCAGCTCTGTTCGGATCGGATGCTGTCTCGATTTTTAAAGACTTTGAATTCTGCCGTGCCGGACAGCAGGGATGTTACGTCATGGATCGCTTCGGCGGAGTCTTTGCCCTGGGTGCATCGCGCGCCGCTCCGGATATGTTGCAGCCACCCTTCGCAGGCGCCCCTTATTTCTTCCCTTCGCCAATCGCGGAGGATCTGGAAACTCTCTCCACAGACCAGAAAGAGTTTTCAGAATAGCGGGGATTACATACACCTCCCTGCTACCGGTTTGAGACAGGAGCCTTATAATCGGTCCCACTATGGACTGGCGCCGGATGATCCTTTGCGGCTGGCTTGGCCTTGCACTCCTGGTGGCTGCAGGTTGCGGGGGTTTCGAGGATGAGAGAGGGCTGACTCCGCTCGGCATCGAGAAAAAGATCATCCTCTATTCACCGCATGGAAAAGAGATCCTGACCGAATTCAAAACCGAATTCGAAAAAGCCTGGCCGGGAACCACTGTCGAGTACCTGTACATTTCCTCACAGCAATGCCTGGAGCGCATCCGCAATGAGAAGCGCAGCCCCATGGCGGATATCTGGTGGGGAGCCGGACACCCCACCTTCATGACCGCGGCGGAGGAAGGGCTTCTTGGAGCCTTCCGTCCCTCCTGGGCAGATAAAGCTGACCCGGGCCAGCATGACCCGAAAGATCTCTGGTATGCCACCTTCCTTTCACCCGAAATCATTTTCTACAACCGTGATCTGGTTGCCCCCGAAGAGGCCCCGAAAGACTGGAAGGATCTTGCCGACCCACGCTGGAAAGGGAAAATCCTGCTGCGTTACCCGATCCCATCCGACACGATGCGGGCAATCTTCTTTGGCATGATCCATCAGTCCATCCTGGCTCATGGCAATGAGAATTCCGCCTTTGAATGGATGCGCGCTCTTCATGGCAACACCCGGGAATATCTCTCGGGCGGGGAACTGCTCTTTCGGAAGATGGCTCAACGTGTCGGTTCCATCAGTGTCTGGACTCTCTCTGACATCAAACTGCAGGCCAGCCGTTATCAGTACCCCTTCGAAACCGTCTTTCCTGAAAGCGGCTGCCCGGTGCTGCTGGATGGCATTGCCCTTCTCAAAGGCGCACCCCACCCCAAAGCCGCGCAGGCGCTGTATGAGTTTGTGACCTCCTCCACCAGTGCGATCCGCCTGGCCGGGACCCCCTATTACCGGATCCCCACACGGACCGACCTCCCTCATGAATCCCTGCCGGACTGGATGCACGACCTCCGTTCACACTCGATGACACTCGATTGGAATCTTTACCGGTCACGAATGAATGACTGGATGCACCGTTGGGAACAGGAAATCCGGGGGCAGGCGGCTGAATAATCATGAGAGATCTTTCTTCGGCGACTTTCCTTTTATCCTCACTGCATGATCCCATCATTGAACTGGACCGTGATGGCGTGATCCTGTGGGCCAATCCGGCTGCCGAGCTGCTGCTGGGAGATGGAACCCCCCTGGCCGATGAGTTCCTCGTGTCTTTTGTGGCCCGTTCCAGAGATGGTGAAGAATTGCTCTCCGAGCTGGGGAAGGTGGAAGAAGGGGAATTTATCTGCGACCTGGACATGAAAAATCGGGATGGTTTCGAGATCCCGGTTGAAATGAGCCTGTTCAAAGAAACCCACTGGCCCACCTTTCTGGTGGTGCTGCACCCGGGGAGTGATGAGGCTCATTCCACCGAGCGCCTGGCGGTCCAGGCCCTTCATCTCACCACACGGCTCTCTGCGGTTCAGCAGAAAGTCCATGAATTGAGCGCAGAACTGCTTGACAAAACCATTCAGCTCTCCGAGGCCAAGAACCGCATGGAAGCAGTCCTGGCTAGCATGGGGGAGGGGCTGCTGGTCATTGACTCATTGGGTGTTGTGGCCCAGATCAACCAGTCCGCATGCCGGATCCTTGAGATCGAAGCCGGCCAGATCACTGGGAAAAATATCGAGGAGAGCTCTCCCGGAACCAGGCTCTTCCTTCTGGCGCGGCATCTGACCCGGCGGGAAACCCCGCAGCCGGGTGAGCGGATCGAGCCGCAACGCATCGACCTTCAGGAGAAGGTGGTCGAAGTCTCCATCGCCCCGATCCAGGAGAGAGAAGGACTCTCCGGTGAAGGCGGGATTGTCATGAACCTTCGCGATGTCACACGCCAGGCCGAACTGGACCGCCTCAAGACCGACCTGATATCGATCGTCTCCCATGAGATCCGCTCCCCTCTCAGCAACATGATGGGCTATATCGACCTGGTCCTGTCCGACCCATCGCATACCCTTCCGGAAGAAAACGCCGAATTTCTGCGGGTGGCCCATCGAAATGGGGCACGATTGGCCCATCTGGTCGATGACATGCTCGATCTCTCGCGCCTGGATGCCGGAAAAATTGAGATGGACATCACCGCAGTGGACCTGGAATACCTGATAAACTTCTCTTTGCTGTCCTTCCGAAACGAAGCGGATTCCAAAAAAATCACACTTTCCAAAGAGGTTCAGGGGCATCCGCAGGCCGCTGGTGATAATGACCGCCTGCAGCAGGTGCTCAACAACCTGCTCAGCAATGCCATCAAATATACCCGCGAAGGCGGAGAGGTTGCTGTCTCCGCTGTGGAAGCCGGTGAAACAGTCTCTCTGTCTGTTGCAGACACGGGAATCGGTCTCAAGCCGGAAGATCTGGCACGCCTGTTCCAGCGCTTCTTCCGGGTGAGAAATGAAGATACACGCAAGATCTCCGGGACAGGTCTGGGGCTTTCAATCTCCAAATCGATTGTGGATGCGCATGGGGGCCGTCTGACAGTCACCAGCGAGTACGGAAAAGGGACCACTTTTACTGTGATCCTTCCCACCTGGCGCACCTGATCGAATCATGCTGATCATCCCCATCGCCTCGGAAACTCCTCTTCAGAAAGTTCCCCACATCACCTATTGCCTGTTGCTGCTGCTGGCTGCTGTCTGGGGTGTCGTTGCGTACCTCGCGCTCGCAGAATGGAAAGAGCATATCGAGGAGGGCCACTTTCACTCGATTCTGGCAACCTATGGATATGTGGATACCCTGCGACTCCCCTGGACTTACCTGACCAGCTCGCTGGTTCACCTGAGCCCGTTTCATCTCATTGGCAACATGCTGTTTATCTGGATGTTCGGCTGTTTTGCCGAGGAGATTCTGGGAAAGCGTTTTTTTCTGCTGCTGCTTCTGGGAGGTGCCATCTGCGGCGACCTGGCATTTTCTGCGGGCCTGGCTCTTTCCAGCGACCCCTCAGGGAAGACCCTGCCGCTCATCGGCGCATCGGACATCGTGACCGCGATTTTCGGGGCCACCTTAATCCTCCGGCCCGATCTGGAGTTCAAGTTCCTGTTCTTCATGCTGCTGTATTTCCGGCCCATCACCCATACCTGGACCATGCCTGCCTGGATGTATATCCCCGCCTGGGTTTTTCTGGATCTGCTCGGGCTTTATTTTTCCGGAGCATCGGCTGAAATCGCCCATTCCGCTCATGCTGGTGGTCTGACCTGGGGATTGGCTTTCGGAGCCTGCTCGCGCTTCCTGCCCGGAATCAGCAATTTGCGAAAAAAAGATGCGGATTTTCAGGAAGAGCCTGCCAGCCTCGATCCCGAAAAAGAAAAGGAAACCTTCGAAATAGCCCTTGCCGGAAAGGCCTGGAAGGCAGCCTATGAAATATACCGGCGCATGATCCGGGAAAAGCGCCCCCTGCAAGTCCCTGTCGGCCAAGTCATGACCCTCGCAGACCAGCTGACCCACGAAGGCGATTCCTATCGAGCCGCTTTTCTCTACCGCCAGGTGTATTCGTCCGCCGAAGACCGCGATGTACGCCTGGAGGCCGCTTTGCGCCTGGTTCACCACCTCCTCCAGAGGGAAAATGACATCCAGGCCGCTAAACAGCTTCTCAGATCCCTCCATCAGGGGTATAAGGATCATCTGCGTTATCCTGAAGTTCTGGAGCTGATCCGGCAGGTCAAACAGGCTGATCAAACCCACTGAGGTGTTTTCGAATGCGAATCGTTTTTATCGGACATAGCGGGGAGCAATACCCTCATACCCGGGTGCGTTGCTATGGATTTGCCAAAGCCCTCAAGGAGCGTGGATTCGACACCCGGGTGTTGTCCTTCAAAGACCACCTCGCCGATCACCTGCGTGAGGAGGACATGTATGCCCACCTGCGTGACCGTGAGAAAATGAAACTGGTTCTGAGAGGAGCCTGGAAACTCCTCTGCGAACCGGCAGACCTCTTTTACATCCAGAAGGTGCACTTCCATACCGCCTCCCCCTACCTGCTGCACCGCATCCTTCGGCGCAAATATGTCCTCGATTACGATGATTATGATGTCCCGCTCTCCAATTTCTTCCATCGCGGACGCTGGAACCGGCTTCTCTTCGGTTCACACAAGTGGGATGCCATCACGGAAAAGGTGGCCAGAAATGCCATCGGGACAGTGGTCAGCAGCCATGCCCTTGAAGAGTACATGGCACCGCTCAACTCCCGGGTGGCCCGGATCGAAACCGGAGTCGATGCCCATGATTTCCGCCCTCCCCGTGAAGAACGCCCTGCGGATGCCCCTTTGACTTTCCTCTGGAATGGCATTGTCTGGGGGGATGAGATCTTCCGTTGTGTGGTGATGGCCATCCAGGCCTTTGAACTGGTCTCACGGGAGTTTCCCCACAGCCGCCTTCTCATCGTGGGGGGAGGCTTTCAATGGCAGCGGCTGATCGATTTTTCCAAGCAGCATTATGACCATGTTCCTTTGATCTTCCAGGGATGGTACCCACCCCAGGCCATGCCGAGTGTCCTGCGTGAAACGGATATCGGCATCCTCCCCTTCGCGCTGGACAATGAATGGGTGCGCAGCAAATCCCCCACCAAGCTGTTTGAATATATGGCAGCTGGCCTGGCTGTGGTGGCCAGCGATATCGGTGAAGTCAGCCATGTCATTCAATCCGGCCAGAATGGGATTCTGGTGAAAGACCAGGAAAGCATGACTGAAGCGATGCTGGCTCTGGCGCGCAGCCGGGAATACCGCCAGACCATTTCAGCCAATGCCCGCCAGACGATTCTGGACCGGTACAGCATGGAGAAACTCGGTGACCGGCTGGCCGAATTCATAAAAACACTCCCGGTGTAACCGGCGGCAGTTTGAACGCTGATCCCTGATTTACCTGTGGAAACCAGGATGGGCATTTTCGATCTGGGGTCGAGGCGCATCGATCGCCATGGCTCTCCCCTTGCTAGTTGGTTGATCTTTTGTACCCTTCCTTCCATGACTGTTTGAGAAAGGCCGCTGTAAAAATGAAACTGGCTCAACGCATGGATCGGATTGATTCCTCAGGAATCCGCAAGGTTTTCGCACTGGCCGCGAACATGAAAAATCCCTGCAACCTGAGTATCGGCCAGCCCGATTTTGAACTTCCAGCCGAGCTGCAGGATGCTGCCCGGAAGGCGATCGAAAGCGGTCACAACCGATATACTCAGACTGGCGGCATTCAGGCCCTCAAGGACAAAGTCCGCCAGAAACTCCCGGATAAAAAAGGCATCGACAAAGATGGAATTCTGATCACCTCAGGCACCTCGGGTGGATTGATGCTGGCGTTTATGACGCTGTTTGACCCGGGCGATGAGGTGATTGTTCCCGAACCCTACTTCGTCATGTATAAACACCTGCTGAACCTGATCGGGGCGGTGCCGGTGTATGTCGATCTGTATCCGGATTTTCATCTGACCGCCGAACGAATTCGCCCTCATCTGACTCCCAGGACACGGGCGATCCTGGTGAACAGTCCGGCCAATCCGACCGGGGTGGTTTCCTCGCAGAGCGAACTGGAGGGAATTGCCTGCCTGGCTCGCGAAAAGAACCTTCTGGTGATCTCGGATGAGATCTATAACCTGTTCGTTTATGACAATCCCTTTGTTTCAATGGGATCGGTTTATGAAAACACCCTGGTGCTGGGTGGCTTTTCCAAAACCTATGCCATGACCGGGTGGCGGCTGGGTTATGCAGTCGGAAATGCCGAGCTGATCGCGGCCATGGAAGAGCTTCAGCAGTATTCGTTCGTGTGCGCGCCCAGTGTGGCCCAGCACATGGGGGTAGTGGCTCTGGACCTGGACATGCGCCCCTATTGGGAAGCATATCGCCACAAACGAGACCTGATCTATGAAGGCATCCGGGAATCCTTCAAGGTCTCCAGGCCCGGTGGGGCATTTTACATCTTTCCGGAAGCTCCGGATGGCGATGGCGATGCCTTCTGCGCCCGGGCCATCGAGCAGAGCCTGTTGATCGTTCCTGGCAGTGTTTTCTCCGAAAGGAAAAGCCACTTCCGCATTTCTTTCGCTGGCACCGATGACACCATCTGTCGGGGAGTCGAAATCCTGAACAAGCTGGCGAAAGGCTGATTTCTTCAAACCAGCATGGTTCCCGACCCGTTCAGGAAGATACGACCAGGAGTTTTTATTCATGAAAGAATCGATTGATCCCTCGCTACAGCCATTCCGGCAGAGAATCCAGCAGGTGACCGATTATCTCAACAGTGTCATCCTCGGAAAAAAGGAAGTCATCAAAGAAGTGATGGTGGCCTTGCTCTCCCGTGGGCATCTGCTGATTGAGGATGTCCCCGGGGTTGGCAAAACCACCCTGGCGAGAAGCCTGGCGGATATCCTGGAATGCAGGTTTCAGCGCATTTCTTTTACCAGTGACCTGATGCCGAGCGACATTCTCGGCGTTTCCATATTTGACCGGAATGAATCCCGCTTCGAGTTCCAGGAAGGCCCGATTTTCACCAATATCCTGCTGGCGGATGAACTCAATCGGACCACTCCCAAGACCCAGAGCGCTTTTCTCGAGGCCATGGAAGCCGGGCAGGTGACGATCGAGAAGAAGACCTATACCCTCCCGGATCCATTCCTGGTCATGGCCACCCAGAACCCACTCGAATTTTCGGGAACCTTTCCCCTTCCGGTCTCCCAGCTGGACCGTTTCCTGATGCGCATCGAAATTGGATATCCGGACCAGGCAAATGAAGAGAGAATGCTGGTGCAGTACCGTGAAAAACGCCCGGGAGATGAAGTCCCTCAGACCATTTCACTCGATGAGGTCCGTGAATGGCAGAAAATGGTCCCCAGGAACCGGATGGATGCTTCTCTGGTGTCCTATATCGCCCAGCTGGCGGTGAAAACCCGTGAACATGCCGATATTCACCTTGGAGTCAGTCCGCGTGCAACTCTCGCCCTTCAACGGGCCTCACAGGCTCGCGCGCTTCTCGATGGGCGCAACTATGTGATACCTGATGACATCCAGATTCTGCTCGCACCGGTGTGGGCGCATCGCCTGATCCTTCGCAATCAGGTGGGCATCGGGGCGCATGCTTCCCAGCAGGCAGCTGAACTCCTCCAGAAGATCCTCCAGGAAATCCCGGTCCCGGTATGATTCTGTTAAAAACCAGGGGTGGATATCTTTAAGGCTGGCATGTCCACAGGCTGAGCGGGTTCAGCCGCCTGTGTGATTTCGGCCAACAGGGTGCTCCTTTTACCTTGAAAACTTCATTTTTGAGCCGGTTCCGAAAAAAGTTCGATTGACAGGCCGAAGTGAAGAGACATACACTTGTCCGGTTTAGTGCTCTGAGGACTCGGCTTCTCAACAATTCCCGGGAGGTTGAAGGTGTTCTTCGCGGTAGGAACGATCAATCTGGTCCTCCTCACAGTTCTAGCCCTCCTGATCTTCCAGATCCGTGGTTTTGTTCGCAAAGCGGACCAGTATGCCTCCTCACGGGAAGAAGCCATTCTTCACCCCCTGCTGGATTTTGATCAGATCCGCTCCATCCCCAGTTCCCATGACATCGAATTGCTTTTCCTTTCGATGGTGATGCTTCTGATCTCAAATTTCTTTGCTCTGGTACAGAATGAAGGGAAAACACTGGCTGAAACCTACCCGCAGTGGTGGTTGCTGTTCGAAGTCACCAGCCTGCTGGTATTCTGCCATGCCCTGCTGTGTTACTCCCGCCACATGGTGGAAAAAGAACGGGCCGAGTGGCACCGCGCCTATGAGCAGACTCACGATTTTCTGCTGTTTCGAACCTTGTCGTTTATCGTTGTTGTAGGCTGCCTGATCTGGGTGATGTTTTTCCTGCCGAGCTGGTCTTTTCCTTCGGATCCTGAGCAGCTGCAGAAATACCAGCGTCCGATTCTTTTGTTGAGGATTTGGGTTCTGCTGAGTTTTCTCTATTTTATGAACTGGGGGCTGCGGCTGCGCGGAGAAATCGGCACTCTGATGAAAATCATCGGAGGGGGCCTGGTATTCAGCGGGATTGTCGGGTGCTGGCTGGTCGCCTTCTCCTTTGATGAAAACCCGCAGAAATGGCTGCTGCATGTCACCTACCACATGTCATTTACCCTCTGCTATCTGAGCCTGGTGCTGCTGCTTTTCAGGGACAACATGGTCTTGCTTGCCGCCACCCATCGCGCCGCTCAGATCATCGCTGATGAAAAGCGTGTCATGCTGGATTTCCTTGTTCGTATGGCGGATGACCCGAACCTGAGCTTCGAAACCCGCAATACCCGACGGCGAACCCGCCAGGATATGGATTACATTCTGCACCTGACCCTTCAGTTCGCCATGCGCCAGAGCAATGCCAAGGGCGGCGCCATCTACCTCCTCGATACAGTCCTTGAAGGCTCCTCAAACCCTGACAATATCCGTGCGCTGATCCCGCGTGTGGTCGAAGGGCCATACCCCCCCTTGCAGCAGCTGCCGATCGATTATCTGGCCACCCGCATCAAGTATATCAATGAGCTGTTTCTGACTGAAAGAATCGAGCTTGACCAGTACCCCTTTTTCAAAAAACTCATCGAATCGGGAAAACTCCTTTTCCTTCCTGATGCCGGCCGCCAGGCGGATCTCCCTCAGCAGCCCATCGATTTCCTTCGGATCCACACCCTGGTGGCGGTGCCACTGGCCATGAACAAACGTGTGCTGGGGTTGCTGATCGTCGTCAATAAATTCGCCGAGGGAGAACAGGGATGGGCCTCCTTCTCCCCACAGGATGCCTCATTGCTCAATGCTGTTGCGGATCAGGCGGCGATTGCCATTACCAACGCCCGGATGCATGAGGTGATCGACGAGCAGGAGCGCCTGGAACGCGAAATCGAAATCGCGCGCAAGGTCCAGGAATCCCTGCTGCCGGGGAAATTCCCTGATCTGCCCGGATTTGAAATCAAAGCTTTCAATAAAGCCGCCAGGCAGATCGGCGGCGATTACTATGATTTTGTCAGGATCGACTCCAATCATCTGGTCATTGTCATCGCCGATGTGGCCGGAAAGGGGATTCCCGGCGCGCTGACCATGGCCACTCTCCGCAGCGCCCTGCGCTCGCTGGCTGCCGAGGGTCTGAGTGCCTACGAGCTGACCATTCGCCTCAATGATTTCATTTTCTCCGACCTGAAACGGGATGTGTTCATTTCCCTTTCTCTGGCCATCCTGGACCTCGAGGAATCCACCCTGTCACTGGTGCGGGCCGGGCATGAACCCACACTCCTGTTCCGGCACAATTCCTCCAGCCCGGAAATGCTGACACCGGCAGGAATGGCCTTGGGCCTTGATCGTGGTTCCCTCTTCAAGGATTCTCTGGAAGAATCCATAGTGAAGTTAACCCCCGGAGACCTGGTGGTTTTCTATACCGATGGTCTGACTGAAGCCATGAACGAGGAGGGGGAGGAATTTACTCTTGAGCGTTTTCTCAAAGTGCTGGAAAATTCCCGGCATCGCTCACTCGAAGATCTGGTAGACTCAGTTTTTTATGAGGTGGATCAATTTAATGGTGACAAACCACCTCATGATGATGTCACACTTGTCACGATACGAGTGCGAACACCTGCTGCCCAGCCATAAAGCGGGGCATTATCCGGAACGATCAAGATGGAACGGACACAGGGAGGAACATCCAATGTGGAAAAAATTTGAACTCGAAACCATCCCCACCCAGGTGGGAAATCTTTCGATTCAGAAGGTTCGGATCAGCGGATACCTCGACTCCAGCACCTTTCCCCAGCTCCAGGAACACCTGGATAATCTGCTGAAACAGGACCACCATTATTATCTGCTGGATCTCGAGAACCTGGATTATATCAGCAGCGCCGGCCTGGGTGTCCTCATGGGCATCCTGCGTGAAGTCCGCGAAAAGGAGGGGGATTTGAAAATCATCAATATGTCCGAGAAAATTTCCCGTGTCTTTGACCTGCTCGGATTCTCCCGCCTGATGAAGGTTTATCCTTCCGAACAGGAGGCACTCGATGCCTTCCTCAATCCGGCTCCCACTGGCCCGGAAGTCGCCCCAGAAGACCGCTTCTGAACTGCACGGAGAAAAATCCTTGACTGACCCCCAGATGGATCTTTTCGAGTTTCGTGTCCCGGCCAAGGCACAGTTCATCTATCCCATAAGGGAATTGATCGGCGACCTTGCGCGCCAGTTAGGCTTTCCGGACCATGAAGCCGATATGATTGTCCTGGCTGTCGATGAAGCGCTGGCTAATTCTGTCTCCCACTCCAGCCACCATAAAGAACCGGTCGAAGTCTGCCTTCAGCTGAATGATGATTCCCTCGAAATCACTGTAAGGGATAATGGCAGTGAGTATTTCGAACGTTTCCTGCAGCCACTGGCCCTCGAGGAACACCTGCGTGAAATGCGCGAAACCGGCCTGGGCCTGCATATCATCAAAACTGTCATGGATTCAGTCGAATATATCCGGACCGATGATTGCCGCAACATCCTCACCCTGGTGAAGTTCCTCCATCGAGCCTGAGGCTCCGGCCAGAATCCATCGTTCTCATTTCCCCTGAAGCCTGATATCGATGCGGTTTTCACCCTGATCCAGATCAACCCGCACAAACAGCAGCTTTCCGGGAATTATCCGCGAATCCTTGATTTGGGGCGTTTCCGGAACTCGATAAAGCGAATAGTCGCCCCACAGGGCCAGGCCATAAGGCATCTTCCGGGGGCTGTTTACCTGAATCTGGATGTCACGTTTCCAGTGGTAACGAGTGTCGGATACAAGGCATGGAGCAGGTATTACAGGTTCATTGAAATATGCATGCTTCGTGAGATCCAGGCTGTAATTTCTCAGCATAAACGGACTGATCTGGCCCTCACGAAAAACCATCATCGCTTTACTGTCATACATCATAAAAGCATTCGGCCAGGGACCGACCGGGGTATTCCAGGAATAGTCAGGATTTGGAAGGGGGCAGGGAATATCCTCCCAGTACATGAAGGAGGGAGCTGTTTTCGCGTACATTGATTTGTAGAGATCCACTCCTTCGCTGAGAGTCAATGCATCAATCTGGGAGGCGAAATGGCTCACAAACATTTCCAGCAGAAGGCTTGCCTCCCGGATATCCTCCTTCGAGTAGCAATTGAATGGGGAGGCCTGCATTTCATGGGCCTCCTGATGCTGGACCATAAAAACAAAGTCATTGAGGAGGGTGTTGGAAGCATAACGGTCCATGAGAGAGAACCAGTATTCCGGGTCTTCTGGACGGCAGATGCCTGCACGAGCGACATCATTGGGATCAGTGGAATAAATGGTTGGATTCCCTGAGAAGATTGACTTACCGAGATCCCGTGCGGTCCATTCCATCCCTACCAATCCACGCCCATCCCTTTTCGGGCGCAACCTCTGTTTGGGATCGATGTAGAAAAATCCCCAGGGGCAGCCACGGTCGCTGATATCATCCACATCGATCTGTTCCGGGCAGTATCCCCAGAGTCCCTGAAATCCAAGATCTTCCAGGATCTCAGCGACTTCAGGGTCGGTATGGCCGCCTGCCGCGATTGAAATTTCCGCCCAGGGGAGGGTTTTCTTGAGGTTCAACAGGCGTGCAGCCAGGAGATCCTTTTTCGACTTCGCTCCTGCCAGATGAAGAGCGCGTGAATTGGAATCTCCCGAGGCATTGGTCGGCAAAGTCATGGCCACCTCATCCCCGAATTTCCCATCCCACTCTTTCAGCTGTTTTTTACACATTGCCGCACTTTCGGGAGAAATGAGCCAGGTAATCGGCACTTCATAGTCGTGTAAAATATCAGCCAGCCTTTCCATTCCGATCAATGGAGGCTGATTATCCACGATTCGTTCAGCAAGGCTGGTAAACATATAGATGAGTCTGCCCATGGGATTTTCCTCCAGGTCATTTTAAGACTATGGTACGGAATTCCGACCGGCGGGAAAGTGGTCTCCTGTAAAAAGATCGGCTCCAATAGATCAACAGGAGTTCCCTGTCTACAATCCCACCCCATGCAAGATCGATTCATCCTCACTGAAAGCTCACCCATGGGGCGTGTGGTCGTTCACAGGGATTATGCATCGATCCTGTCGGCATCAGGGCTGACCCGCTTCTCAGATTGGATAGGCCTCAACAGGATTTCTTATCGTGAGGTCTCCATGCGGCCTCTGCGCCCTGTGGTGGCTCTCGATCTCCCCGGAATGCCCCGAACCATATTTCTCAAAAGGCACCTCGAATCCCCCCGTGCTGAAACTTTTTTCGAAAAAATGCACTTAACTTCTCCCTTGAGTGAAGCCGCCAAAGAAGTTCAGAAACTAGAGTGGTTTGGGCAGGCCGGTCTCGCTGTTCCTGAAGTGATTGTATGGGGGGAAGGAACCTGGGAGGGAATCGGGAAGGCATCCTTCCTCGGCACACTGGACCTCGAGGCTTTGCCGCTTGAAAGGTTCCTTTTCCATCACTGGAAACCACCCGTCCCAGGCCGGGAGGTTCCCTCCAAATGGGGCATTATCGAACAGCTGGCCGGACTGACCCGGCGGATGCACCAGGAGGGCATTGTTCACCGTGATTTTTACCTGGGCCATGTGTTCATTTCTGAGCACCCCTCCCGGCAGGAGTTCGAGCTCTCGGTGATCGATGTCCAGCGCGCCAGTCGGCGGCCTTCCTGGTGGCTGCGCTCCCAGATCAAAGACCTTGCATCTCTCCATTTTTCCGCCGATCCAGCCTTCATTCGCCCTGTGGACCGGCTCCGTTTCCTCAAGGCTTATTGGCGGGTGGAGCGGCTCGGCACCTGGCATCGCTTCCTGATCGGCCTGATTCAGCGAAAAGCTCTGAAGATTCGGCGGCACACTGAAAAAGCGATGGGCATCCCTTATAGCGAATTCTTCAAAAATAAATATTATTGATTCGCATGTGCCGAAGCCTTTCCCGATGAAGAAACCCAATCGATCCCCTTCTCCCTCACGCTGGCTGGCCTACTCGATTCTCAGCCAATGGGAGGAAAAAAAAGGGTTTGCCGACCATCTGCTCGATGAAAATCTGACGGGTTCCAACCTGAGCCTGAGAGACCAGCGCCTGGTGCAGACTCTGGTTTTCGGGTGCCTGCGCCACCTGTATCTGCTGGATTTCTGGATCGACTGCCTGGCGCAACGCGGGAAGGGCTCTCTTCCCGCCCCTCTCCTGCGTATCCTGCACCTGGCTCTGTATCAATCCGCTTTTCTCGATCACATCCCACAGCACGCCATCATCAGCGAATCCCTGCTGCTGTGCGATTGCCTCAAACTGGAGGGATTGAAGGGCCTTGCCAATGCTCTCATCCGAAAATTCCAGGCACACAGGTCAGATCTCGAGGCTCGCCTTCAGGATCATCCTCAGCGGCTCTCACTGCGAACCTCGCACCCCCAGTGGCTGGTGGATTGGGCTTTGAATCGCTTCGGGCCGGAAAAGGGGGAAAGATGGCTTGATTTCAACAACACCATTCCCAGAGTCTTCCTCAAACCGCTGGTCAGCCGAATCGAGCTGACAGCACCTCCATCGCCATTTTCTCAGCGGCTCGTGAATGCAGCACTCCACCTGCTTGATCAGATTCCAGAGGCCAGCCTTGCCCCTGACCGGTCCGGACTGTTCCTGCCCGCTGGATGCCAGATCAGCTCCCTCGAAGCCATCCAGAAAGGGCAGGCATACATCCAGGATCCCGGAGCCTCTCATGCAGTCGAGCTGCTCGATCCACAGCCCGGAGAAAAAATCCTCGATCTGTGCGCCGCTCCGGGAGGAAAGACCCTGCAGATTGCGGATCGGGTTGCGGGGGCCGCTGACATCACAGCAGTCGATTCCCAGAAGGTTCGTCTGGGGCTTCTTGAACAGAACCTGAAACGCTGCGGATTTGACAATGTGGGGGTGGTCTGCCGCGACCTTCTGGCGGATCCCTTTCCAGAGTCCTTTCAGGCCCATGCGGTCCTCCTGGATGCTCCCTGTACCGGGCTGGGGACCCTGAGGCGGCGAGTGGATCTGAGGTACCGCCTGGAACCTACGGATATTCCAGAATTGGCAGATAAAGGATTTCAACTGTTAACCAATGCCTCTCGATGGGTTATGCCTGGGGGAAGGCTGGTTTATTCCACATGCACTTTAACAGCAGAAGAGAATGAACAGGCAGTACGGCGCTTTCTCCTGGCACATCCGGATGCATGGCGGCTGGAAACGGAGATCTTCACCCCCGCCCATCTCTTCGATAAGGCAGAGTCCGCTGCCCATGAGCTCGATGACAGCGATGGCTCCTACTGCGCACGGCTCACCCGGAAATAGCAGCGGCCATCTGTCATGAATGGTGAGGTGTGGTAGATTGCCTCAAACCAGCGTGCTATTGGATAAGGCTGCGTCACACTACCCGATGCAGATAGATGACAGTCAGCATGGCATCCTCTGAAACCGACCTTTTTGGTGGACTGCTCTCCTCCCCGGCCCGCTCCGGACGAGGCCACAAAATCCTTGCCTCCACCTCACGGCCCCTGGCCGACCGGATGCGTCCGCAGAGCCTCGATGAACTGCTCGGGCAGGATGACATCATTGGATCCGAAACATTGTTGCGAAAAGCCATTCAGGCCGGACAAATCCCGAGCCTGATCCTGTGGGGACCGCCGGGAAGCGGGAAGACATCGCTTGCCATGCTGCTCGCCAAACATGCCAAAGCTCGATTCTGCGTGCTGTCCGCTGTTTCCGCCGGGGTCAAGGATATCCGTGCGGTGGTGGATGAAGCCGAACTGCATCTCGATCGAACCTCCACACGCACCATCCTGTTCATTGATGAAATCCATCGTTTCAACAAATCCCAGCAGGATGCCCTCCTGCCGCATGTCGAACAGGGTCTGCTGACACTGATCGGCGCCACCACTGAGAACCCCTCTTTCGAGGTCAATTCAGCGCTGCTTTCACGCTGCCGTGTGTATGTTCTCAAACCGCTCACCGCCGAACATATCATCCAGCTGCTTCAACATGCCCTGGCCGATTCCGAGCGGGGCTTCGGAAACCAGGCGATTCAGGTTGCCTCCGGGGCCTTCAGCACACTGGCTGAGGCTGCGCATGGGGATGCACGCACTGCGCTCAATGCCCTCGAAATGGCTGTCATGGCTCAGCCGCAACGCCCGTTGCAGCTGGCTCCCGAACATCTGCTCGAAGCCCTCCAGAAAAAAGCCCTGCTGTATGACAAAGATGGCGAGGAGCATTTCAATCTGATTTCCGCTTTTCATAAAAGCCTGCGGGGAAGTGATCCCGATGCTGCCCTCTACTGGCTGGCAAGAATGCTGGCAGCAGGTGAGGAGCCGCTTTATGTGGCACGCCGCATGGTGCGGTTTGCCAGCGAGGATATCGGCAATGCGGATCCCCAGGCGCTCCCGCTGGCCCTGGCTGGCATGAATGCTTATCATGCCCTCGGATCTCCTGAAGGGGAACTCGCCCTGGCCCAGGTGGCGCTTTACCTCGCCACCGCACCCAAAAGCAATGCCGCCTGCACCGCCTTCAATGAGGCCCTTCGCACTGCCCGGGACAAAGGCCCCCTGCCTCCACCTCTGACCATCCGCAATGCCCCCACACGCCTCATGAAGGAGCTCGAATATGGAAAAGGTTACCTCTATGATCATGATTCACCTGAAGGCTATCTTCCTCAGGAGTACTTCCCGAAGGGTCTTGAAGGAACCTGTTTCTACCACCCCACACCACGAGGTTTTGAACGTGAAATCATCAAGCGCCTGGATTACTGGAAAAGCTTGCGCGAACGGAATAAGACGGAACCGCCTGCACCAGATTGAGAAAACACCACCACCCGGAGGTCCACCCATGCAGCAAAGAATCGGTCATAACCAATCCTTCCATCTGCGCTATTCCGTGGAGCGGCTGGTTCTGAGCTTTCTGACAGGAGTCATTGTCCTTTTGTGCTCAGCACCTGTTGCTGCCCAGGATACCCCGGAGGTCACCACCCAGGAACTTTTTGAAAGGGTGTTTGGGGATTTGGCTCATTTCGACCCCGCCTTCCATAAAAAGGTTCTCGATGCCACCCCGGGAATTCGGCACTATCGGGACACCGATAATGACCAGATTCCGGATGAAATCTGGTATATCGATCTTTCGAAGCGCCATCCGGAAAAATACTGTCCGCTGCTGGTCAAAGTGGTCGATGAGGACCATGACCTCAAAGAGGGTGAAGAGGGCGATCTGGACAGCGATCTCTATCTGGCTGATTGGAATGCCGATGGAATTATCGATTCCGCGGTTGATTACACCGATCTTGACCGCGACCAGGATGTCGATGAAATGAGCATCTACTTCTACCAGCCAAAAAACGAATACTTCAAGGAAGCGGTCTTGCGTTCGTGGTGGGGGAGGGATGAAGGCGATGACAACCTGCTCTGGTATGATATCGCATACACCTATGACCAGTCCCTGTGTGAGTATCGTTGCCATTTCGGGGGGGATGAGATTTTTGTCGCCTTTGCGCTGCCCCTGAAAGGGAAGGAATGGATCCCTTACTGGGAGAATCCCTTTGTGTTTTTCGACCATGATGGAGATGGCGCCAGCGAGGAAGTGGTCCGTTTCTGCGGAATCGAAAGGGACATCGAGAATATCCGTCACAGCCTGGATGCGGATAACGACACCAGCAAAGACAACCCACGGGACTATGATGTCAGCATTTCCGGATGGGCTCCCGGCTCACGCCTCGAGGATGGATCCGAAGGCCCGGGGCATTCCACCCTCAAATTCGAACCATCATCGGCTGAAAAAGTCATGCTTCGAGGAATCCCCTCCAGCTGGTATGTATCCAAGAGCCAGACTCTGGGGCTGGTTCCCCAGCTCTCCTGGGTTCGCCGCCAGCTGGCCTGGGATGAAATCGACAACAATATCGATAACCAGCACCACCTCAGCACTTATGAGCGCTGGGAGGGTGTCATCACCCCGGAAACTCCCTATTTCAAACAGATCGGCGGCCCGAATTGCGGGCTGGTGAATGTGCGCCTTGAAGCGGATCTCGACAAAGCCGGCGCACCCGAGGTGTATTACCATCCGGTCGATCATCGCATTCACCTGACCGGCGCGGACCATGCCTGGATGGACATCGATACCGACTTCGATTTCAAAGCCGATATGCGCTATGACTATTTCGACGAAAACAAGGATGGCATCCTGGATCTCTGGACTTTTGACACCAACCTGGATGGCAAGCCCGAGGATTCCTGGAAAGCGGATGCGGATCTCGAGGTGACCCGCATTAACTTTACCTGGGAGGCGGTTCATGGCCAGATCGCACAACGCACACAATCACTCGAGGCTCTGTCCCTGCTGGATCGGACCCTGACCGAGGTTCTCTCTCAACCCGGATGGAATGGGCTTCCTGACAAACTGGGAGTCGAAAACTATTTTACAATCCTTTCAGCACCGACACCCGGGCAGGCTGATCTCCGGCGGAAACTGACACAGAGCGATGAATCCCTGTTCTTTATGCTCGGGACCAGCTGTGATTACCAGCTGTGCCTGCTGAAA
>JAANMY010001624.1_pt1 | contig 24370 bp, 17 predicted proteins | sample 7279691 | NCBI WGS metagenome assembly JAANMY01 (sample SAMN14094543, study PRJNA606508) | bioreactor metagenome | isolation source: A lab-scale SPAN reactor treating ammonium-rich wastewater day 388 | place: Ireland: Galway | collected 2018-02-07
GCGTGACCGCGTGTTGAGCCGCCAGGCGCTGCTCGGCTCGCTTGCGCTCGGTGATGTCGCGGCAGACGATCACCCCGCCGTGCAGGGCACCGGCCCCGGCCACTGCCGGGTCGGCCCAGGCGGGGATTGCCGCGGTCGCCCCCGGGAGGGCGTCCCGCAGCGGCCCCCCGGTGATGCTGACCCAGTGGCCTCGTGGGGTCCGCGGGTGGCGGACGAACAGCTCGACCTCGGCGACCGGCTCGCCGCGGACCGCCCGCGCGAGCGGCAGTTCCTGACCGGGATACGGAGTGACGGCGTCGGACAGATAGATGGCGGAGCGCCACGACCACTCGGCGCTGCCGACGTCCGCTCGGGACAGGCCGAACAGGCGCTCGGCCGCCGGGTTGAACGCCAGCAGGCGGCCCTGCTCGTCGGCCACGATGACGCCGTCGGTCATGTTCACGAGGATCGACTGGAGCAGGTCGGTCTGCTTGCGAAGCTGCTCCTCGGCCCGCTTGCGGTCGGTGATGTCGCGCATCACCGCCAGGATCGCCGGCCGGCCGTTGAGGAGGATCGCCGACGTGTTGATATCGACCGGGACTAGCCGGCCGTCCCTGGTCCGGTGGCGGCCCTCGCACCGGAGCTGGCCGAGGGAGAGCTGCTGCTGGAGGCGGTCGCGAAACCCGGCGGCGAACTCCGGGTCGTCGATGTCGGCGGTGGTCAGGCGCAGCATCTCCTCGCGCGGATAGCCGAGGCGCTGGCAGGCGGCCGGGTTGGCTTCGAGGATGCGACCCTGCAGGTCGTGAACGAAGACGGCGTCGTCGATGCCGTCGAACAGGGCCTGCGCCCAGCCCTCCAGGCCGCGCCCCGCCGCGCCCCCCTCGACGGCGACCTCCACCGGCTTCACGGACGCGCCCTCCCAGAATGCCGGCCGACTGATCCCTCACAACACTGGTGATTCTACCAGGGAGTTCCGGGCGGCGCACAGCAAAACCTCCCGGCGCCGCCCGCTTTCCCCCAGCGGCGCTGCGAAAGGTGCGGCCCCTCAGCCGGGAGGAGCCGGGGCGCGGCGCAGCAGCAGCAGGGTCAGGTCGTCCTGCATCTCGGGTGAGCGGCGAAACTCGTCCAGGGCGGTCCGGGCGCGGTCGGCGCACGCCGCCAGCGACAGGGTGCCGTCAAACCCGGCGACGACCGCCTTGAGCCGCTCCAGGCCGAACATCTCGCGCCGATCCGGCTCGCGCGCCTCGGTGAACCCGTCGGTGTAGAACGCCAGCAGTTCCCCGGGGGCGAGGGTGAAATGGGCGTCGGTCAGGTTGAGCAGGTGGCCGTCGTATCCAAGCATCTTCCCGGTCCGGTGCGCCAGCGGCTCGACGCGCCCGTCGAGCCGGCGGATCAGCGGCAGCGGGTGGCCGGCCGACGCCAGGACCACCTCGCCAGTGGCCGGGCGGTAAACCCCGTGGGCCAGGGTGACGAACTGACCGGACGGGTTGTCGGCCGCCAGCGCGTCGTTCAGTCGCTTCAGCGTCGCGGCCGGGCCGTCGCTGCCGGCCGCCAGGTGCCGGCACAGGGTGTGGACGGCAACCATGAACAGGGCCGCTGGCATCCCCTTGCCGGACACGTCGCCGACGAAGAACGCCAGCCGGTCGTCCGGCACCGGGAAGAAGTCGTACAGGTCGCCGGACACCTCGCGCGCCGGGTGGACGCGAGCGAACAGCTCGAAGCCGGTGTCCTTGAACCGTGCGAAGTCGGTCGGCAGGAACCCCTCCTGGATCTCGCGGGCCAGCGCGAGTTCCTGGTCCTGCCGCTCCTTCCGCAGCAGCTCGGCGTGCAGGACCGCGTTCTCCAGCACGACCGCGACCTGCAGCCCGATGGTGGTGAGCAGCTGCAGATCCTCGACCCGGAACGGCAGGCCGTGGCGGAAGCGGTCCAGCTGCAGGATGCCGAGACGCCGGCCGTCCTGGCCGAGCAGCGGCACGCACAGCAGCGACCGGGTGTCGAGGGAGGTAATGGTGTGGCTGGGCTGGAACCGCCGGTCCCCCTGGACGTCGTCGCTCAGCAGGCCGATTCCCTCGTCGAGAGCCTTGCGGGCGATGGTCCGGCTGAACAGCGGCTGCCCCGTGCCCGGCTCCTCGCGCGCGCGCTGTCCGCGAACGACGAGGCGTTCTCCCTCGCAGAGCAGCACCAGGGCGCGGTCGGCATGCGGGAACAGGGCCATCAGCCGGTCGAGGAGCTTGGCGAGGAGTTGGTGGGTGTCGAGGGTGCGGGCGAGCGTCTGGGCGATCTCGAGGACAACCTGGAGTTTCTGGGCCGGATCCTGGCCGTAGACGCTCTGGTTGACGGTGTGGAGGTTGACCTGCTCGCGGATGATCAGCGGCGGATCGACGGGCGGCGGGGTGTGCGCCTGGGGCGGGGCGGGGCGCAGCCCGAACACATAGGGTCCGATCTGAAACGTGTCGCGCTCGGTAAGCCGCACGCGCAGCCGCGGGGTGATGCGCGTGCCGTTCAGGTATGTCCCATTGCTGCTGTCGAGATCTTCCAGGAAGTAGTCCTGGTCGGCGCGGACGATCTGCGCGTGCTGCCGACTGACCGCCTTCTCCGGAAGGTGGATGGCGGAGTCGGCCTGGCGCCCGAGAACGGTGGCGGGTTCCTGCAACGGGTAATCGCGGCCGCTTTGCGGCCCTTGCAGCGTGATCAGGCTGGCCATACCGCCTGTTTTACCGCAAGACCCGACGCGACGCCAGCGCCGCGCGTGGGTCCGGCGCCGTCCGAGCACGCGGCGCAGGCAAGGGTGCAGCGTCCCCCTGCGCCCGCGCTCCAGGCCGGTTTTACCCTTGCGGGATCCCCCGCGAGTCCCGTACTCTAAAGATTGCTGGGATTGCACAGTATCGGCGTGTCAACTTCGGCCCCAAATGACCACCCGCTCCGGCAAGGCTCTTCCGCCGGGGCGGCGCGGTCCTCTCGGTCTTCCCCCCGGCCTCTCACAGTATTCCACGGAGAGCCTTTCATGGCCAAGAACCGCGGTGAGTTCACTGACATCCTCGTCCGCAAGCAGGTTCTCAGCAACGACCAGCTCGGCGAGGCCCGCTCGATGGCCCAGCAGGCGGGTATCAAGATCAATGAGGCGCTGCTCAAGCTCGGCTACGCCACCACCGAAGAGGTGATGAGCGCCATCGCCGAGTTCCACGGGATGCAATTCGTCGATCTGAAGGAGATCACCATCCCGCCGTCGGTCGTCGAACTCGTTCCCGAATCGGTCGCGCGCGAGAACGTTGTGCTGCCGATGGCTCAGGAGGACGGGGCGCTGAAGATCATCATGAGCGACCCGTCCGACTTCGAGACGCAGCAGAAGCTCCAGTTCATCCTGAACAAGGACATCCACCCAGTCCTCGCCCCGCGCGAGCAGATCATCGAGGCGATCAACCGCCACTACGGCCAGACCGAAACCGAGTCCGTGGACTCGATGTTGCAAGAATTTACCGATACCCAGATCGACTTCACCGAGACGGAGGCGACCGCCGGAGCCGGCAAGGAGGAGGAGTCCGACGCGCCGGTGGTCAAGCTCTGCAACCTGATCATTCAGGAGGCCGTCTCCCTCCGCGCCAGCGACATCCACATCGAGCCGTTCGCCGACCGGGTCCGGATCCGGTATCGGATCGACGGCGTGCTCGTGGAGCGCGACAGCCCGCCGCGGCGCATGCTCTCCGCCATGGTGTCGCGTCTCAAGATCATGGGAAGCATCGACATCTCGGAAAAACGCCGCCCGCAGGACGGCCGCATCAAGATGCCGATGGGCGGCAAGCACTACGACCTGCGCGTCAGCGTCCTGCCCACCAACCACGGCCAGTCAGTGGTCATGCGTATCCTGGACCGTAGTAGTATTCAGTTGAACATCAAGGATCTCGGGTTCGGGGAGGACGATTACAAGCGGTTCCAGCAGATCATCAAACGGCCGAACGGCATCTTCCTTGTCACCGGCCCGACTGGCTCGGGGAAGACGACCACGCTGTATGCGGCCCTGAACGAAATGAACCGGCCCGATCGGAAGATCATCACGGCCGAGGATCCAGTCGAGTATTACCTGCCGGGCATCAACCAGACGGAGGTGAAGCACCACATCGGCCTGGACTTCGCTCGCATCATTCGTGCCATGTTGCGGCAGGCTCCGAACATCATCCTCGTCGGCGAGATCCGCGACAAGGAGACGGCGGAGATCGCCGTGCAGGCATCTTTGACGGGACACCTGGTTTTCAGTACGTTACATACCAACGATGCGCCCAGTGCCATTACACGTCTGGGCGATATCGGGGTGCAGCCATTCCTCATCGCCAGCAGCGTGATCGCCATCATGGCTCAGCGCCTGGTACGTCTGGTGTGTCCCAAATGCAAGGAGCCGGACCACCCGCCGGCCGCCGAAATCAAGGCGGCCGGTCTGACTCCGGCCCAGGTCGCCAGCGCCAATTTTCAGCGCGGGCGCGGGTGCTCGCACTGTAATCACACCGGATATCGGGGTCGCAAGGGCATCTATGAGATGCTCAAGATGAACAGCTCCATCCGCGACATGACGTTCGCCCGTGAGCCCACGCAGGCCCTCCGCCGCCAGGCCCGTCTTCTGGGCATGAAGACGCTGCTGGAAGATGGCGTGGGCAAGGCACTTGCGGGGATCACGACGCTCGAAGAGGTGCTCAGCATTTGCCACCACGGCATGGACGATTGAGGGTCTGGCCCGTCCGCTGAGGCTGCTCGCGCAGGAGGCCGGTCGGCACGGCACGGCGCCTCCCAGCCATGCGCTGCCAGGAGAAGCGAGCAGGACCGTCCCGCGGCCTCATTCCAACCGCCATCGTTCGCCGAGCGAGCGCCGGAGCTGGGGTTGCGGTTGGGGTCGCAGGTGAGTTGGCGGAAGGATCTTTCTGCTTCAGGAAGCGAGGCGGCGCGCAGGGATACGGATCGGCGCGCCTGAAGGCAGTTCGGCCCGGGCGGTGCCGAGTGGGGCTATTTTGGGGGAAAGAGTTGGCCAGACCCCCCTTCGCCCGGATAATGACATGAATTGCTTTGCCCAGTCTACGTCGTGCAGGGGTCCATTCTGGACCCAGGTCATCACCTGGACCGAAGGAAGGTGGTTGCCCACCCGTGCGCTCGCCGGGCAACAACCGACCGAGAGGGTTGCTTGTGGCCGAAGAACTCCCCTCACAGATTGACAAGGTGGCCCGCCGCAAGCTCGACCGCATGCAGCAAGCCGACCCCCCCCCACAGATTGACAAGTTGCTGGCCACGGTCATTCAGGTCAAGGCCGCTGACCTCTTCATCACCGTCGGCAGCCAGCCATGCCTCAAAAAGGGCGGGCGCCTGCGTCTGATCGAAACCAAGACGCTGGACAACGACGACACGACGGCGCTGATGAAGTCCATCACGCCGGACCGCTGCCAGCAGGAATTGCAAGAAAAAGGCGGCACCGACTTCGCCATCGAGTTCACCGACGGCTATCGGTTCCGCGTCGCTGTCTTCAAGCAGCGCGGCAACATCGGTATCGTGATGCGGCGCATCCCGAACGAGTTCCTCTCGTTTGAGCAGCTCGGCCTGCCGGACGTGATCAAGCGCCTGATCACCCGGCCGCGCGGCCTGCTGCTGGTCACCGGCCCGACCGGCTCGGGCAAGACGACCAGCCTGGCGAGCATGATCAACTTCCTCAACAAGAACTACGACCGTCACATCATCACCCTGGAAGACCCGATCGAGTACTACCACAAGCACGAAAAGAGCCTGGTCAACCAGCGCGAGATCGGCGTGGACGTGCCGGACTTCAAGGAGGGCATCCGCCGCGCCCTCCGCATGGCCCCCGACATCATCCTCGTCGGCGAAATGCGCGACCTGGAAACGATCCACGCCGCCATCGAGGCGGCCGAAACCGGCCACGTCGTCTTCGGCACGCTGCACACCTCGTCCGCCTCGAGCACGGTCAACCGTATCATTGACGTCTTCCCGAAGGACCAGCAGGACCAGGTTCGCACCCAGCTCGCCACTGCCCTGATCGGCGTGCTGTCGCAGACCCTGCTGCCCAAGAAGCCCGAGGGCGTCGTCGCCGCCTACGAGATGATGGTGGTGACGCCGGCCATCCAGAACCTCATCCGCGAGAACAAGACGTATCGCATTGACTCCAGCATCCAGACCGGCCGCAAGGAGGGCATGTTCCTGCTGGACGAAAACCTCTTTGGCCACTGGCGCAATGGTATTTGCGAGAAGGAAGACGTGCTGCTCAAGGCGCAGCGGCCAGCCGAGCTGGCAGCGCGTATCATGGCAGCCGAGCGCGGCGAACTCGACGAGGACGAGGGCGATGACGACGATGACGACGGTGGCGACGATGACGACGAGAGCGGCCCGAAGGGCGGCACGATGAAGAAGGTCTTCAAGGCCGGCATGAAGATGGCCGGCAAGGAGCTGAGGAAGGGCGTCAAGCGCGGCCTGACCGGCAGGGACGACGACGAGGATGACGACGATGACGAGTGAGCGGTGATGAGTGATGAATGCGGAATGGTGAATCGCTCGTTCCCAAACCCTGTTTGGGAACGAGCCGCAAGAACGAGCCGCAACCGTCCGCATTCATCATGCACCCTTTCTTTCGCTTCCTCCCTCGCCCGGCAAGTGAACGAGCATGGCAACGTCGAACGACCCCGCACCGCAGAAAAAACCCGCGGCCCCCGGCGCCAAGGCGCCCGCGACGCCCGGAAAGGCGCCGGCCGGCAAGGTTCCCGAAAAGCCCGGCACCCCCGCGGCCCGTGCTCCGGCGGGCAAACCGCCTGCGGAGAAACCCGCCGCCGAGAAACCCGCCGCGAAGGCCGTGGAGAAGCCCGCCGCCGAGAAACCCGCCGCGAAGGCCGCGGAGAAGCCGGCCGACAAGCCCGCCAAGAAGTCGAGCGGGAAGAAGGCCACCCCCGCCCGGAGCAGCTCCACCCGCGGCGGCCGCAAGCTCGGCCAGGTTCTTGTCGATCTCGGGTTCATCGACGACGACCAGCTCTGGGAACTCCTCGACGAGGCCAAGACGACCGACCAGCCGATCGGCCAGGTGGCCGTCAGCCGCGGCCTGCTCAACGAGGAACAACTCCAGCAGGCGCTCGCCGAGCAGCACGGCCTCAAGGTGGTGGACCTGAAGGAGGTCAAGCCGACCGCGGAGGCGCTGCAGCTGGTCCAGGAGACGATGGCCGGCGTCTACAAGGTTGTCCCGCTCTCGTACAAGGACGGCGTGCTGAACGTCGCGATCGGCGACGTCAACAACCTCCCGGCCCTCGACGACCTGCGCAACTTCCTGAACATCAAGGAGGTCCAGGCGTCCCTTGCGCCGCCGGCCGACATCGCCGACGCCCTGGCGAAGATCTACGCCGGCAAGGAAGAATCGATCGTTGACATCATCCAGCAGATCGAAGCCGACCCGGAGCTGGGAACCCGCTCCAAGGAAACGAGCATCGACCTGGAAAGCCTCATGGAGATGACCGAGGCGGCCCCGGTCCGCAAGCTCCTGAACATGGTGATGCTGCTCGGCATCAAGGAGAAGGCGTCCGACATCCATTTCGAGCCGTTCGAGGACGAGTACAAGATCCGCATGCGGGCGGACGGCGTCCTGTACGAGATGGTCCCGCCGCCACGCCACCTGGCCAACGCCATCAGCACCCGCATCAAGGTCATGGCCAACCTCGACATCGCCGAGCGGCGCATGCCGCAGGACGGCCGCATCGAGCTGAACGTCGGCGGCAACCAGGTCGATATGCGCGTCAGCGTCCTGCCGACCATGTTCGGCGAGAGCGTCGTCATCCGTATCCTCGACCGGACGGTGGTCAACCTGGACATGCAGAAGCTCGGCATGGATCCGAACCTGCTGAGCCAGTTCCGCGAGATGATCCGCAAGCCGAACGGCATCGTTCTGGTAACCGGCCCGACCGGGTCGGGCAAGACGACCACCCTGTACAGCGCCCTCAACGACCTGAACGAGATCACCGACAAGATCATCACCACCGAGGATCCGGTCGAGTACGACATCGACGGCATCGTTCAGGTGCCGATCAACTCGGAGATCGGGGTGACGTTCGCCAGCGCCCTGCGCGCCATCCTCCGGCAGGATCCGGACATCATTCTGGTCGGCGAGATCCGCGACCTGGAGACGGCCCAGATCGCAGTGCAGGCGTCACTGACCGGGCACATGGTCTTCAGCACCCTGCACACGAACGACGCCCCGAGCACGATCACCCGGCTGCGCGACATGGGCATCGAGACGTTCCTCATCACCGCCACGGTCGAGGGCATCCTGGCCCAGCGGCTGGTGCGGAAGATCTGCGAGGACTGCCGGTCGGAGTTCGAGCCGAGCCCGGAGATCCTCATGGAGCTGAACCTGCGCTCGGAGGATGTGCGCGGCAAGACGTTCTACTACGGCAAGGGGTGCGATCGGTGCAACAACACCGGCCACCGCGGCCGGACCGGCATCCACGAGCTGATCATCATGAACGACGAGCTGCGCGACATGGTCAGCGCCGGCGCGTCCACCGACCAGCTCCGCGCCGCGTGCCGCCGGATGGGAATGGTCACCCTGCGCGAATCGGGCCTGTGGGCCATCTTCAACGGCACCACCACGATTGACGAGGTGGTGCGCGAGACAGTGCTGGAAGACCAGGCGTAATCGCCAGCGCCGTCGAACCAACCCGGAGCGCCCGGCGCGGGCGCTCCGGGTTAGTCGGACCGGCCCCTGACCCCTGGAGATACCCATGCCGACCTTCAAGTTTGAGGCAATGGACACCGCCGGGGCGGAGGTGAAGGACTCCGTCGAGGCGGTCAACGAAGAAGAAGCCCAGCAAAAGATCCGGCAGATGGGCTACTTCGTGACCAAGATCACGGAGTCGGCCGGCGCCCGCAAGAAGGACAAGAAGAAGGGCGCCCGCAAGGGGAAGAAGGGCAAGGTCTTCACCATCGGCGGCGTCAACCAGAAGTCGCTGGTGCAGTTCACGCGCCAGTTCTCGACGCTCCAGGACGCTGGCCTGCCGGTGCTACGCAGCCTCAAGATCCTCGAACACCAGATGCGCCCGGGCGTGCTCAAGAACGCCCTCATCGATGTCGTCGATGACGTCGAGTCGGGTAGCACGCTGAGCGAGGCGTTCGGCCGCCACCCGAAGTGCTTCGACCGGCTGTACGTCAACATGGTCAAGGCGGGCGAGGCCGGCGGCGCGCTCGAAGTCATCCTCAAGCGTCTCGCCGACTTCAAGGAAAAGGCCCAGAGCCTGAAGCGCCGCATCACCGGCGCCATGGTCTACCCGGCCGTCGTCATCATGGTCGCCGTGTCGATCCTGACCGGCATCATGATCTTCATCATCCCGAAGTTTGAGAAGATCTTCTCGGAGTTCAAGCTCAAGCTGCCGTTGATGACCATCATGCTGATGGACACGTCGAAGTGGTTCGTCCGCTTCTGGTACGTCATCCCGCTCGTCCCGGTCGCCGTCTGGCTGATCCTGAAATTAATACGCCTCAACAAGACCGGCAATTACATCCTCGACAAGATGAAGTTGTACTTGCCGATTGTGGGGCAACTGGTCGAGAAGACAGTCGTCGCCCGCACGACGCGGACGCTCGGCACGCTGATCAGCTCCGGCGTGCCGATCCTCGAAGCGCTGGCGATCGTCCGCGAGACGTGCATGCAGGCCGTCTTCGAGAACATGTACAAGAACGTTTACGACTCGATCCGCGAGGGCAACACGATTGCCGAGCCGCTCAAGAAGAGCCGGCTGGTCGATGACATGGTCGTGAACATGGTGGACGTCGGCGAGGAGACCGGCGACCTGGACACCATGCTCAACAAGATTGCCGACGTGTACGACGAGGAGGTAGACGTTCTGGTCGAGGCGCTCATCAGCCTGCTCGAACCGTTGATGATCGTCGTCCTCGGTCTGATCGTCGGCACGATCGTCATCGCCCTGTTCATGCCGCTACTGGGCCTGCTCGAAGGCCTCGGCGGCGGGAAGAAGGGTGGTTGAGACACGGGGCGGCGAGACCTCTCCCCCCGGCCCCCTCCCCCTTCTCTGCCAGGGAGGGGGGCCAGGGGGTTAGGTCTTTGCCGCCCGGGCAAGTCGCTCATTCGACAGGAGACAACATCATGAGGAACCGGCGCCCCAGCCTCCAGGCTCGCCGCGGTTTCACGTTGATTGAGCTTTTGGTGGTGATCGCCATCATCGCCGTCCTGGTCGGCCTGACGGCGGCCGCGGTCATGAATCTGTTCGGCAAGGGTCCGGAACTGGGCGACCGCAGCACGCTCACGCAACTCGACGCGGCGGTGAAGAACTTCCACACCAGGTACGGCTTCTACCCGCCCAGCCGCATCTACCTGGCGGCCAACTACAGTCAGTACAACACCGGCAACCAGCTGCACGTCAAGTCGCTGGAGTACCTCAACACCATGTTCCGACTGCCGCCGAACTGGACGAACGTGGACTGGAGCGGCGGGCGCGGCGGGCTACCCACCACTTTGGAGGGGGATCAGTGTCTGGTCTTCTTCCTCGGTGGCATCCCGGCTACGGGGAGCGTGAACGCCTGTCTCGGCTTCAACGCCAACCAGCGCGCCCCGACCGCGGCGAGCGGCGAGCGCATCAAGTTCTTCGAGTTCAAGCCCGACCGCCTCATCCTGGCCCACAGCAACCAGTTCTTCTCCTACAAGAACGAGCACGGCAACAGACCCTATGCCTATTTCAGCTCCTACAAGACTGACAACGGCTACAACCTCTTCGGGCTGCCGGGGGCGGCGACTGTAACCAGCGACTGCGCCACGCTCGGCGTCTGGCCCTATGCGGAGGCGTGGGTCGCGAACACGCCCCCGCGTTACGTCAACTCAAAGTCGTATCAGATCCTCTCCGCCGGCGCCGACGGCTCTTTCGGGCCGGGTACGAGCAGCACGACGAACCTCTGGAACCTGGCTTCGGGCGGCAACGCGGCATCCGGCGGCGGCAAGGACGACATCAGTAACTTCAGCGACCGGCGGCTCGGGAACTAGCGAAGGAGGGTGCCGTGATGATGAGAGCCCATTCTCGACTGGCCCCTCGCCGCGCCGGCTTCACCCTGGTGGAGCTGCTGGTGGTGATCGCCATCATCGCCGTGCTGGTCGGCCTCAGCGGGGCCGCCTATTTCCGGTGGATCGATTCGGCCCGCGCCGATTCGACCGAGAAGACGATGAGCACGGTCCTGAAGTCGCTGCAGGCTCAGATGAAGGCCGTCGCTGACAGGGCCGGCAAGGAGACCATCCCCGCCTCGGTCCTGGGCCAGGCGAACAACGACCCGCGCCTCGCCAAGGTGATCTGGGTCAAGCTGCGCCTCAAGCAGGAGTTTCCGACGACCTACGCCGAGGCCCGCCAGCCGTGGGCGACGGGGATGACGGCTGCTGACCTGCCGGCGAAGCAGGTGTATGTCCGGGCGCTGAGCGGGAAGACCCCAACGGCCGCCACCGAGTCCGCGACCCTGCTGCTGCTGGCGCTGCAGCAGAACCGCGGCGCGGGCGTGCTGAACCCGGACGACCTCGGCCCCGGCGCCGCCGACACCGACAACGACGGACTCAAGGAGGTCGTCGATGGCTGGGGCACGCCGCTGGTGTTCCGGCGCTGGCCGGCCGGCGACACGGCTCTCGACGCGGCCAATCCGTTCCCGACGACCGTCAAGGCCGGGCGGTTCGCCGACCCATACGACCCGGACGGCCTGCTCCTCATGCCGGCGTGGTACGGAACGGCGCCGCCGGCCCCGACCACCATGCGAACGTGGTTCGAGACGAACTTCCACACCATCTCGCCGGACGGGAAGCGGGCCTACTACTTCGTGCCGACCCTCGTCTCCGGCGGGCGGGACAACAAGGTCGGCACGACGGCCGACAACATCGCCAGCTACCAGCTGAAACTGGGCGGCGCCCGGAAGGAGTGACACCGTGCTGACACGGCATGCCGCGAGGCGCCCCGGCCGCGGGGCGTTCACGCTGATCGAACTGCTGGTGGTGATCGGCATCCTCGCGTTCCTCGCCGGGCTGTCCGTGCTGATCATCACCAACGTGGACGCCTACCAGCGGGCGCCGGCCGGCGCGTCGCAGGTCCAGCAGATGCTGATGATCGCCAAGCAGCGCGCCGTCCGCGACCGCCGGCCGCACGGCATCCGCCTGGTCCTCGACCCGGCCAACACGTCCACTCGGGTCTACGCGCGGACCGTCGTGTTCATCGAGCAGCCGGAGGACTACGCCGTGCAGCCGGGCGTGACGCGGGCGCCCGACCTGCCGACGGTCCCCATTACCAGCCGCAAGTTCCTGCCGTTCCGCCGCATCAGCGGGACCGGGACCACCATCACCCTGGAGCCGCTCGACCCGAACCAGTCGCCGCCGAATCCGGCCCCGGATTTCAGCGGCGGGCAGGGCACCGATATGACCCTGTGGCCGGTGCAGGTCGGCGACTATCTGGAGATCAACGGGACCGGCTTGCCGCACCGCATCGCCGCCCTGACCGCAACCACCCTCACGCTGACGACGGCGCTGCCGGCCGATGTGCAGCTAACGGGCCACTACCGCATCATCCGCCAGCCCCGACCGGCTGGTGACGACCCGGTGTCACTGCCGCAGGACGTCGTCCTCGACCTGTCGCCAGGAACGAACAAGATCAACCCGCCGAGCCTCGACATCGTTTTCGCCCCGTCCGGGGAGGTGATCGGCACGAACACCGGCACCGACAGCATCTACCTGTGGGTGCGCGACGAAACCCTCCTGCTGCACCAGGGCGACAACACGCTCGTTGTCGTGTACTCGCGCTCCGGCGCCATCGCCGCCCACCCGGTCGATCGGCCCCCGAATGATCCGTACAGCTTCGCGAAGGAGGGCCGGTCTTCCGGTCTGTGAGCCGTGCACGGGCGTATCGCCAACATTCTGGAGGCGAGGGGGAACCGACCATGAAACGCAGAACCGGCTCCAGTCTGATGGAGGTGCTCGTCGCCATCTTCATCCTCGGCATCGGCCTGCTCGCGATCCTGACGCTGTTTCCGCTCGGAGCGCTGCGCATGGCCCAGGCCATCCAGGACGACCGGGTGGCCCACTGCGCCCCGAACGCCGCGTCCCTGGCGCAGGCGTTCGACCTGCGCACGGACCCGCAGGTCACGTGGGCGTTCCGCGATCCGGACCGCGGGGCGAACCCGGTCGTGCTGCTCCCGGCGCACCCGGACGGCCCGGGCTACTCGGTCTACGTCGATCCGATCGGCCACCAGACTTTACTTTCGCCAACCTGGGTCGGAGGATCGGCGTCCAAGGGCATCCTCCGTGTTAAACCGTCCTACGTCCTCACCGGCGGTGTGCTGGACAGCCAGAAGATGCTGCGCTGGTTCACGTTCCAGGACGATCTGCGCTTCCTTCCGGACGGGCGCGCATCGACCACGGCTGCCGCGGGCAGCGTGGACCGCGACGGGCTGTATTCCTGGGCGTACATGCTCCGCTCGCCGCGCAGCTCAGCGTCGATCGCGGAACTGTCGGTGGTCGTCTACTACCGGCGCCCGCTGTCGGCGGCTGGCGCGCAGAGCACCGAATACCTGTACGACAACTCGACCTTCACGCCTGCGACCAACACGATCCTGATCAACGCGGCGGGGCGGGCGATACCGCCGCTGCGTCCCGGGTCGTGGATCCTCGACGCCACCGTCAAGACCGGGACATACCCCCACAGCCACGGCTACTTCTATCGCGTCGTCAATGTCACCGAGGTGCCCGCGCCGTCGCCGGCAACCGGCACGAATTACGAGGTCGAGGTGGCGACGCCGCTGCGCGGGTGGGGTCCGGCGGGAGGCACCGGCCGCGTTATCATCATGGACGGCGTCATTGAGGTGCTGGAGAAAGGCACCGGCTGGACATTGTGACGGGGAGAACCTAACTCCCCCGGCCCCCCTTCCCTGCGAGGGAAGGGGGGAGAAGCGGGGTGCCAGCGCCCGGACTACTATTCAGGCGCTCGTTCTCTTCTGCTCCCCCTCCCCTCGCAGGGGAGGGGGCCGGGGGGAGAGGTTGCCCGCGAACCACCGACGGGAAACAGGCTCATGCGACAACGAAGAGACGGTTTCACTCTGATCGAGTTGCTGGTCGCCATGGCCCTGACGCTGTTCATCATGGCCATCCTGGCGGAGGCGTTCAAAACCGGGCTGGAAGTGTTCCGCCAGATGAAGGCGATCGGCGACCTGGAAAGCGGCCTGCGCAACACCACCACCCTCCTCCGCGCCGACCTCGCTGCCGACCACTTCGAGGGCAAGAAACGGCTCAGCAACCTGGATTTCTACAGCGATCGCCCGACGCAGGGCTTCTTCCGCATTGTCCAGTCGGCCGCCAGCGTGAGCGAGGGCAGCGACGCCGAGGGTTTGAAGTCGTTCCGCTCGACAACCCACGCCCTGCATTTCACGGTGAAGCGGCGCGGTAACCGGCGCGAGGACTTCTTCGCCGCCGTCGTCCCCGCCGGCTCCCCGCTGCTGAGCACGAAGGTGAGCTACTTCGACCAGTCGCTCGATGCCCGGGTGCAGGACACCGCCAACGCCTTCCACAGCCAGTGGGCCGAGATCGGCTACTACCTCGTCAAGACCGGCACCACAATCGAGCCGAACAACCCCAATTCGGCGATCGGCACCCCGCTCTTCGCCCTGTATCGGGTCGAACGCCTTCTCGTGCCGAACACGACCGAGATCAACCCGCCCGCGACGCTGGCCGTGGCGTCCTCGGCGGCCAGTGGTTACGACAAGATCAGCTACCGCGTTGACCCGGGCTTCGCGAGCATGCTGGCCTTCAACAGCCCCAGCGACGTGACGATACTGGCGAACCGTGCCTTCGTGCCTCCTGCTTCGCCCCCGATATCGCCCCTCCCGGGATCGACCCTGGTACTGACGAACGTGGTCTCGTTCCACGTTCAGGTTCTGCGTTACTACAGGGCGGTCCCCAACGGCGCCGCGGAGACGATGGACATTGACTTCGGGGAGTTCGGCTTCGACTCCAGCACCGCCCTCAGCGCCGGCGGAAGCACGGTCCAGCCGTCCTTCATCCGCGCCGTGGCCGCCACGTTGCGGGTGTGGGACCAGAAGACGCAGCAGACCCGTCAGGTAACCGTCGTCCAGGACATGTAAAGGGCCTTCCCCCTGCCCCCCTCTCCCTCGTGGGAGAGGGGGGCAGGGGGGTGAGGGGGCTTGGCAGAGCCCAGCCCGGAGACCGTCATGCTTCCACTCGCGCAACCGCTCCCGCCCGCGACCGCCCGCCGCGGCACGGTCCTGCTGGTCGTCATCACCCTGCTGACTCTCTTCGCGGTGGTCGGCCTGTCGTTCGTCTACTACGCCGATTCGGAAGCGACCTCGTCGCGCTACTTCCGCGAGGCGCAGGCGCTGACCGCGCCAGACGTCGAACCCGAGTTGGCTCTCGCCTTCTTTCTCAACCAGCTGATCTACGGCGCGCGTGACGACGATTCCGGCGTCTACTCGGCCCTGCGCGGCCACGACCTGCTGCGCGGCGTTTACGGCCTGAACTACGAGTTCGGCACCAGCGGCGAGATACTCCTCCAGGCGAATGAGTTGCCGTTCAACGGCACCGGCCGGTTGCACCACCTCCAGAACTACGGCACGGTCCTGACCAGCGTCGATGACTACACTCTGGTCAACTACACCTACTTCCCGGCCGACGGGTTCCTGCGCGACCCCGAGCGCCTCAACTGGCGCACCGGCACGGGCGCGATCCGCGGCACGTTCACCGGCGGCTTCAATGTCCCTTACACCTATCCCGACCTCAACAACTTCTTCCTGGCCGCGGTCCGCGCCGACGGCACGGTGGTAATGCCGTCGTTCCACCGCCACTACCTGTTCAACCCAAACCACAAGCTAAACGACCCGAGCAACCCAAACTGGCGGGCCACCAACCCACTTGGCAAGTACCTGACACTGCGACCGCGGCCAGAGGATCATGCCCAGGACGCTTCTGGGGGGTATCTGTTCCCTTATCCCGAGGACGAGTTCGGCGACGTCAAGAACCTGCCGTTTGGCCCAGGCGGCAATGACAGCGTCTGGATCGACATCGGCGCCCCGGTCATGACCGCCGCGGACGGCCGCAAGTACAAGATGCTGGTCGCCCCGCTGATCATCGACCTCGACGGCCGCATCAACCTGAACGTCGCGGGCAACAAGGGTGCCAACGGCACGACCGCGACCAACCAGGGCTGGGGGCGCTGGGAGATCAACCCAGGCCAGCTGTTTCCACCCGCCGATCCGGAGGTTCCCTATCTGTTCAACGGGAATCCCAACACGGGGATGACCGGCCGGGGCCGCTACGGCGCTGACGGGCAGCCGACCCTCGTCGGTTCGGCCTCGCTGCCGCGCCCGGGGCCGTGGTACGCGCGGGTCGATGCGAACGGCACGGCCGGACTGCCGGTTCTCCCCGCGGCCGGCTCGTTCAGCCCGTTCCCGACCTTCCCGGGTTACGACAACGCCAGCAACCTGGCCAACCACCCGGCCCTGTACAACGTGTTCGCCCAGGCCAACGTCAACGGCCAGATCGACCGGGTCATCGCGACGGCGAACATGGAGGCGCTGCTCCGCTACGGCGACAAGGGCTCGCCCGCCCTCCTCTCGGAGTGGTTCAAGCTGTTCCCGACCAACATGAAGAACGCCCGGCTGCGCAACCTGGTCACGTCCGACAGCTTCGACCTTGACCGCCCCGGCGTGACGCCCTACGTCTGGAACCCGAACAGCGGCGGCCCGACCGACTACACCCTGTCGCGCATCACCACGGGCCAGAGCCTCAACCCGCCGAGCGGGCAGCCGATTCCCTTCCCGACCCTGCCCGGCGCTCCGGTTGCCGGGAGCGAGTTTGCTTCCGACTGGCGCGCCTTCTCGGCCGGGCTGATGCGCACCGACCTGAACCGCCCCCTGCCCGACTATCCGCCCCAGGATCCGAAGACCCGGCTCATGCCGTTCGGCCCGCAGTTCACCCAGGCCGAGAGCGCCCGCCAGGTACTCGCCTTCGACCTGTACAGAGCCCTTATTCAGGCCACCGGCGCGGCCGATCCGAACGCGATCGCTCTGCCCGCGACCGACCCGAAATTCAAGGCGGCGCGCTGGCTGGCCCAGCTCGCGGTCAACATGGTCGATTACATCGACAACGACGACTACCTGACGCCGTTCCGGTGGCTGAAGAAGAGCGCGACGTTCGACATCGACGAGTATGTCTTCGGCACCGAGTTGCCGCGCCTGGTCATCAACGAGGCCTACGTCCAGTACGACAACGATCCGACCGACCCGGGCTTGCAGAACCCGAACCAGAACGTGCGCCAGGCCAGTTACTACCGCCTCAACGCCTGGGTCGAATTGCACAACCCGTTTAAGCAGACCCCGGGAGCCGATGCGTACCCGCGCGACGGCGGCACCGCATATCTGCAGATCCAGGGCAGCCCGGTCTACCAGCTCTGGGTCTGTCGGGAGGACGGGAGCTTCCGCTCCAGCCCGGACAACGCGCGCGGCCTGCCCAACGTCGCGAACGCGGCGAACAAGCTCACCCCCACGATCCCTTACAGCAAGGTGACCGTCTGGGGGCCGGCCGGTGCGGACCAGATGGTCACCCCGGCCGACCCGTCCGTCCAGAACGGGTACGCCGACACGACCCAGACCAACAAGGGGTTCTTCGTCCTTGGCCCGGCAGCGCAGTACCTTGCCGACCCGGTCGCGGACCCGCGCATCAAAACGACCTTCTTGAGCGCGGACCTGTCGGTGAAGATGGATCCGCCCGTCTCCATCGCCCAGGGCACCACGCTGATGAAGCCCCTGTTTCTCCTGCGGCGGCTCGCCTACCTGCACCTGCCGCCCAACGACCCCGACGAGCCCGGCTTCGAGCCCGACCCGTCGAAGAAGGCGCTCAATCCGTACATCACCGTGGATACCTTTGAGCTGGGTCGGGGGGGCTCGGTGGCGGACGGCCGCGTGTACCGTCACAACGCGCCTGGCATGGTGCCGCAGACGCCGATCCCCCAGCGAGCAACCATCGGCCGGCGGCAGCCCTATGCCGGGATCCAGACGTCGGTGGTCGCGCAGAACCCCAGCAAGCCGGCACTGGACCAGCCGAAGCACACCTTCTTCCGCCACAACGGCCGCGAGGACGTGGGGCCGCCCTCGGCGCAGGATGCCGTCCAGACGCTCGACATCCCGTTCACCTGGCTGCCGCATCTCGACCGGCCGCTGCGCAGCCCGATGGAACTGCTGCACGTTCACGCCGGTTTCCCGTACCAGCTGACCACGCAGTTCGGCCCGCCGAGCGCCATGCAGTTCGGCTTCAACCACTATGCCCCCTGGTCCGATGATTCGAGCCGGCTCTACCGCTTCTTCGAGTTCGTCCGCACCACGGAACTGGCTGCCGGGACCGCGGCCGGCGGGCGCGTCGCCGGGAAGGTGAACGTCAATACGATGTGGGATCCGGAGGTGCTGGCAGCTGTCCTCAACGACCCCCAGGCGGCCGCTCTCTTCCCGATCCTCGTGGGGATGCGGAACCCCGGCGGCATGATCGGCCCGACCGACGCGCACCTGGCCCAGACCAGCGTGCCGGCCGGGTATACGCTCAACCGCCCGTTCTGGGGCCTGGCGACCGGGGCCAGCACGCCCGCCGCCACCAACCCGCAGTACCCCAACGCGACCGGCATCAACAACACCCTGCTCCGGTCCAGCACCGTCGGCGGCGACAAGAACAGTCAGCGGCTGTTCGGCCTGCCGGGGGCGACCGCGCCCCATCCGTACTTCCGCCACGAGCAGCTGCACCGCATCTACAACCACCTGACGACGCGCAGCAACGTCTTCGCGGTGTTCCTCACCGTCGGCTTCTTCGAGGTGAAGGACGACGCAGTGCGGCCGGTGAAACTCGGGGCGGAGATCGGCCGTGCGCAGAACCGCCACGTCCGCCACCGCATGTTCGCGATCGTCGATCGCTCGGCGGCCAGGATTCAGCTGCTGAGCAACTCCAACCAGCCACTCCACATGTTGCTGCAGAACAACGTAGTCGTGCAGCCGGGACAACTGGCCACGTCCATCATGACCGGACCCGCCGGGTTCACGACTTTGCAGTTCCGGACCCAGAGCGGAGCGACGTGGGAGATTCGGCCGGGGACGACTTTTGCCGTGATCCCGCCCGCCGCCGCACCGACGGAGAAGGAAGAAACGGTCCTCGTGACCGCGGTGGACCTGAAGGCGCAGCCACCCACGTTCACCGTGGTCTACCGAATGTCGCACTCGGCGGGTTCGGAACTGCGGCCGCTCGGCCACCCAGGGCCGTGGAGCCGGTTCGACCTCTGGGATAACGCGACGAATCCGCCGACGGCCCGCACGCCGCGCTACGACCTGCGCCGCGACACGGACGTGGTACGGTACTTCAGCATCATCGATTGAGGATTTCGCGCGAAGACGCAAAGAGCGCAAAGAATTCGTCCTTTGCGCTCTTTGCGTCTTCGCGCGAAACACTCCTCACTTCCCCTCCACACCGATCTCGCGCGCCCGCCGCACCTCGACCTTGTCGCCCGCGTTGACCGCGTACTGGAACGCTGTCCCGGTCGTGCAGGCGGCGCCGAACCGACCCTTCGGGTCCAGGGCGAGGAACGCCACCCGGGCCGCGTGAACGCCGCGCCGCACCGCCACCTCGTTCACCTTCCGGACCGCCTGCTCGCACGCCTCTTGCGGGCTGCGCCCCGCGCGCATCGCCTCCACGATGAGCAGGCTCCCGCCGATGCGGATGATCTCCTCGCCCACGCCCGTCGCCCCCGCTGCTCCCGCCCGGTCATCGACGTACAGCCCCGATCCGATCAGCGGCGAGTCGCCGACCCGCCCCGGCAGCTTGTGCGCCAGGCCGGACGTGGTGCAGACGCCGCCCAGCGACCCCTTGTGGTCCAGCGCCAGCACCGTGACCGTGTCGTGGCTGTCCGGCGGGCCGCTCGGCGGCGCGGCCCGGCCCGGCGCCTCGGCCCCGCGCTTCGGCCGCGGCCGACGCTTCTCCCACTCGGTCAGGCTCTCGGGCGTGTTGAGGTTCTCCACCGCGAACCCCTGCTGCACGGCGAACAGCCGCGCCCCCTCGCCGGCCAGGAGGATGTGGGGCGTGCGCTCCATCACCCGCCGCGCCACCGCCGCCGCGTGGCGGACGTTCTCCATCGCCGCCACGCCGCCGCAGCTCAGCGTCCGACCGTCCATCACGCAGGCGTCGAGGGAGACGGTGCCGATGGCGTTGGGCAGCCCGCCGTAGCCGACCGAGTTGACGCGCGGATCGTCCTCGACCGCCTGCGCGCCGGCGATGGCGCAGTCGAGGGCGGGGCGTCCCTTCTGGAGCAGCGGCAGCGCAGCGCGGACCGCCGTTTCCCCGAACGGCCAGGTGGCGATGACGGCGTGAGTCGGCATGGGTCGTCTCCGTGTGGATCGCGTGTCGTGGCGTCCGTCTATTAGAACGCCCCGGTCGCCGGCACGCCAGAGGGAAGGCGCCGCCTCATTCCGGCGCCGTCCAACCAACCCGGTTTCGTACCATGAGAGGGGAAGTAATGACTGCACCCTGGCCTGAGTTGCGCCGCAGGGGAGGAGAGCGATGGACGAGGTGCCCATTCTCGGCAGCAACGACGAGCGCCGCATCGTCAGCCAGTTCATCGCCTACCACGGCGTGCCGGCCTACGTCCGCCGCGCCCGCGAGGTGGAGGAGGCGTTCGAGCGCCTGATCGAGCGGTGCGAGCGACAGCGCGAGGAGTGGCTGCCGATGGTGCGCCTGCGCCTGGGCACCCTGCACGATCTGGCGGGCGAGTGGGAACTGCTCGAACCGCTGCTGACCGACGGGGATCTCGATGCGCTGCGGCAGTTGCACGCGGCCCTGGCCCCGCGCCTGCGCGTCCCGGTGGCGCGGACGTCCTCGCCCCGCGCCCTGCGGCGGGCCGTGCGCGACCTGCGGGAGAGCCTGGAGCATTTCAATCGCCGCTGGCAGACTCACCTGGAAGGACTCAACTTCGCCGCCATCGACGAGCTGCGCGACGGCTACAATCGCTACTACGTCGTCGAGAAGGAATGCGCGGTCCGTTCGCCAGCCCTCGCGCGCCAGGGGTTCAGGCCGCTGGCGCCCGTCACCCTCGCGGAGGTCGCGGCCCGGTTGCCGACGCTGCCCGTCCCGCGGTTGCGCGAGTAGCGGGCGCATCGACCCCGGGCCGATGAAAACCACGGGCGGGATGCTGCTCCAGGCTCTTTAGGCGAGCGGCAGGAAGAAGTCTCCCCTCTCCCCTGGTGGGAGAGGGGCCGGGGGTGAGGGGGTTTGCCTGCGTCTTTCCCCTCACCCCCAACCCCTCTCCCACAAGGGGAGAGGGGAGCAAGTACAGCTGCCGCTCGCCTTACGACACCGCGCGCTGGCGGCGCGGCGCTGAAGATCCTCATCACCTTTGAAGAGGGAACGCGATGAACGAGAGCCCAGGCAGCTGTGAGCCGACCGCGGGGGCCGGGTCCGCCCGGAGGTCGCGCGTGGTGCGTTTCCGGCCCGAGTTTCGCTGGGAGGGGATCCCGGTCGAGGAGTACAAGCACCCGGCCCGGCACTGGTGCGGGGTGCAGCGCGTGGGCCTGGTGGGTGAGGGCGCGGAGGCGACGCGCTTCCACCTGCGTTACTTCGAGATCGCCCCGGGCGGGTTCAGCTCGTTCGAGCGTCACGCCCACGAACACGCGGTCTTCGTGCTTCGAGGTCGCGGCGAGGTCCGCCTGGGCGACGCGGTCCACCCGGTCGGGTTCGGGGACGTGATCTACGTCGGCCCGCACGAGCCGCACCAGCTGCACAACCCGTCGGCGGACGAGCCGTTCGGGTTCCTCTGCACGGTGGACGCCGAGCGCGATCGGCCGGTGCCGCTGCCGCCCGATGCCCTCAGCTGGGGGGAAGGCCAGGCAACGGGGCGCGGTTAGGTATGACTTCTACTCCCCCTCTCCCCTTGTGGGACGAGATGGGCACCCGTGTGGAGCGGGTGCCGTTCGCCTGGCACCGGGGAGAAGTCTGGGGTTGATTCTGCCGGCTAAGGCTGGGGCGATGGTCATGCCTTGACGACCTGCAACTCGGTCAGCCACTTGTCCAAGGCGGCGGCGTCCGAGGGCAAGCGGCTCTGTTGCTCTCCTACGATTTCAGCGAGTGCCCCCCTGGCGGCTCATGGCTTCAAGCGTGACAGCCGGGCAAATGTGTCCTCGGATGTAGTCCAGCAGGTTGCTCGCGGCACTGCGGATGAACTTCTCCACGTTGGTGTCCCGGCAGTTGCCGTTTTCATCGAATACCTGCTGCACGCGCGCCACCGACACGGCCAGGGGCAGGACCAGGGCACCGACGTGCGAACAAATGGCGCGCAGTTGCTCCAGGGACTTGACCGCGCCGATCACGCCAGCGGCCACGCCGAGGAGGGAGATCGGCTTCCCAGCCAGAACGCTTGGGAAGCCGAGGTTATCGATAGCGAGCTTCATGGGACTGCTGATGCCGCCGTGGTACTCTGGTGAGGCCAACAAGAGGCCGGTCGCTGCCTTCACCGTCTGCTGGAAGTGTTCGACACCGGCGGCGTTCTGGGCAGTCAGACCCGGCAATGGCAGGTCGAGCTTGTCGAGGTAGATCGGTGTCACTTCGACGTCGCGGTGCTTGGCGAACTCATCGAGCCCCAGCCGCAGCGCCTTGGACGTGTAGTTGCCAGGTCGCACGCTCCCGCAAATCGTCACGACCTTGATGGTCATACATGCCCCATTTTGCCGGCCTGATAGTCGCTTACCGCCTGGCGAATCTGTTCCTGAGTGTTCATGACGAACGGGCCGTAACTCACCACCGGCTCGTCGATCGGCGTCCCGCCCAGGACCAAAAGCGTGGCGTCCTCCTTGGCCTCGACGACGAACCGGTCCCCGGCACGGTCGAAGATCGCCAGGTCCGCCTCCCCGGCCGTCTCCGCGCCGTTCATCGCCGCTTTCCCTTTGAGGACTAGGACGAGCGTGGTGTAGCCGTCCGGGAAGGCGATCTCGGTGCGGCTTCCGGCCTTCAGTCGCAGGTCAACGACGGTGATCGGAGTAAACGTCTTGGCCGGCCCCATCACGCCGTGGAACTCTCCGGCGACCACCCGCGCGGTGCCCGAACCGTCGAGGTCCACGACCGGGATGTGCCTGTCGAGGATCTCCTGGTAGCGGGGTTTGGACATCTTGTCCTTCGCCGGCAAGTTGACCCAGAGCTGCACCATCTCCAGCACGCCGCCGCGCTTGGTGAACGCCTGCTCGTGCCATTCCTCGTGGACGACGCCAGACGCGGCCGTCATCCACTGCACGTCGCCGGGGCCGATCTGCCCGTGGTTCCCGGCCGAGTCCCGGTGCTCCAATTCGCCCTGGTAGACGATGGTGACCGTCTCGAAGCCGCGGTGTGGGTGTTCGCCCACGCCGCGCGGCTGGTCCGACGGAGCAAACTTGGCGGGGCCGGCGTAGTCGAGGAGCAAGAAAGGGCTGATCTGCTCGCCGTGGCTCTGATGCGAGAACACGGTGCGTACCGGGAATCCGTTACCGACCCAGTGACCGGCCGGAGCAGGCTGAACGCCGACGAGCCTCTTCATGTGACGTCTCCTGGTTTACTTCTTGGTCAGCGCTGCTTCCAGCTTTTCGAGCTTCGTCTCGTGGCCGACCTTCTGGACGTTCTGCGCCTTGTCGTAGCTCTCCATCAGCGCCCGGTAGGGCGGGACGATGTGATCGACCATGACCTGCGCGAACTCCATCGCATCAGGACGGTTCCAGGTGCTCATCAGTTCGGCCAGGACGGCGTAGGTGTCGATCGGCATCGCCCCGGCCTGGGCGATGCGAGCGGCCGTGAGGTCGGTCGCCATCTTCGACCAGTTGCCCGAGGCGTCGATGATGCAAAACACCTTGTAGCCGGCGACGAGGGCACTGAGCGTGGGGAACGCCATGCAGACGCTCGTGAGCGTGCCCGCGATGAGGAGCGTCTTGCGGCCGGTCTTCTCGATGGCCTCGACCCACTTGGGGTTGTCCCAGGCGTTGATCTGGCCGGTCCGCGGGATGTAGACCGCCTCGGGGTTGTACTCGTGGATCTCGGGGATGAGGGGGCCGTTGGGTCCGTCGGGGACCGAGGCCGTGGTGAAGGTCGGGATCTTGGCGAGGCGGGACACCTTCGCCAGCGCGCACACATGGTGGCGAAGCGTCGGCTGGTCGATGTCCCGGACGAGCTGGAACAACCCGCTCTGATGGTCGATCAGAAGCATGACGGCGTCCTTGGGGTCGATCATCCATTTGTTGACCGCGGCCATAGTAGACCACCACTATGGGAGTGAGGGGTAGAGCCGGTGCAGCTTGATGCGCGCCTCCGCCGTCGTAAAGCGCCAGCGCACCTCGACGCCCCGCTCGT
>JAANMY010001627.1_pt1 | contig 24362 bp, 23 predicted proteins | sample 7279691 | NCBI WGS metagenome assembly JAANMY01 (sample SAMN14094543, study PRJNA606508) | bioreactor metagenome | isolation source: A lab-scale SPAN reactor treating ammonium-rich wastewater day 388 | place: Ireland: Galway | collected 2018-02-07
ATGTGGAAAAGAACTGGTTCTACCGCCAGAGCGACATCCCGGAAATCCCCGAACTCACCTGGTTCCTGACCTGCGTCGCCGGCAAGGGCCTGCTCAACCGCGCCCATGCCTACAAGGCGGCGGTGGATCGCAATCGCGCCGAGGGCGAGGACGACGATGCCGGAGTCAACGCCGGGTTGTTCATGTACCCGGTGCTGATGGCCGCCGACATCCTGATCTTCAACGCCAACAAGGTGCCGGTGGGCCGCGACCAGATCCAGCACATCGAGATGGCGCGTGACTTCGGGCAGCGCTTCAACCACCTGTACGGCGAACACTTCGTGCTGCCGGAAGTGGTGATCGACGACAACGTGGCGACCCTGCCGGGCCTCGACGGTCGCAAGATGAGCAAGAGCTACGACAACACCATCCCGCTGTTCGCCCCCCGCAACGAGCTGAAGAAGCTGATTGCCGGCATCCTCACCGACTCGCGCGCGCCCGGCGAGGCGAAGGACACCGAGGGCTCGGCGCTGTTCCAGCTCTATCAGGCGTTCGCCTCGAAGGAGGAAACCGCAGCCTTCGCGCAGGCGTTTGCCGACGGCATCGGCTGGGGCGATGCCAAGCAGAAGCTGTTCGAGCGCATCGATGCGGAAGTGGCGCCGCTGCGCGAGAAGTACGAGGCACTGATGGCGAAGCCGGCGGAGATCGAGGCGGTCCTGCGCGACGGTGCGGCGCGCCTGCGCGCGACCCACGCCACCCCCACGCTGGTGCGCCTGCGCTCGGCGGTGGGCCTGCGCGACCTGTCCACGGTCGCGGGCGGCGACGCCAGGGCCGCGGCGAAGAAGGAGGCCGAGGTGCTGCCCGTGTTCAAGCAGTACCGCGATGCCGATGGCAAGTTCTACTTCAAGCTGGTGCAGGGTGAGCGCGTGTTGCTGCAGAGCGTGGGCTTCGATTCGCCGCGTGATGCCGGCCAGCGCGTGGCCGCGATCAAGCAAGGCGAGGTGGGCGACGACGCCAGCGACTTCATGCTGGGCGAGGGCGTGACCAGCGCGGAAGTGAACACCGCACTGGCGGCGTTCGTGGCCGCGGCGCTGGAAGGCGAGGGCGGCAAGGCGTGAACAACCTCGCGGCGTTGCCGGTGCTGGCGCTGGTGCTGTTCGCACCGTGGTTCCTGATCCTGTCGGCGCTTTACTGGCTGTATCCTCGCCAGCCGCGCACCGCCGCGCGGCGGCGCTTCGACGGCATCGCCCTGCTGCTGGCCTACGCCGGCTGCCTGCTCAGCCTGTACTGGAGCTTCGACCACGCCGACCGCAGCCATGGCGCGCTGTGGCCGCAGGTCCTGGCCACCTCGGTGGGCTACGGGGTGTTCCTGCTGGTGCTGGCGGTGGCGTTCTGGCTGCGCCGGCGCAGGTTGGCGGGGGCCTGATCAGTCCCAGGCGTTCCACGCCACGCCGCGGTCCGGATATTTGCTCTTGACCACGCAGAAGCGCTGCCCGGTCGGCGCCTCCATCACCCACCAGCGCTTCACGAAGGCCACCTTCTTCGCGCCCAGCCGTTCCAGTCGCGCGGCTTCCGCGTCGACGTCGTCGGTTTCGATGTCGAGATGGACCCGCGACGGGTGCCCGACCTTCTGCACTTCGATGTGCAGCTCGCCCGGCGTGTCGCCCAGCATCTGGTAGTCGGCGGTGGCATCGCCTGCGTTGCGGTCGGCGATGCTGCAGCCCAGCGCCTGTGCCCAGAAGTCGGCAGCGGCGTCGAGGTCGCCGGTATTGCAGTCGATGATGAAGCCGGACAGCCGGCTGCGATGGGCCATGGCGGTGCTCCGCTGGAGTGTTCGTCCATGCTAGCGCCCTGGCCTGCGTGCTTCGTGCCGTCGGGCGCGGACCCGCGTGGAAACCTGCGCGCGAAAGCCAGCGGCGGGACAAGCAGCACTGCCGGCGGAAGCAGCGTTTCGAAAATAAAAACGGCGGGCCGAAGCCCGCCGTTTCCCTGCCGCCATGGACCGGGCTTACTGCGGCAGCGCCATGTCGTCCAGCAGCGCCTTCAGGAAGCGCGCGGCCTCGCCACCCGTGCATGCGCGGTGGTCGAAGGTCAGGCTGATCGGCATGCGGCGGTGCACCTCGATGCCGCCGATCACCGCCACCACGTCATGGCTGAGCTTGCCGGCGCCGACGATGGCCACGCACGGCGGCACCACCACCGGGGTGGCGTAGCGGCCGGCGAACATGCCGAAGTTGGACAGCGAGATGGTGTAGCCGCTCAGTTCGCTGGCCGGCAGGCTGCGCGCCTCGACCTGCGCGCGCAGGCGGTTGATGCCTTCGCGGATGCCGCGCGCATCCAGCATGTCGGCATTGCGCAGCGCCGGCACGAACAGCCCGTCGTCGGTGTCCACCGCGATGCCGATGTCGACGTTGGGGTGCAGGGTGCGGCTGAGCGCGTCGCCATCGAACCAGGCATTGAGCGCGGGCACGGTCTTGCAGGCGGTGACTATCGCGCGCACCAGCCGCGCGGTGATGTCCTGCTTGCCGATCCAGGCGTGCAGGTCGGCGTCGTCGCAGAGGGTGGTGGGGACCACCTTGGCATGCGCGTCGGCCATCACCCGCGCCATGTTGCGGCGCACGCCCTTGAGCTGCTCGGGCTGGCCGCTGGCGGCCACGCCCGGCGGCTGGGTGCGCATCGGCTTGCCGGACTGCGAGAGGGTGCTGCGCCCGGCCGGCGCGGCAGCAGGCGTGGTGGCCGCAACCGGCGCCGCGGCGCGTGCCGGTGCAGGCGCGGCGCCCGGCTTGGCGGAACCGTCGGCCGCCGCGCGCTTCACGTCGTCCATGGTCACCGTGCCGTCCGGGCCACTGGCGCGCACGCGGGCGAGGTCGACGCCCAGCTTGCGCGCGGTTGCACGCACCGCCGGGACTGCCTTGACGCCGCCGACCGCGACCGCGGCCTCGCTGACCACCGCATTGCCGACCTGCATCGCGCCGACCACGGTGCCGGCATCTTCCGGTTCCGCCTTCGCGGCGGCCGCCGGCGCGGGCGCGGCCGGCTCCGGCGCCGCGTGTGAGGGACCGTGGTGGTGGCCGGTGTCCTGGCCTTCCGCGCGCTGCGGCAGGCTGGGGTCGATCTCGAACTCGGCCAGCATGGTGCCGGTGACGATCACGTCGCCGGGGCCGCCGGCCAGCTTCAGCACCTTGCCGGAGACCGGCGAGGGCACGTCGACCACCGCCTTGGCGGTCTCCATCGAGACCAGGTTCTCGTCCAGGCGGATCACGTCGCCTTCCTTGACGTACCACTCCACGATGGTCGCGTCCGGCAGGCCTTCGCCGAGATCGGGCAGGAGGAACTTCTTGCTCATGGGCTGTCCTTTACGAATACGCCATCGCCCGCCGGGTGGCGGCGATGATCTTGTCCACGCTCGGCAGGTACTTCATCTCGAGGCGGAACAGCGGGATGTGGGTGTCGTAGCCAGTGACGCGCTCGACCGGTGCCAGCAGGTCGAACAGGCATTCCTCGGCGACGCGCGCGGCGATTTCCGCACCGAAGCCCGCGGTCTTGGCGGCTTCGTGCACGATCACGCAGCGGCCGGTCTTGGCCACCGATTCGGCGATGGTGGGGAAGTCCAGCGGGGTCAGCGTGGCGACGTCGATGACCTCGGCGCTGATGCCCTCGGCGGCCAGCTTCTCGGCGGCCTCCAGGGTTTCCTTCACCTGCGCGCCCCAGGTCACCAGGGTTACGTCGGCGCCGTCGCGCAGCACGTAGCACACGTCCAGCGGCAACGCCTCGCCGTCATCCGGCACCAGTTCCTTGTACTGGCGGTAGATGCGCTTGGGCTCCATGTAGATGACCGGATCCGGGTCGCGGATCGCGGCCAGCAGCAGCCCGTAGGCGCGCTGCGGGGAGCTCGGCATCACCACTCGCAGGCCGGGCACGTTGGTGAAGATGGACTCGTTGGCCTCGGAATGGTGTTCCGGCGCGCGGATGCCGCCGCCCCACGGCACCCGCAGCACCATCGGGCAGGTCAGGCGGCCGCGGGTGCGGTAGCGCATGCGCGCGGCATGGCAGACAAGGAAGTCGACCATCGGGTACATGAAGCCGTCGAACTGGGCTTCGGCCACCGGCTTCATGCCCTGGCTGGCCATGCCGACGGTCAAGCCGGCAATCGTGGTTTCGTCCAGCGGTGTGTCGAGGATGCGTTCCGGCCCGAATTGCGCGGACAGGCCGGCGGTGGCGCGGAACACGCCGCCGTTCACGCCCACATCCTCGCCCAGCACGACCACGGATTCGTCCGTGCGCAGCTCGTAGGCCAGCGCCTGGGTGATCGCCTCGATCAGGGTGATGGGTTGCGCGCTCATGCCCGGCCCTCCAGCGCGATCGCGGCGTCGCGTTGCGCCAGCACGTCCGCCGGCATGTCGCCGTAGAGGTAGTCGAACATCGCTTCCACCGGCTGCACCGGGGTTTCCAGGTAGGCGTTGATTTCCACGTCCACGCGCTTGCCGCTCTCCTCGATCCAGGCTTTTTCCTGCGCCTCGTCCCACAGCCCGGCATCGGTCAGGAACTTGCGCAGGCGCAGGAACGGCTCCTTCAGCCAGGCCTGCTTCACTTCGTCCTCGCCGCGGTAGCGGCGGGCATCGTCGGCGGTGGTGTGGTCGTGCAGGCGGTAGGTCATGAACTCGATGACGCTGCCGCCCTGGCCGGCGCGCGCGCGCTCGTGGGCGCGGCGCATCGCTTCCAGCACCGCGACCAGGTCGTTGCCGTCCACCTGCAGGCAGTGCAGGCCGCCGGCCAGGCCTTTCTGCGCCAGCGTCTCGGCGCCGGTCTGGGCCTTGCGCGGCACGCTGATCGCCCAGCCGTTGTTGACCACGCACAGCACCAGCGGCAGCTGGTAGGCGCCGGCCGAGTTCACCGCGGCGTAGAAGTCGGTTTTCGAGGAGCCGCCGTCGCCGCAGACCGCCACCGCCACCCGGTCCTGCTTGCGCAGCTTGAAGCTCAGCGCGGCGCCGGAGGCCATCAGCATCTGGGTGGAAATCGGCACGCACCACGGATAGTCGTGGGCCGGCGCGCCGGTCAGCAGGTTGCCGCGTTCGTCGCCGCCCCAGTACATCAGCACTTCGCGCGGGCGCATGCCGCGTGCGAACTGCGCGCCATATTCGCGATAGCTGGGGGCGAACACGTCCTCCGGCTGCATCGACGCGCCGATGCCGACGTGGGTGGCCTCGTGGCCCAGGCAGGCGGCATAGGTGCCCAGCTTGCCGGTGCGCTGCAGGGCGATGGCCTTGCTGTCGAAGGTGCGCAGGAACAGCATCTGCTTGAACAGCGGCAGCAGCGCCGCCGCATCGGCCACCGCGGGCGGCAGCGGGCCGGCCAGGGTGCCATCGGGCTTGAGGTATTGCAGGTATTCGATTTCGAAGCTGGCGGCAGTGGTCATGATCGCCTTGAGGTTGGAGCAATTGCTCCATGATACCGGCGATGTGTTGGCAATCCGTTGCGCGCTGCGGCATCGCAAGGCATTTGACGGCGGTCAGCGCGACGCCGCAGGCGGCATGCGAGAATCGCGCGATGAGCAGCGAACACGACACCGCCAGCGCCAACCGGCGCGACCTCGAAGCCGATATCCACACCGATCTGGCCGGTCGCATCACCTATGGCGGCTACCTGCGGCTGGACCGCCTGCTGTCCGCGCAGCAGCCGCTGTCGAACCCGCCGCACCACGACGAGATGCTGTTCATCGTCCAGCACCAGACCAGCGAGCTGTGGCTGAAGCTGCTGATCCACGAGCTGTCCGCGGCGGTGGAGCACCTGCGCCACGACCGCGTCTGGCAGTTCGGCAAGGTGGCCGCGCGCTGCAAGCGCGTGCTCGACCAGCTGACCGCGCAGTGGTCGGTGCTGGAGACGCTGACGCCGTCGGAATACATGGAGTTCCGCGACATCCTGGGGCCGTCGTCCGGCTTCCAGTCGCTGCAGTACCGCACGGTGGAGTTCCTGCTCGGCAACAAGAACGCGGCGATGCTCAAGGTGTTCGCGCATGACCCGCAGGGACAGGCGTCGCTGGAGGCAGTGCTGCGCGCGCCCAGCCTGTACGACGAATTCCTGCGCTACCTCGCCCGCTGGGGCCATGCCGTGCCGGCCGCGCATCTGGAGCGCGACTGGTCGCAGCCGCATGTGCTGGACGGGTCGCTGGTGCCGGTGTTCGAACGCATCTACGAGGACACCGACCGCTACTGGCGCGAATACCAGCTGTGCGAGGACCTGGTGGATCTGGAAACCCAGTTCCAGCTGTGGCGCTTCCGCCACATGCGCACGGTGATGCGGATCATCGGCTTCAAGCGCGGCACCGGTGGTTCCAGCGGGGTGTCCTTCCTCAAGCGTGCGCTCGATCTCACCTTCTTCCCGGAGCTGTTCGAGGTGCGCACCTCGGTTGGCCTGGGCCGCGCTTCCGCGCCTGCCTGAGGGCCGCTCGCGCGCCGCATCTGTTGCGGTGCAGCACGTTGTCCTGAATGCGCGCGGTTTGACGTTGCCTGCGCGCCTCGGCGATGCCCCCCCGGTTCCCGGCCCGTGTCAGGCCGGTTCGACACGCCATTCCAATAACTCAAGACGGGGGGATTCCGCATGAGCGGAGCCGCTAACACGACGCCGGGCGCGATTCCGGAATACAAGCAGCTGATGGGTCATCCGCGTCCGCTGTGGATGCTGTTCATGACCGAGTTCTGGGAGCGCTTCGCGTTCTACGGCATCCGCTGGGCGCTGGTGCTGTACATCGTCGCCCAGTTCCACGGCGGCGCCGCGTCCGGCGAAGCCAGCGCGAACCAGACCTATGGCGCTTACCTGGCGCTGGTGTACGCGGCGGCGATCTTCGGCGGCTACGTGGCCGACCGGATCATCGGTTACCAGCGTTCGATCCTGGTCGGCGCGACCATCATGGCCGCTGGCCTGTTCATGATCGCGATGCCGGACGAGAACGTGTTCAAGCTCGGCCTGGCGACCATCATCGCCGGCAACGGCCTGTTCAAGCCGAACATCTCGACCATGGTCGGCAAGCTGTACGTGCAGGGCGATGAACGCCGCGATTCCGGCTTCACCCTGTTCTACATGGGCATCAACCTGGGCGCGATGCTGGCGCCGATCCTCACCCAGTTCCTGGCCCAGAGCCTGCTGGGCGGCACCGTCGACATGCCGGCCTACAAGGTGGTGTTCATCGCCTCCGGCGTGGGCATGCTGGTCTCGCTGGTGTGGTTCTGGTTCGGCCGCAGCCAGCTCCACGGCGTGGGTCGCCCGCCGGAAGGCGCAGAAGGCGCCGGCCGCGTGCTGATGACGGCGATCGGCGCGCTGGTGGCGATCCCGGTGATCTACTTCCTGCTGTCGATGGGCGCCAGCTCGCTGCAGTGGATCCTGACCGCGATGTTCGTTGTGCTCGGCATCATGCTGCTGGTCGAGGGCGTGCGCGAGGGTTCGGTGTCTCGCGACAAGACCATCGCGATGCTGATCATCTTCGCCTTCAACGTGCTGTTCTGGATGTTCTTCGAGCAGGCCGGCAGCTCCTTCAGCTTCCTGTCCGACAAGATCGTCAACCGCGACCTCGGCGCCCCGGGCGGCTTCATCTGGCCGAACGCCTGGTTCCAGTCGGTGAACTCGATCGCCATCATCACGCTGGCGCCGGTGTTGGCCTGGCTGTGGGTGAAGATGGGCCGCAACAATCCGTCGATCCCGCGCAAATTCGGCCTGGGCCTGATCTTCAACGGCCTGGCCTTCCTGCTGCTGATGTTCGCGCTGTCCAGCCTGGTCGACCCGCAGACCCTGAAGATCCCGTTCTGGACGCTGTTCATGGTCTACGTCATCCAGTCGGTGGGCGAGCTGTGCCTGTCGCCGATCGGCCTGTCGATGACCACCAAGCTGGCGCCGACCAAGCTGGTCGGTTTCGCGATGGGTGGCTGGTTCCTGTCCACCGGCATCGGCAACAACCTGTCCGGCATCTTCGCCAGCCACGTCAGCGGCACCGAGGGCATGAGCGTGGCGTCCGCGCTGAGCGGCTACACGTTCGGCTTCTGGGCGCTGGTGATCCCGGGCGTGCTGCTGTTCGTGATCGCGCCGCTGATCCAGCGCCTGATGCACGGCGTCAAGTAAGACCTGCCAGCCGCGCCGGCGGACGGCGCGGCTGGGTGATGCAAGCGCGGCGGCCCCAGGGCCGCCGCGTGCGTTTCGCGGCCGCTGGAAATCAGCCGGCTGCGGCCTGGCTGGTGGCCTCGACCCGAAGTTCCAGTTCGTCCAGCCGGTCGAGCAGGCGGAACAGCAGGGCGCGCTCGTCCGCCGGCATGTCACCGAGCAGCTGGCGCTCGAAGCCCAGCGCCAGCGGCACGATCTGGTCGTAGATCGCGTAGCCGGCCTCGGACAGGCGCAGCACCGAGCGGCGCCGGTCGTCGTCGTCGAAACTGCGCAGCAGGCGGCCGGATTCCAGCAGGCTGGCGACCGCGCGGCTCACCGCCACCTTGTCCATCGCGGTGCGCTGCGCGACCTGGTTGGCCGACAGGTCCGGGCTGCGGCCCAGCACCGCCATCACCCGCCATTCGGTGACGCCCAGGTCGAAGCGCTGCGAGTACTCGCGCGCGATCGACCCGCTGATGCGGTTGGAAAGCACGCTGAGCCGGTAGGGCAGGAAGCGTTCGAGGGCGAGGCTGGCGTGGTCGGGCATGGCAGGTGGCCGGAAGAGGGGGTGCTTGAGATAGTTGCAAGTGCAACCATAGAATGCGCATTCCCGGCGTTGAGGACCACCCGCATGAACGCGCAACCCAATCTTGGCATGCAGCCGACCACCTTCGACAACCCGATGGGGATCAACGGCTTCGAGTTCGTCGAATTCGCCGCCCCGGCCGGCCAAGGCCCGCGCATGCGCGAATACCTCGGGCAGCTGGGCTTCTCCGCCGTCGCCCGCCACCGGGTGCGCCCGATCACCCTGTTCCGGCAGGGCACGATCAACTTTCTGCTCAACGAGTCGGAAGATTCCTTCGCCGCCGACTTCGCCGCCCAGCACGGTCCGTCCGCCTGCGGTTTCGCGATCCGCTTCCGCGAACCCACGGACAAGGTGCTGGCGCACGTGCTGGCCAACGGCGGCGCGCAGGTCGACCACAAGCCGGACACCGGCGCGGTGGCGACGCCCGTGATCAAGGGCATCGGCGACTGCATGCTGTACCTGGTCGACGACGGCCGCGCCGACCTGTACGCCGACTACGAACCGCTGCCCGGCGTGGACCAGCATCCGAAGGGCTTCGGCCTGACCTTCATCGACCACCTCACCCACAACCTGTTCGTGGGCAACATGGCGAAGTGGTCGGACTACTACGAGAAGCTGTTCAACTTCCGCGAGATCCGCTACTTCGACATCAAGGGCGCCAAGACCGGCCTGCTGTCCAAGGCGATGACCGCGCCGGACGGCGTGGTGCGGATCCCGCTGAACGAGTCCAGCGACGACAAGAGCCAGATCAACGAATACCTGCGCGAGTACAACGGCGAGGGCATCCAGCACATCGCGCTGTTCACCGACGACATCTACGACTCGGTGGAGCGCATGCACGCGGCCGGGGTGAAGTTCCTCGACACGCCGGACACCTACTTCGACGTGATCGACGTGCGCGTGCCCAACCACGGCGAGGACGTGGAGCGCCTGCGCAGGAACTCGATCCTGATCGACGCAGACATGGAAACCAAGTCGCGGAAGCTGCTGCAGATCTTCACCCAGAACGCGTTCGGCCCGATCTTCTTCGAGATCATCCAGCGCAAGGGAAATGAAGGCTTCGGTGAAGGCAACTTCCAGGCGCTGTTCGAAAGCATCGAACGCGACCAGATGAAGCGCGGCGTGCTGTGATCCCCGCCCGCCGCGCGGCGGGCATCCACTGAGCGAGCAGACCATGGCGATCCACAGCAACGGCTACCAGACCGGTTTCGGCAATGAATTCGCAACCGAGGCGCTGCCCGGCGCGCTGCCGGTGGGGCGCAACTCGCCGCAGCAGGTGGCGCATGGCCTGTACGCGGAGCAGCTGACCGGCACCGCGTTCACCGCGCCGCGTCACGCCAACCGGCGCAGCTGGCTGTACCGGATCCGCCCGGCGGCGGTGCACGGGCGCTTCGAGCCGTTCGCGCACGCGGGCTTCCACAACGACTTCGGCAGCGGCCCGGTGACGCCGGAAAAGCTGCGCTGGAATCCGCTGCCGCTGCCGGAGCAGGCGGTCGATTTCATCGACGGCCTGTTCACCGTGGCCGGCAACGGCGGCCCGGAAGCCGGCACCGGCGTCGGCCTGCACCTGTACGCGGCCAACCGCGACATGGACGGCCGCTTCTTCTGCAATGCCGACGGCGAGCTGATGCTGGTGCCGGAGCTGGGGCGCCTGCACATCGAAACCGAGCTTGGCGTGCTGGACGTGGAGCCGCAGCAGATCGCGGTGATCCCGCGCGGCGTCCGCTTCCGCATCGCCCTGCCGGAGGGGCAGGCGCGTGGCTATGTCTGCGAGAACTTCGGTGCGCTGTTCAAGCTGCCCGACCTCGGCCCGATCGGCAGCAACGGCCTGGCCAACCCGCGCGACTTCGAATACCCGCAGGCGGCGTTCGAGGACGTGGAGGGCGAGTTCGAGCTGCTGACCAAGTTCCAGGGCCACCTGTGGCGCAGCGACATCGGCCATTCGCCGCTGGACGTGGTGGCCTGGCACGGCAACTATGCGCCGTACCGGTACGACCTGCGCCGCTTCAACGTGATCGGTTCGATCAGCTACGACCACCCGGATCCGTCGATCTTCCTGGTCCTGCACTCGCCCAGCGACACCCCCGGCACCAGCAGCGTGGACTTCGCGATCTTCGCGCCGCGCGTGCTGGCGATGCGCGACACGTTCCGGCCGCCGTGGTTCCACCGCAACATCGCCAGCGAGTTCATGGGCCTGCTGCACGGCGTGTACGACGCGAAGGCCGAAGGCTTCGCCCCCGGCGGCTGCTCGCTGCACAACTGCATGACCGGGCACGGGCCTGACGCCGCCACTTTCGAGAAGGCCAGCACGGCCGACCTGAGCCAGCCGGACTACATCGACGGCACCATGGCCTTCATGTTCGAGACCCGCGCGGTGATCCGCCCGACCGCGCAGGCCATGGCCGCGCCGCATCGCCAGCAGGACTACCCCGACTGCTGGATGGGCCTGCGCAAGCGTTTCCAGCGCTGAACCGCTGGCGCCTCAGCCGCCCACCAGCTTGAGCTGGGGCGCGGCCTCCCGTGGTGCGCGTGGCGTCGCGGTCGCATCCAGCCGCGGCAGCAGCGGCTCCGGCAACACCTCGCCCAGACGCGCCAGCACGCGCTGGCCATAGCTGTCGTTGGTCAGCCGCAGCAGCACCTGCAGGCCGTCGAGGAGGGCCTCGACCAGTTCGTCGTCGTTGCCGCAGAACTGGATGCGCGCCTTGCGCTCCACCGCATCCGGGTCGCGCTGCAGCGACAGCATGTCGATCATGTACATCTTCGCCGCCACCAGCGAGCGACGCTGGCCGCGCGTGGGGGCTGGTGCGGCGCCAGCCGGCGCCATCAGTGGCGCGGTGCCGCCAGCCTGCGCCGGGGAGGCGATCCCGGCCTGCGCCGGTGCCGGCCGCGGGCTGCCGGCGCGGATCTGTTCGGTGCGTGCCTGCAGCGCTTCGGTGGTGGCGCGCAGCAGGCCGGTGAACGCGCCGGCCACGCCGTTGGTGGGGGCAACCACGGCGGTGTCCCTGGCGTCGGCCGGGCGGATGTAACCATCCTTCAGCAGGCGGTCGATGGCCGGCAGGATGTCCGGCCCCAGCATCGCCATCACCTCGTTGAGCGTGCGCTTGCCGTCGGTGACGATCAGGATGCGCCGTTCCGCCAGGCTCAAGCCGGCGCTGGAGCCGGCCTGCAGGGCGCTGTGCGCGAGTGCGGTCTTGTTGAGCAGCATGGGTGGTCCCCGGTTCGACGCGCGCCACGCTAGCCGGCGCGGATGTCGCGCGGATGACGGTTGCGTGGCGGCGAGGGCGAAGGCGGTTCGCGCCGCGTTCACCGCGGCTGGCGACACTGCAGGCTTCCCCGTCTTGCTGGAGTTCCGCCATGCGCCTGCTGCCGGCCCTGATCGTAGTTGCCGTGCTTGCCGGCTGTGACCGCGCACAGGAGCGCGCGGTCGATGTACCTGCCACGCCGGCCACACCCACCACGCCAGTGCCGTCGAGCGCCCCGGCGCAGCCTGCGCCTGCCGCCCCGGCAACACCGGCGCCGACGGCGGAGCCGGGCCTGGCGGGGTTTGGGGGCTACGGCGATGTCCGGCTCGGCACCGCCGCCGCCGGCATGGAGCAGGCCTGGGGTGGTGCGCTGGAGGGGTTGGGGCCGCCGCCGGAGCCGGCGGATGCCTGTTACTACCTGCGTCCCAAGCGGGGTGCGCGTACCGACAACGATCCGGCGTTCATGTTGGAAGGCGGCAGGTTCGTCCGCTACGACATCCACGGCACGCGCGAAACCGCGCCGGGCGGCGGCAAGGTCGGCATGCGCAGGGCCGACATCGCCGGGTTGTATGCGAACCAGGTTGAGGCACGCCCGCACCACTACACCGACGGCGAATATCTGCGGATCCGCGATCCGGCCGGTGGTCCTGGCGTGCTGGTGTTGGAAACCAATGGCCGCGGCGAGGATGCGAAGGTGGTGGCGTGGCGGGTGGGCCTGCCGCCGCAGGTGGACTATGTGGAAGGCTGTTCGTGACGCCACTGCGCGGGTAGCCGGCGCGGTGAGGGTTCTATACTGCGGGCGATGATTACGCACGCTTCCGTCCTTGCCCGCGCCCAGCATGCGCTGGCCGAATTCTTCCGCCTTGAAGCGGCCGGCGGTATCGTCCTGATCGCTGCCGCAGTGCTGGCGATGGTGGCCGCCAACTCGCCGCTGGCGCACTTCTACGAAATGCTGCGCGACACCCCGCTGGGAGGCGCGGACTGGGGCAAGTCGCTGCACTGGTGGATCAACGACGGGCTGATGGCGGTGTTCTTCCTGCTGGTGTCGCTGGAGATCAAGCGCGAGGTGATCTCCGGCCAGCTGTCCAGCCGCGACCAGCTGGTGCTGCCGGTGGTCTGCGCGGTGGCTGGCGTCGCCGTGCCGGCGCTGCTGTACACGGCGATGAACCACGGCGATGCCGGGGCGATGCGTGGCTGGGCCATTCCCACCGCGACCGACATCGCCTTCGCCCTCGGCGTGCTGGCGCTGCTGGGCGCGCGGGTGCCGCTGGGGATGAAGCTGCTGCTGTCCACGATTGCCGTGGCCGATGACCTGATCGCGATCCTGATCATCGCGTTCTTCTATTCGCAGGGCCTGCAGTGGGGCGCACTGGCCGGCGCGGCGCTGGTGGTGCTGGCGATGGCCGTGCTCAACCGGCGCAAGGTGACGCGGCTGGCGCCCTACCTGCTGCTGGGCCTGCTGCTGTGGGCGCTGGTGCTGGCATCGGGCGTGCACGCCACGCTGGCGGGGGTGGTGACCGGGCTGATGATCCCGCATTACGACCGCAGCAACGCGGTCGACGACGCCAACGAGCATTCGCCGCTGGAGACACTCGAACACACGCTGCATCCGTGGGTGGCGTTCGCCATCCTGCCGTTGTTCGCATTCGCCAACGCAGGGTTGGCACTGGGCGGGCTGCGCCTGCAGGACCTGGCGTCGCCGCTGCCGGCGGGCATCGCGCTGGGGCTGGTGCTGGGCAAGCCGGTGGGCATCGTGTCGGCGGCGGTGGCGATGCGCGCGCTGGGCTTGGCGCGGTTCCCGCAGGGCATGGACCTGCGTTCCATGCTGGGCCTCGGGCTGCTGTGCGGAATCGGCTTCACCATGAGCCTGTTCATCGCATCGCTGGCCTTCACCGGGCATCCGCTGCACTACACCGAGGGCGTGCTGGGCGTGCTGGGTGCATCGGTGGTCGCGGCGCTGCTGGGCAGCGTATGGCTGGCGCTGGTGCTGCCGCGCAACGCCCGCGCATGAAAACGGCGCTGGTGTTCGGTGGCAGCGGGCAGATCGGCGCGGCGCTGTTGGCGCGACTGCGCGACGGGGGCTGGCAGGTGCTGGCGCTGTCGCGCGAGGCACGCGCCGATGGCCCCGGCCTGCGCTGGCTGCGCGGCGGCTTTCCCCGGCCGCCGGGACTGCCGGAGCAAGTCGATGCGATCTTCAGCTGCGGCCCGCTGGACGCGTTCGCGCAGTGGTACGCGCAGGCCGGCATCCGTAGCGCGCGGGTGATCGCGTTCGGTTCCACCAGCGTCCACGTCAAGCATGCCTCCGGCGATCCCGGCGAGCGCGACGTGGCGCGGCGCCTGCGCGAGGCGGAAGCCAGCCTGTTCGCGACCGCGAGGGCGCGCGGTGAAGCCGCCATCGTGCTGCGTCCGACGCTGGTGTATGGGGTCGGGCGCGACGCCACCCTGACCCGCATCGCCCGCCTGGCGCGGCGCGCTGGTCGCTTCGTCCTGCCGCGCAACGCCAGCGGCCTGCGCCAGCCGGTGCATGTCGATGACCTGGCCGATGCCGCGCTGGCGGCCAGCCACGGCGCCGCCGCGCACGGCCGCGGCTATGACCTGCCGGGCGGTGAAACCCTGCCCTATATCGAGATGGTGCGACGGGTGCTGGCTTGCCTCTCCCCGCCACTGCGCCTGCACCTGCTGCCGATGCCGCTGTTCCGCGCGCTGCTGGCGGCGGCGCGTGCCGGGGGCATCGCGCGCGACCTCACTGGTGACGCAATCGCACGCATGCGCGATGACCTGGTGTTCGATGCCGGGCCGGCGGCGCGCGACCTCGGCTATGCACCGCGCGCTTTCGCGCCCGCTGCGGCGATGTTCGACGCGCCTCAGCCCAGCAGTGGCGCGCCGTAGAACCGGCGCAGGTGCGCGGCGACCTCGGGCATTGCCGCCTGCAACGTGCGTGCGTCGCTGAAGTGGTATTCGGTGCAGACCGCGAAGAATTCTTCCGGCGCTTCCGCGGCATAGGGGTCGATGGCGGTGTCGTGGCCGGCGTCCACCTCGGCGCAGAAACCGTCGTAGGCACGCTGGAAATCCGCCGCCCACTGCCGCTGCCAGTCGCGCGGCAGCGGCGGGGTGCCGTCCATCGCGCCGTCCAGTGCGTCGAGCTTGTGCGCGATCTCGTGCGCAGCCACGCAGAAACCGTCGTTCGGTGCGGCGATGTCGCTGCGCACGTCGGCCCAGGACAGGATCACCGGGCCGCGCTCCCAGGCTTCGCCGATCAGATCCTCCGCGCCTTCGTGGAGGATGCCGTGGGCATCGACATGGCTGCGCCGGGCGCGGAACGCGGCCGGATACACCAGCAGCTCCTTCCATCCATAAAGGCCTTCGCGGCCGAATTCCAGCAGCGGCATGCAGCACAACATCGCCAGCCGCAGCCGCTGCACCTCGTCCAGGCGCAGGCCGTGCAGGGGGGTGATGGCCTTGTCGGCCAGGAACTCGGCGGCCAGCGCGTGCAGGCGCTGCTGGCGCGGCGGATCGAGGTCGCGCAGCCACGGCAAACCGGCCGCGGCCTGACGGCACAGCGCGGGGTCAAGTGCAGGAGCGGTGCGCGGGCGGCGCAGGAACGGCCAGATCACGCGTAAACGCAATCGCTCAGCGGAACATGCCGGGCAGGAAGCTGTGGAAGCGCGAGGGCATCGCGCGGCTGTCGCCGGAGGCGCGGGCAGGACCCGGCGCCTGTGCCTTCGGCCGCGGTGCGCGCGGGGTATGCGCGGCGGCCGCAGTGACGTCCAGGTCGCCCTCGTCCAGCCGCTCCATCGACGCCGGCTGGGGCTCCGTCGGCGGGGGACTTTCCGGTGCCATCTGCCGCAGTTCGCTGGCGCCGGCATGGCCAAAGGCGCCCGCCAGGGCAAGGCAGACCAACAGCTGACGCGTCATGGACAGGCGCATGGAGGGTCACCGGATGAATGGGCGTACGCAGCGCACGGCCCGCCCGCGACTATAGCAGCCGGCCGGGCCGGCGGATGCTGCGACGCAGCAGGCGCGGATGCGGCCGGCTCTGCACACTGGTGGCATGTCCGATACCGCCTTGGCCACCAGCGCCACGCCCGCTGCCGTCACCGCCGCCGCGCTGCGCCGCGCCCTGATCGCCGGTGCGCGCCGGGTGATCGCCGCGCGCGACGAGCTCAACCGCATCAACGTGTTCCCGGTGCCCGACGGCGATACCGGCAGCAACCTCGCTTCGACACTGGGCAGCGTGCTGCACGGCGCGTTGAGCCGGCGCAGCCGCCATGCCGGCGAACTGCTGCTGCGGGTGGGCAACGACGCGATCGACGGCGCGCGCGGCAATTCCGGCGCGATCATGGCGCAGTTCCTGATGGGCCTGGGCGAGCAGGCGCGGGCCTTGTCGCAGCTCGACGCCGGCGAACTGGCGGCGGCGGTGCGGCGCGGCGCGGACAGCGCGCGCGCGGCGCTGGCGCAGCCGGTGGAGGGCACCATCCTGAGCGTGATCGCGGCGTTCGCCGAGGCGCTGGAGGAGCAGGCGCGCAGGGTGGGGGCGAAGCCATGGCAGGCGTTCGCGGCGGCGCTGCCTCGCGCGCGCACCGCGCTGGCCGACACCCCGCGGCATATGCCGCTGCTGCGCAAGGCGGGCGTGGTGGATGCCGGCGCACGCGGATTCGTGGACTGGCTGGAGGGCATTGCTGCCTATGTCGAAGGCGGTCCGCGCGTACTGGCCCTGCGCGGCGCAGTCGCCGACGGCGGGGACGTCGCTGCGACGCATGTCCACCTGGATGTGGATCCTGAGTGCCGCTATTGCACCGAATGCCTGCTGGTGGGCGAGCGGATCGACCGGGTCGCGCTGCGCACCGCGTTGGCCACGATCGGCATCGAGTCGCTGGTGGTGGCAGGCAGCGACAGCCGGGTGCGCGTGCATGGCCACGCGGCGCAGCCGCAGGTGTTGTTCGATGCCTGCGCCGGTTTCGGTCGGGTCGAGGCGATGAAGGCCGACGACATGGTCATGCAGCAGCGCAGCGTGGAATCGCCGGGCCGGGTGGCGGTGGTGACCGACAGCGCTTCCGACCTGCCGCAGGCACTGGCCGATCGCTTCGACATCCACGTGGTGCCGGTGCGGGTCAGCCTGGACGGCCGTGACTATCTGGACCGCTTGGGCCTCGGAACGGCCGAGTTCTACCGGCGCATGGCCGCGTCGGCGCAGCTGCCGCAGACCAGCCAGCCACCACCGGGAGATTTCCGCCGCGTCTTCGAACACGTGCTGGCGCACCAGCCGGCGGCGGTCTACGTGGGCCTGTCGCGGCCGCTGTCCGGCACCCTGCAGTCGGCCGAATCGGCGGCACGCGGGCAGCAGGGGCCGCTGCGCTGCATCGACAGCGGTCATGCCAGCGTCGGCCAGGCGCTGCTGGCATGGCGCGCCGGCGAGCTGGCCGCCGCCGGTGCGGAGGCGGACGCGATTGCCGAGGAACTGGAGCGGCTGGTGCCGCAGACGCTGACCTGGGCGATGGCCCGCGACATCCGCCACGCCGTGCGCGGCGGTCGCATTCCCCGCTGGGCCGCCCCGCTGGTGCGCTTCAGCGGGCTGACCCCGCTGGCCGCGATCCGCAACGGCGTGCTGAAGGTGGCCGGTGGCCTGTTCGCCCGCCGCGGCGCGCCGGAGGCGTTCGCGCGCCATGTGGCGCGGCGGCTGCCGGCGGCACCCGGTTGGCGGCTGCTGGTCGGCCATGCCGATGCGGCGGCGGACGGCGAACGCGCGCTTGCGGCGCTGCGCCGGCTGCTGCCGGTGACCGAGGCGCATCTGGTCGAAGTGGGGCCGGCGATCGGCGCGCATGCCGGGCGCGGCACCCTGGTGGTGGGGCTGCAGCCCGCCCCCTGACGCGATCCGGGTGCGGGTGGGTGGCCGCGCTGCGTATCATCGAAGGATGTCGCCCGTACTCGTCGCCGCCTGCCTGCTGTGTGTCGCCTACCTGCTGGGCTCGCTGTCCGGAAGTCTCCTGCTGGGCCGGATGCGCGGGGTCGACGTGCGCACCATGGGCAGCGGCAATGCCGGCGGCACCAACGCGTTCCGCACCCAGGGCCTGCGCTTCGCGCTGGGGGTGGTGCTGATCGACGTCGGCAAGGGCGCGCTGGCGGCGTGGCTGGCGCTGCGGTTCGCACCGGCCGTGGCCTGGCCCGCGGCGGCGCTGGCAGTGGTGGGCCATGTCTGGCCGGTCTGGCACGGTTTCCGCGGCGGCAAGGGCGCCGCCACCGCGGTCGGCGCGCTGCTGGTGCTGTGGCCGCTGGCCGTGCCGCTGCTGCTGGGCGTGTGGCTGCTGGTACTGGTGGCCACGGGTTACGTCGGGCTGTCCACGGTGCTGGCGACGGCCAGCCTGCCGCTTTGGGCCTGGTTGTTCGATGCCGGTGCGTCGCGGCTGGCGTTTTCCGTCGCGCTGGCACTGTTCCTCGCCTTCACCCATCGCGGCAACCTGCAGCGGCTGTGGCACGGCACCGAGTCGCGCTTCGAGCGCGCGCGCCTGCTGCGCCGCCGGGGCGCGCGCGCATGAGCGACGCCCGCGGCGAACGCGCGCTGTTGCAGCGGCTGGCTGGCGGGCCGGTCAGCGGCGACGTGCTGGCCGGCGAGGTCGGGCTGACCCGCGCCGCGGTCTGGAAGCGGATCGAGGCGCTGCGCGACGCCGGCATCGCCATCGAGGCGGCGCCGGGGCGCGGCTACCACCTTGCGCAGCCGCTGGACCTGCTGGACGTCGACGCCATCCGCGCCGCCCTGCCGGCATCGGTGCAAACGGGGCTGGCCGATTTGGAGGTGGCGTGGTCGCTGGATTCCACTAACAGCGAACTGCTCCGTCGCGACACCCCGGCGCGTGGCTGCGCGGTGCTGCTGGCCGAACGCCAGACCGGCGGGCGCGGCCGGCGTGGCCGCGAGTGGGCGTCGCCGCTGGCCGCGCATCTGTACCTGTCGCTGGCGCGGCGTTTCGAGGGCGGATTGGCGCGGCTGGGCGGCCTGAGCCTGGTGGCCGGGGTGGCCGCCTGCGAGGCGCTGCAGGCGCTGGGCTTCCCGCAACTGCGGTTGAAGTGGCCGAACGATCTGGTGGTCGACGATGGCGGCGGCCTGCGCAAGCTCGGCGGCCTGCTGGTGGAGGGCGGCGGCGAAGCCGGCGGCGCGGCGCGTGCGGTCGTCGGCATCGGCGTCAATGTGCGCATGCCGGCAGCCTTTTCCAGCGCCATCGACCAGCCGTGGACGCAGCTGGCCGCACTGGCGCCGGCACCACCCGCGCGCAACCTGCTGGCGGCCGGCCTGCTGGCGCAGCTGCTGCCCGCGCTGGACGTGTTCGATGCACAGGGGCTGGCGCCGTTCCTGCCGCGCTATGCGGCGCTGGATGCGCTGGCCGGACGGCCGGTACAGGTGCGTGAGGCCGAGCGCAGCTGGGATGCGCAGGCACTGGGCATCGCAGAGGATGGCGCGCTGCGGGTGCGCGACGACGCTGGCGACATCCGCCTGGTGCACGCAGGCGACGTCAGCGTGCGCGCCGCGCGGGCGGAGGCGGGGCAGGCATGAACACCTGGCTGTTCGATCTCGGCAACACCCGCCTGAAATGCGCGCCGCTGCGGCCCGACGGCAGCGTGGGCGAGGTGCGCGCGATCGCCCATGACGATGCCGATGGCTGGCTGGACGCGCTGCCGACCGGCGATGTCGCCTGCATCGCCAGCGTGGCCGCAGCGGAGCGGCGGGTGGCGCTGCTGGATGCGCTGTGCGCGCGCTTCGTGCGCCTGCACCGGGTGCACACCGAAACGGCGCTGGGGCCGCTGCGGATCGCCTACGCCGAGCCCGCGCATCTGGGCGTGGACCGCTTCCTGGCGATGCTGGGACTGTGCGGCAGCGGCCCGGCCTTGGTGGTGGGGGTGGGCACCGCGCTCACCCTCGATCTGCTGGATGGCGAAGACCGCCACCGCGGCGGGCGCATCGCGCCCTCGCCGCAGCTGATGCGCGAGGCGCTGCATGCGCGCGCGGCGCAGCTGCCGGCCACAGGCGGCGACTATGCGGAGTTCGCCGACGACACCCATCACGCACTCGCCTCCGGCTGCGACGGCGCGGCTCTGGCGCTGGTCGAGCGCAGCCTGCACGCCGCGCAGGCACTGCTGTGCGCCGCGCCCGTCCTGCACCTGCACGGCGGTGGCGCGCAGGCGCTGCGCGCGCGGCTGCCGGCGCACGCCTGGGTGCCGGATGCGGTGCTGCAGGGGCTGGCGCGCTGGCACGCGCTGCGGATCGCATAAACTCGCCCGATGCTGCTGCGCGCCGCCATCGTGATCCTCGTGATGCTCAACCTGGGCGCCGCCGGCTGGTGGCTGTTCCAGCCGCAGCCCGGCGTTGCCGCCGGGATGGCCGCTGCCGCGCCGGGACTGCGTCTGCTGAAGGAAGCGCCGGCGCCGTCCCCGCCGGTAGTGTCGGCAACGGCCGACGCGGCGGCCGCACCGTCACCGTCTGCCGCCGCGGCACCGCCGGCTGCGGCGCCCGGCACGCCCATGGCCACGCTCGCGCCCGCTGCCCCCATCGCGGTCGAACAGCCTGCGGTCTGCCTGCGCTTCGGACCGTTTGCTGATCCTGCCGCGCGCAGTGTTGCGCGCACGGCGCTGGCCACGGCCGGCGTCACGGCGGTGGCCTTCGACGAGCGCGCCCGCGGCGTGCGCGGCTGGAAGGTGTTCCTGCCTGCGCAGCCCTCGCGCGAGGCAGCGGTGGCGACGGCAGAGCGGTTGAAGGCCGCGGGCGTGGCCGACCTGTTCGTGATGACCGAGGGCGCGGACGCCAACAGCATCGCGCTGGGCCGCTTCAGCAGCGAGACCGGCGCGCGCCGGCGCCAGACCGAGCTGCGCGGCAAGGGTGTGCAGGCGCAGGTGGAGCCGGTTGGCGGCACTCCCGCGCAGGCGTGGCTGGACGCGCGCCTGCCGGCGGGCGCGGACCGCGCCGCGCTGGCGCGGATCGCGCGCTCGCAGCCGCTGGACTGCGCGCAGCTGCGCTGAGGGCGCGCTGCGGCGCGTCGGGCGGCGATCATGTCGCCTGATAGAATCGGCTGCCCGCCGCTTTAGCTCAGTTGGTAGAGCAGCTGTCTTGTAAACAGCAGGTCGTCCGTTCGATTCGGACAAGCGGCACCAAATCGATGTTTCATGTGGTTTCATCCCTACTCGTAGCGCCCATGAAAGCCGCCACCTAGGCGGCTTTCGTGTTTCATGGGGTCTCGCAGTGTTCCATTGCATCCGGGGGCACCTGGGGGCATAGTCGGGGGCATAGGGCGCTAGGCGGTGGTGCCCATAGCTTGAGATGCCCCCATGGCGACGAGTGCTGGCAGTCTGACTGCGGTAGCGATACGCAATGCAAAGGCGAGCGAGAAGCCATACCGCCTGTTCGATGGGGGCGGCCTGTACCTCGAGGTCATGCCCACCGGTTCCCGCTACTGGCGCCTGAAGTACCGCTACGCCGGCAAAGAAAAGCGTCTGGCGCTCGGCGTGTTTCCGGAAGTGGGGCTGGCAGAGGCGCGGGGTCTCCGGGACACGGCCCGAGAGGCTCTGCGCGCCGGCCGGGACCCCGGAGCTGAAAAGAAGGCGACCAAGGTTCGTGCGGTGCTCAACGCGGCGACAACCTTCGAAGCTGTGGCACGGGAATGGTTGGAGACGCAGAGAGCCAAGCTGGCCACCTCGACCTTCGAGAAGGCTGAGTGGATGTTGGTCGACAACGTATTCCCTTGGATGGGGGCATTGCCGATCACCCAGATCGAGGCGCCCGAAGTGCTTGCAACCTTGAGGCGCATCGAGGCCCGGGGTGCAAATGAAACGGCTCACCGGACCAGGGAGCGGATTGCCCAGGTGTTCCGCTATGCGATTGCAACGGGTCGGGCGAAACACAATCCTGTCGGCGACCTGCGCGGCGCTCTGGCTCCTATCGTCCGTACGTCCCGCTCTGCCATCACGGACCCGGCCCAAATCGGTGATCTGCTGCGGGCCATCGACGGCTACACCGGTCAGTTCGTCACCCGCTGCGCCCTCAAGCTGGCTCCGCTGTTGTTCGTACGCCCTGGAGAGCTGCGGGCAATGGAATGGCGCGAGCTTGATCTGGACGCGTCGGAGTGGCGCATTCCAGCCGCCAAGATGAAGATGCGTGAGGAACACGTCGTGCCTCTGGCGCCTCAGGCCGTGGCCATCCTCCGGGAGCTGCTGCCCTTGACGGGACCCGACCCGAAACGTCCCGGTCGGCTTGCCAGGTACGTATTCCCCAGTCTGCGCTCGGGCACGGAATGCATGAGCGAGAACACGGTCAATGCCGCCCTTCGCCGGCTGGGCTACGACAAATCAACGATGACCGGGCACGGCTTTCGGGCGTTGGCCTCGACCCGCTTGAATGAAATGGGATGGGCGCCTGACATCATCGAGCGCCAGCTTGCCCATGCAGAGCGAAACGCTGTCCGGGCCGCCTACAACCGCGCCCAGTACATGAAGGAGCGCCGTCAGATGATGGCGGCATGGGCGGATTACCTGGACGCACTGAGGGCGAACCACAACGTCGTCCCGATCCGGCGGCTGGCGCATTGAGGGGCCTCCGCTCGTCTGGGGCTGGGGTCTTTTTGGTATCGACGAAGAGATCCAGAAGGTAGGCATTTGGTAGGCAGGTTTTCCATAGTCCGCTTCAAGAGCCCTGGTCCTGTTACGAGAGTGGGAGTAAGCAATGCCAAGAAGGCCTCCCCCTAAGCCCAACGCCTGGATGCGGAAGTTGAAACTCTTGCAATCTGGCGTGCCTTAGGAAGAGTGGCCGCAGGATCTAAAGGCGCATTGGAGTCACGCCGAAGAGATTCATGTCGGGTGGTGGGAGCAGCTCAAGGCTCTCTCCGCTTCTGAGCTGCGAATCCTAGCCAACGCCGCGCTCATGCAGACGATGGAGCTAGAACGAGAGCTTCAGGAAAAGAGCGCCGAGATTGCACGACGTGACCGACTCCGCACAAGGCGTGGAGAGGCCGCCCAGTCGCCTCCGGTGACGGCGTTCAAGGCAGTGGTGAAGGCGGAGTGGGAGCACGCGAGAAATCCGGAGAAGCCTCGAGTCGCGTCGGATTTCGCCAGAAGGATGGTCGCTAGGAAAGGCGCTCCGATCACTGACCCACGAACTGTCCTGAGATGGTGTCGCCAGTGGGAAAAAGAGCGGAATTTAGCGATGCAACGTCCGCGTCACAGAGGCTATTCCCGCTCCGGCCCTCGTAAAGATGTCTTCGCGCAGGTGGGTCTATGTCGAGATGCAGTCTGTGATCCGGGCGAAGCTGACGATTGGGACGGCGTTTGAGCCTTCGCCGCATTGACACTCCCTTAAGGGAGTGCTCCTAGCACGATCTTCGAAAATTAGTGTGCGTGTCACCGCAGCCAGCGGCGGCCCATGTCATCCGACGTGGGCACTAGCCTAAGAGGTGACACATGCAGCTCGATCGAATCCTTTCTCCGCGCGAGGCCTGGCGGACTGCCGGCATCTCGCGCTCGACCATGTACCGACTGGAGAAGGCTGGTGCGTTTCCGCGGAGGCTCCAGATCAGCGAGGGCCGCACTGGCTATCTGGCCAGTGAGCTGGAGGCCTGGATCAAGGCCCGCGCCGCCCACCGGAAACTGATCGGCGGCTAACCATGGATGGCCGCCACGCCAAGGTGCATGGAGACAGCACTCCTGCGAAAGCACGCGGTGCCGGGAAGCGACTTCGGCAAAAAGGGCGTCGCGAAGGGGGAGCCTTTGTCCTGATCCCGCATGCCGTCATCGACTCTGCCAACTTCCGCCGTTGCAGTGGCACAGCGGTCAAGCTGCTCGTCGGCCTGGTCAGGCAGTACCGGGGGAACAACAACGGGGACCTGGCTCCGGCGCTGGTTTCCAATGGACCAGCCCATCAGGCCAAGGCCAAGGCGTTGCGTGAGCTGGTTCACTACGGCCTGCTGGTCAAGACCAAGCACGGTGGACTTGGCATGCCCAGCCTCTATGCGTTGACGTGGTGCGCGATTGACCCCTGCCGCAACAAGCTGGAGGTCTCGGCCACGCTGAAGCCACCGGGTGACTGGAAGAGCGAGGTGCCCGACTTCCATGACAGGCCAAAAACAAAAGCCAAGGCTGGAAATCAGCATGGCCAAGGCTGATAGTCAGCTCTTTACGTCACTTGCGGCCGTTGCCAAGGCTGAAAATCAGCCCTTTTGGAGCTAAATCGGGCGGGGCGCAAGGCTGAAAATCAGCCACCTTCTTAGATCTACCATAGGTGGCTGTCTGGGCGAGGGCTGTGGCTAGCTGGCCCGGTATACTGGCTCAATCTGGAGCCCGGCCATGAATCGCCCTACCGTCGCCGACATCCGCCACATGCCGCTGTACTCGCCCGCCGAGGCCGCCAGGTTCCTGCGCCTGCCGCCATCGACGGTGCGCGCCTGGGCCTTTGGCCA
>JAANMY010001628.1_pt1 | contig 24359 bp, 21 predicted proteins | sample 7279691 | NCBI WGS metagenome assembly JAANMY01 (sample SAMN14094543, study PRJNA606508) | bioreactor metagenome | isolation source: A lab-scale SPAN reactor treating ammonium-rich wastewater day 388 | place: Ireland: Galway | collected 2018-02-07
GTGGCTAGTCCTGCTACTCCCCCGCCGATGACCACTGCTTTTGTCATTTTTGAAACACTTCTTTCCACATTGCTTTGGTTGCCAGGCTGGCTTTTTTCATAGACGGCACCCGAATCCGCCCGTTTTTTAAGTCTTCGAGGGACGCGGATTCCAGGTTGTCCACGAGGCAACCGTAGAGATCGGTCGCGGCGCGCACACCGGTTCGCGCGCCAAATGGCAGCAGCGGAATGCTCAGCCTGGCGGCATCCAAATCCTCTCGGATATCAGTGACGATCTCATCGCGCATTTCTTCGGTGAATACCTGCAAATAAGAACGGCCTAGGTCTTCGCGGTCTTCAGCTAGATCTCGCAGGAAATTTACCTTTTGAAATGCCGCACCCAAACGCCTGGCGCCGTGATCCATCGTGGCCCGATCCTGCGGGCTGGCAGTGGAATTTTGGAGGAAAATTTTCAAACACATCAACCCGATGACCTCAGCGGAGCCGTAAATGTACTCATCCAACTGGGTCGGATCATAGGAGGTTTGGGAGAGATCGCGGCGCATGGAATCAAAAAATGCCACGATGTGAGCCTGCTCAAAACCACATTTGCGGGCAGTGTTGCCAAACGCATGGATCACTGGATCGGTATGAAAAGGAACGGACAAACTGAGCAGAACCTGGCGTTCGTAATTGTCCAAAATCTCCGCAACGGCGTCCGGCGCACACCCCGCGGCAGCAGCAGCGCCGTCCACAACCTCATCGGCCACTCGCACCATTCCGTACAACGCCTCAATATCGCGCCGAATTTTCGGCGACAACAGCTTCGATGCCAGAGTAAAACTGGAGGAATAATGGGCGATTACCGTGGCCGTCGCCTTTGAGCTCATCGCATCAAAACGGCCCAAAAAATCTTGCTGATCAGCCACACTCGCCTCCTTCACAGGAAACTTTACCGCGAGAAATTCAGAAAACCGAAAGGGACGCTTCTCGACGCCTCCCTCAGCCCCGCTCCACCCGCTGCGGGTTGAGCCACTGGGCGATGGCAACGAAGAACAGCGCTACCGCGCTGACCCAAAACGCCCCTGAGCCGATGCCCATATAGATAGGAAGGAATGTCACTGGTGCTGCCGCTGATCCGAAGAATCGGAAAGCCTGCACGGTAGAAAGCAGCGATGATCCACCGGGGCTTCCGATGACAGCCAAGTTGACGGTTGCTTGGATTCCTTGTGCTGCTGCTACTGCGAAGGCCCACAGTACGGCCACCACAATGATCCACGGTGCGATCGGCAGCAGTGCGAGTGCGATGGTACCGATGACAGCACTGACAATGAGCACCGCGCGCACACCGAATTTGTCTGCCATATCGCCAATCTTGCGGGAGGCAAAGAACGCAGCCAGGCCACCACACATGACCACCAAACCACGCGCTGCAGCATCAAGTCCGAATTGCTCGCCAACATGCAGGGATGTCATGAATCCAATGCCGATGATGCCGATACCCACCACAAAACCGGACACCATGTGGATGATGGTTGGTCCCCATTGCACCTTGCCGCCAACATTTTGCTTCGATGCAGATGGCGGTGGAACCACAGGGAGTCGCGCCACCAGAATGAACAGTGCAGCTGCTGCGGTGACCAGGAAGGTCAACCTCCACGACACCACCGAAGACACACCTGCGATCAATGGCGCCGACAACATGCCGAGTGATTGCATCGCAGCATAGGTGCCCAATGCCTTACCCAAAGAACGCGGCGGAACAAGCTCACGCAACATAATTTGCAGCACCGGAGTGGTAAATGCATTAGCGATACCAATCGTGGCATACGCAGCCATAAACAGCCCCCACGATGGTGTAACTAGGAGCAACAGCGCAAGTGGCAGTGTGACAATATAAGCCGCCTGCACCACCTTATGCGGATGGATCTTTCTGGTGATGCGCCCCGAAAACAACATCATGGTGGCAAAGGGCAACAAGTATGCGGTCATGGTCAGCGCTGCCTGGCTGACACTGATATCAAAGGTGTCTGCAAATTCTGGCAGGACCACCGATAGAGCTTGGCCAGTAAACGGCCCCACGAAGCCTCCGACCAAAATGGCCGCCATTTGCAGTTTCTTCATGAGTTCCCAATCTATGCCCAAACCCCCTGCCAGATCTTTTTTGAATCTAAACAGGGGGTATTTAGGGTTATGCGTTTTAGAGGAAACGCTTTGGCACTTCGGGTTCACCCAGTGACAACATCAGGCGGTTCGCCCAGTTGAAGAACGCCACGGAGTTGATCAGGTCCACGATCTGCAGGTCGCTGAATCCAACGCCACGCAGCTTGGTGATGCATCCCTGGTTGAATGCAGCAGGGGTGGAGGTCAGTGCGCGAGCAGCGTCACGGATGACATTCCACTGGTCAGAACCCAGATCGGAGTCGATGCTTGCCAACAGTGCGTTGACATCATCAGCTCGACCGGATTCTTCCTGAGCACGTCCTGCGTGCACGGATGCGCAGTACACGCAGCCGTTGTAGCGGGAAGTAACGGTGGCGCCGAGTTCACGCTCTGCACGTCCTAGGCCTTCGCCGTCAGTGTTGAAGAAGATATCCAGATCGGTCAGGGTACGCGCCTTCAATGCTGCAGGATCGCGTGCCAAGAGACGGAAGTATGGCATATCAGCGCGCTCAGGCTGGATCAAAGAATCCAGCTGTTCTTCGGTGAGATCTGCCTTTGCTACTGGTGGTACCCATGGCTTCCAGCCCAAAGAGTGGTTCACAAATGCTTCAGGGCGGTTGAGTTCTTCATAGGTGGAGATCTCAAAGCCGTTGTTGGACAGTTCCCACTTCGCTTCAGGAATACTCAGGCGAGGAGCTTTCACCTGAATGTCTTCACCTTTGAGGGTGCGCAGGCCGTAGGCAACACGCAGCTGGAATGCCAGGAACGACACCAGCTGAGCCAAGGTCACGGTGTCATCCGCGCTCCAGCCAGCGCCGGAGAGTCGACCAAGGACCTCGGGGCGGGAATCACGGGGGTGGAAAACTAGTAGGTGTGCGTAATCAAATGCTGCTGCAAGTCGCTCGCCAAGCTTGGCGGCATCGTTGCGCACAGATCCGCCTGGCTCTGATTCGGACTCAAGTCCAGGTTCACGGTAGGTGCCGTATGGGCCTGCGGATAGGCCCTCGTCGATGGCATCGGAGACGGCGTTTGCCAGGGTGGTTGGGGCGTCGTCGAGAAGCAAATCTTGGTAGAGATCTACAGCTGGCGCGAATTGGTGAAGACCTGCAACATAGGTGGCCACGGCGTAACGCTCGCCGAAGCTGAAGGTTCCTGGGTTAACCGGTTCGAGCAGAGCTTCGAAGCTCTTTTGTGCATTGTCGCGAGCTTGGGGACGGTTGTCACGCAGCTGTGGGAGGTCTTCTCCAACCAGCATGTCGATGAGATCTGACATTTTTAAGATCTGCTCCTATAGTCCAAGATTGAGTTCGCCACCACGATAGCGCGATCCTGGGATCGCGTCGATGAGTCGGCGAGTGAAATCGGTTTGCGGGTTGTTAAATACTTCTGCGGTTTTTCCAAGTTCCACCTGGTTGCCGCGACTCATCACAGACACAGTGTCAGAGATTTCACGGACCACAGCCAGGTCGTGGGAAATAAACACGTAAGTCAAGCCTAGCTCTCGTTGCAGATCGTCGAGCAGGCGCAGGATTTGTGCCTGCACAGTCACATCCAACGCGGATACGGCTTCGTCGAAAACCACCAATTCAGGTTCCAAAATCATGGCACGAGCAATGGCGACGCGCTGGCGCTGACCACCAGAGAGCTCACGTGGGCGACGGGTGGCAAGAGCCGGGTCAAGCGCCACCAGTTCCAGGTAGTGTGCCACCTTGGCGTCGGCTTCCTGCTTGCTCACCTTGGTGAAATTGCGCAGAGGTTCCGCGATGGTGGAGCCAATGGTTTGGCGAGGATCCAGGGAAGAATACGGGTTTGGTACACCAGCTGGATTTGCTGGCGCAGTTCCCGCTGCTGGGCCTTGGAAAGGTTGGTGATGTCCTTGCCACTTACTGAAATGGAACCAGAGGTCGGCGTATTAAACATCGCGATCGCGCGGCCAAGCGTGGTTTTACCGGAACCGGATTCACCGACGATGGCATGCGTGGTGCCAGGCAGTACTTCGAAGGAAATATCATTTGCGGCAACAAATGCTCCTTCTTTGCCTCGTTGGTATTCCTTGCGGAATTTATCCACTACCAGAAGCGGGCCTTTGGCCTGCGCTACCTCCGGATCTACGGCCGGAACTCGCGTGGGGATCTCACCGATGGTGAGGGAGGGCGCGTCGGCAAGCAACTTCTTGGAATACTCATGCTGGGGGTCGGTCAAGACCGAAGCCGCGTAACCACTTTCGCGCACCTCGCCTTTTTGCATGACGACGATGCGATCCGCCCGATCGCCTGCCACGGCTAGATCGTGAGTAATGAACAAAATACCCATGCCCAATTCACGCTGCATGTCTTCCAGCAGATCGAGAATAATTTTCTGCACGGTCACATCCAGCGCAGATGTGGGCTCATCGGCAATGATCAGCTCTGGTTCAAGTGCAATGGCAGCGGCAATCAACGCGCGCTGCTTCATGCCACCAGACAGCTCATGCGGGTACTGGTCATAGCGGACCTCTGGGTTATCAATACCCACGCGCTCTAGAAGCTCAATGACCTTCTTTTTGCGCTCGGCGGCGGTTCCACGCTTGTGGATAGCCAAGCCCTCCCCCACTGAAGCGCCGATAGTTTTCACCGGGTTCAGAGAGTTGTTGGGGTCCTGCGGAATCAAACCAATTTTGGTACCGCGAACGTTTTTCCACTCACGTGCGTTCAAGCCAACAAGGGAACGGCCGTTGAAAGAAATCCGACCAGAATCCACTTCAGCATTATCAGCCAGCAAACCAATCACGGCCTGAGCGGTGGTGGACTTACCAGAACCGGACTCACCAACAATCGCGGTGATTTGGCCAGGGTGCACCTCCAGGCTGACATTGTTGACAGCATGATGTCGATGGCGGCATTGGCCGCAGCCAGGACAACCGGCGCCCTACCGATTTACGTGCGCAGCCAGGGAGCCAGGACAACGATCGATGAGTATACGTTCGACACAACTGGCGCGCCGAAAGTGGCACGCAGCTTCGTGCTGGATGATGTGATCTCATTGGATGACTACTTGACCATCTACTTCGGGACCGAGTTCCAGTGCACTGATTTCACGCATGGCGTTGGTGAAGCGTTCGAGCGAGCGCTATTTCCTGTCATTGCCTCAGCCGTTGATGAGGTGGCCGTGGCCTGGAAGCACAATTCCGGCGCAGTCGATGTCGATTTTGTGGTGCGTTGCAACAACCAGATCGGCATCATCGAGGCTAAGACCGGCAATAAGGCTCGTAGCGCCGATGGCATCAAACAATTGGCTGTAGCTGGGGGCCAAAGATTCTTTGGCACCTACACACAGCGCTTCCTGGTGATCGATCAAGAATTAGGCGAACGTACCAATGTTCGTAGTCTGGCCGCCGCTCTCGGCATTCACGTTGTACAGTTGCCGAGTTTTCAGGACGAGACTATCGCGCCGGAAGAGCAGCAAATGCTTGTTGATCGTCTGGTCGAAAAACTGGGACAACCGGCGAAAGCGCCTGATGCTTTAGCCGCCCTGTATCGGGGATGACCCTGATCCCCCAGCATCTTCTCTCCCCTCACGTCTTCGTGCACCTCACTCCCGCCACCGCTTGCAGGCTCTACAAAATAGTTTACTGAATTCTATGATTTCATGTAAAATATGATTATCAAATTTCTTTCGTGAAGGTACCCACCCATGACAACGCTTTCGGTCACAGAATTGGCACGCGGGTTTTCTGATTATGTCAACCGTGTGGCTTATCGCGGGGAACGTTTCATTCTGCTCAAGGGCCGCAAGCCTGTGGCCGAACTGCGCCCGATCCCCAGCGGCCGCACTCTGGGCGAGCTGGCCGCGTTGTTGCAGTCGTTGCCCTCTCTGTCGGCAATAGAGGCGGCTGATTTCGCCGCCGATATCGCGGCCGCGCAAGCGCAGTTGTCGCCGCTGACCTCAGGTGAGCCATGGCCCTCTTGATCGATTCCAGCATTCTCATCGCTCACGAACGCGGGCAGGTGGATGTGGCGGGGCGCGCGCTTGGCCGTGAGGCGGAGGAGATCTTCCTTTCGGTGATATCGGCCAGCGAATTGCTGCACGGGGTACATCGGGCGCCCGACGCCGCGATCCGCAGCCGCCGTCTGGCTTTTGTCGAGGCGGTGCTGGCCCGGTTTGTGGTTATTGAAATCGATCTGGCAGTGGCCCGCAGCCACGCTCTGCTGTGGAGCGAACTGGCGCGGCGAGGCGAGATGATCGGTGTGCACGATTCCTGGATTGCCGCCACCTGTCTGGCTTACGATCTCACGCTGGTCACAGCCAATACGCGCGAATTCGGGCGGGTGCCGGCCCTGAAACTTGAAGATTGGAGCGCAGTATGATCCTCCTCAGCTTTCCCCCTCACCCCCGCCCCATTTCACAACCTTCTCAACAATTCGTCCTTACTCACCCCCACACGTTCCGCCACATCGCTGAGAATGCGATTGAGCGTTCCCACCCGCAAGGCGGCATGGCGAGGGATGGTGATAGGATGCTCACCTTGTTCGTCATGACGCGTCAGGCGCATATGGCTGCCAGTCTGACGCGTCGGCTCGTAGCCGAGTATCTGCAAAGCGACGAATCAGTTCGTCGCCGCTCCAATCACGCGGCAGTCTCATGCGCCGGCCAACATCTCTTCGCGCGCGAAGTGTAACCGAATCAACTCCGGACGTTCGTCAGCCTCGAAGTGGCAACTCACAGCATCCTTGATCAGGTTGCGCAAGTCTTCGAGCGTATCGGCTTCGGTGTAAATGCTGTGGTTCAGCGCCTCGGCTTCGTAACCGCCTTCCGGCGATTCGTGTACGAGAAAGAAGATTTCCTTTAACATAGGTTCTGTCGCTCCGCAGTCAATTTTCCCATAAGCATAGCACACTTCAGAAGGCGTTTCCAATCATGATCCTCCTCAACTTCTCCCACCCCCTCACCCCCGAGCAGTTGGCGCAGATTGAGGCGCTGACGAGGCAGGCCGTGGCGGAGACGCGCGGGCGCCTGGCTCAGTTCGATTCTGCCGAACCTTTCAGTCCGCAGGTGCGGGCGCTGTTGGATGAGGTCGGCCTGTCGCCTGAACAGTGGCAAACTGAGCCGCTGCTGCTGAATCTGCCCGGTTTTGCAGCCGGCGCCGCTATGCTGCTGGCCGAGTTCCACGGGCGCAGCGGCCATTTTCCCGCCATCCTCCGCATCCGGCCAGTCAAGGATGCCCTCCTCACCCGCTACGAAGTGGCCGAAATCATCAACCTGCAAGCCTTGCGCGAGGATGCGCGCACGTTGCGGTGAGCGATCCATACGTCGTTTCAACTTTTATCAGGAGAAATCATGGCTACCATCCCCACCGGCATTCTCACCAATCTTCTCTCCGAGTTTCTGATCGTGGTTTTTGGCGTGCTCTTTGCCAACTTCATCAAGAACCGCATCGACGCTTATCGTTTCGGACGCTGGACCGTGACCGTGTATGACGCCGGAGGCGAAGCGCACGAACGCCCAATCTCACCAAAAAAAGCGCAGCAGATTCTCGCCGTCCCGGAGGATAAATCGGTCTATCTCAAGGGTGTGGCCAGTGCTTATGGCCGCCTGAATTGCGATCTGATTACCGAGGGCACGAAGTTGGGCATGTTGCAGGAGAATCACAACGCCCGTCAGTTCGTGATCGATATGCGCCTGAATCCCAAGCCCACAGATACCCCTGCCACCGCCGCCCCCTCTGCCCCCGCCGCCGCCGACGTCCTCTGACCCCCCCGCCGCGACCGCTTGACCCTCCCCGCCTCATCGCCGCACCGCACCCCCGCTTCCCGCCCCATGCCTTTCGGGGCGCGCATGTGTAGGGGCGATGCCGGCGGGGTGCACGCGTAGGGGCGATGCCGGCGGAAAAACCTCGTCACTCGGAGCTGCGATCCCGCCCCGCCGGCATCGCCCCTACCCCGGGCGTGGCGTGCCCCCCATCCCCGGCGATCGTCTCCGGCAACGCCAATTCGGCTATCGTCGCGACCCCAGCGGTCGGAGCGCTGGGCGCAATGAAGTTGCGCGAGCGCTCCGACCGCTTGACCTACCCCGCAACACGGCATCGCCCCTGCTTTGATCTTTAATAATTCAATATCTTTTTTCAGGAGGCTGTACGATGTACGACGCTATGCTCGACTGGGGGAATCTGTGCTCGGCCTGGCAGCAGATCGCAGACAACCGCGGCGCGCCAGGACTCGATCAGGTGAGTATCCAACGCTTCGCCCGCGGCTGGGAAGGGAATCTGCGCCGCCAGCGTGAACTGCTGCTGGCGCAACGCTATCGCCCCGCCCGCCTGCGCCGCATCGCTATCCCCAAGGCGGTCGGCGGTCAACGCTTGCTGCAAATCCCTACGATAGCCGATCGTGTGCTGCAACGCGCGGCCTTGAACGTGCTGGATCCTATCTACGAAGGCCTTTTCCTCGATTGTAGCTTTGGCTATCGCCGCGGGCTGGGCGTGCGCCAGGCTCTGAACTGCATCCTGGCATACCGCGATCACCGGCGTCTGACCTGGGTGCTGGACGCTGATATCGATGAGTGCTTCGACAGCATCGATCACGCCACGCTCCTGCCCATGCTGATGGATGAGGTGAGGGATTATCGCATGCTGAAGCTGATCCGCGGTTGGCTGGAGATCGGCCGGCGCCGGCAGCACCCGGATCGCGGCATCGCCCTGGGCATGCCGATCTCGCCGCTGTTGTGTAACATCTATCTGCACCGGTTGGATGCCGGCCTGCGCCAGGGGGGATGGGTGCATGTGCGCTACGCGGATGACTTTATCCTTCTCTGCGGCCATGAGAGGGAGGCAGAGGAGGGGCGGGCAGCGGTGCAGGAGATCCTGGCCGGCCTGCACTTGCAGCTTGATCCGGGCAAGACGCGGGTGACCAGTTTCGACCACGGGTTCGATTTTCTGGGCATCCATTTCGAGGGGAAGAGTTACCGTTTCACGCACGGCAAACGCAAGGTCACGGTCAGCGGGCGGGCGCCGGCGTGGATGTGGAATTATCTGCCCGAAGGATACGATTGAACCGGCGTACATTCTCTGGAGGTAAACTGTGCCTACACTTTATGTGACCGAAACAGGCGCCCGCGTGGAAAAGGCCTATCGCCGGCTGGAGGTGATCCAGGAGGATCAGGTGCTGTTGGCCCTGCCCCTGGCCCGTATCGATCATCTGGTGCTGGTGGGGGCAGTAGGGCTGACTACGCCGGCGATGCTGGCGCTGCTGGACGCGGGCGTGGGCGTGTCGTTGCTGAATCGGTGGGGCAAGCTGCAGGGCCGATTGCAGCCGGCCGGCGGCAAGAACCTGCCTTTGCGGCGCCGTCAGTACCGGCGGGCGCAGGATCAGGAGCTGTGTCTGGCGCTCAGCCGCGGTTTCGTCCTGGGCAAGCTGTGTAATGCCCGCAATCTGGCCCGGCGTCACCTGCGCAATCATCCGCAGATCGATGCCGGGCCGCTGCGGGTGCTGGACAAGGCTGTGGAGGAGGTGAAGATCGTGGATTCGCTGGCGGGGCTGCGCGGCATCGAAGGGACAGGCGCGCGGGCGTATTTCGCCATCTGGCGGCAGGCGCTGGCGCCCCCCTGGCAGTTCCAGCGCCGCAGCCGCCGCCCACCCAAGGACGCGGTGAACGCTATGCTGAGTCTGGGCTACACGCTGCTGACGGAAAACTTGTTCACAGCCTGCCAGATCGTGGGCCTGGATCCGCACGAGGGGTTTTATCACAGCGAAACCTATGGCCGCCCGGCCCTGGCGCTGGATCTGATGGAGGAGTTCCGGCATGTGATTGTCGATTCGGTGGTGTTGAATCTGACCAATCGCAACCGCATCTGTCCGGATGATTTCAGGCCAGGGCCGGAAGGCGGGGTGTATCTGAACGAGCGGGGGATGCGGACCTTCTTCGCGGCCTACGCCAGCCGCCTGCACACGGCGGTGAAGCATCCCGGCAGCAACCGCATCTTGACCTATCAAAAGTTGTTCGAAGTACAGGCATGGCAACTGCGCCGTGTGCTGGAAGGAGAAGTTGAACGTTACGAACCATTTCTCACACGCTGAGGGGGGGGCGGGGCGTCTCGCCCCCCCCTTTCTCCACGGAGGGCTGGCAGATGACCAAACATTTCCTCGTCGTCACCTATGACATGCCGGACGACAGGCGTCGCACCAGGCTGCACAAACGTTTACAAGATTTCGGCACGGCGGTACAATACAGCGTGTTCGAATGCCTGGTGGATGATAAGGAGTTGACGCGCCTGAAGCGCAGCGTCAACAGCATCATCAAGCCGCGGCTGGACAGTGTACGTTACTACTATCTTTGCGGCGCCTGTCAGGGCCGGATTGAAACCACGACTGCCGGCAAGGAGAAGGTGCAGGAGCAGGATGCGTACATCGTCTGAAGCGGATCGACCGAGGCATTTTCCCCCTTCCCCCCCCTTCTCGCTCGATCAAACTGGGCCATTTTCGGCCCGGCGGCGGGCTGAAGGGGCTGTAGGGCCGAGGCCGGCCGGAATGGCCGGCCAGCCGGATGACGATAAGGCAGAGAAAAAGGGAGGGATGCGCGGATTTTAGCGATAACCGATTGCAAAGAGATGAAAAAACCCCACGATTCCGGCACGAACACATCTATACCGTTGTGCGGATCGAGCGAGACCCGGGTTTTCGGCCTGCGGCCCTCGGTCGATCTGGGAATCCCGCATCCCATGTGAGGCCAAACCGGCTCAAGAAAGAGATAAGATTGACAAGAATCGACAGGATGTGTTATGCTATCGCCAAGAAAAAAGAAAGCCGTTGCTCTCAAAATCACACCCAAGCCCTTCGGGGCATTGAAACCCGGGTCTCTGTCCAGTGGACGGTGGAGCGGCCAACCCCTCAAAATCACACCCAAGCCCTTCGGGGCATTGAAACGGGAGTGTGGGCGTGGCCCAGTTTGGGCCGCTTCTTTGTGTCTCAAAATCACACCCAAGCCCTTCGGGGCATTGAAACACGGCGGTTGCCTCGCGCCGCTGAGCGCGCGCCTCGGCTAGCGCTCAAAATCACACCCAAGCCCTTCGGGGCATTGAAACCCGGAAGTCTCCGGAACTACCATACATCGACTGAGCTCAAAATCACACCCAAGCCCTTCGGGGCATTGAAACAAGTCCTGGGCCGTCATAGGTGGACCCCAGTCGATGACCCTCAAAATCACACCCAAGCCCTTCGGGGCATTGAAACTGTCAGTTCCATCCGGACGACTTCTTCATCGGCTCCTCTCAAAATCACACCCAAGCCCTTCGGGGCATTGAAACATTTGCCGACCGCAAATTTGCCCCCGAGAGGTTGGCTCAAAATCACACCCAAGCCCTTCGGGGCATTGAAACTCGCGACCAGTTTCACCACCTTGATCACCACCTTGCTCAAAATCACACCCAAGCCCTTCGGGGCATTGAAACTCAGTACGATCGTACTTCCCTTCGTTGCCATGATTCTTCTCCTCTCAAAATCACACCCAAGCCCTTCGGGGCATTGAAACGATCCGTGGGACGCAGCATCGCGACCAAACGCAACACTCAAAATCACACCCAAGCCCTTCGGGGCATTGAAACGCCATTTGGGTTCCCCACCCTCGCACCATGCTGTCTCAAAATCACACCCAAGCCCTTCGGGGCATTGAAACCGACCGGCGGTTGGGAGTACTCATCGTACATCCAAAACTCAAAATCACACCCAAGCCCTTCGGGGCATTGAAACCGGCGTCCGCATCGGCATCGGCGGGTTCGGCGTCCGCTCAAAATCACACCCAAGCCCTTCGGGGCATTGAAACCATGCGCTTCATGAGGTACCTCCTTGTGGGTAACTGAACTCAAAATCACACCCAAGCCCTTCGGGGCATTGAAACGATCAGGATGGTCAGCAGTGCAATCAGGGGGGCGTACCTCAAAATCACACCCAAGCCCTTCGGGGCATTGAAACCCAGTTGCCGCGTCGAATCATGACGACAAGGTACTCGTGTGCACTCAAAATCACACCCAAGCCCTTCGGGGCATTGAAACCTTGCTTTCCTCGCAACCGGGATTCGCACCGTCAGGACTCAAAATCACACCCAAGCCCTTCGGGGCATTGAAACCGAACTTCGAGGAGCCGACCATTCCAGCGGACGTCTCAAAATCACACCCAAGCCCTTCGGGGCATTGAAACAAATGGCGATGCCGAGCAGACTTCCGACGATGACCAACTCAAAATCACACCCAAGCCCTTCGGGGCATTGAAACCCGACGATGAGAACCGTCACGGAATCACATCCGTTGCCATCAACTCAAAATCACACCCAAGCCCTTCGGGGCATTGAAACTTTGCGGTGTTCACCCCCGACCTCTACCAACTCCAGTTGGTCCTCAAAATCACACCCAAGCCCTTCGGGGCATTGAAACTACAGGGACAGGACGATCATATTGCGCTTCATTAGAGGTACCTCCTATGGGTAACTGTGCTCAAAATCACACCCAAGCCCTTCGGGGCATTGAAACGATACTTGTCCAGAAAGCGTTCATGTTTGCCCTCCTTAAGCTCAAAATCACACCCAAGCCCTTCGGGGCATTGAAACCCTGGCGGGCATCGGCCTGACCCTGAGCGGTGAGCAAGCTCAAAATCACACCCAAGCCCTTCGGGGCATTGAAACTTGTTAAAACATAAACCTCCTCCTCTTCACTCGGTCTCAAAATCACACCCAAGCCCTTCGGGGCATTGCACGCGTAGGGGCGATGCCGGCGGAAAAACCTCGTCGCTCGGAGCTGCGATCCCGCCCCACCGGCATCGCCCCTACCCCGGGCGTGGCGTGCCCCCCATCCCCGGCGATCGTCTCCGGCAACGCCAATTCGGTCATCGTCGCGACCCCAGCGGTCGGAGCGCTGGGCGCAACGAAGTGGCGCATGCGCTCCGACCGCTTGACCCGCCCCGCCGGCATCGCCCCTACCCCGGGCGTGGCGTGCCCCCACCCCCGGCGATCGTCTCCGGCAACGCCAATTCGGCCATCGTCGCGACGCAGCGGTCGGAGCGCTGGGCGCAACCAAGTTGCGCATGCGCTCCGACCGCTCAACCGCGTCCCCCAATGCCCCGCCCCTACTCACTCATGATGAAACTGGCCAGGATCTCGTCCGCCGCCTCGAGATCGGCATCGGTCAACATCTGCACCATCACCACCGCCAGATAGCCCTGATCCGCCGGCCGCGCGGCCAGAACCAGCATCATCGCCTCGCTGGACCCGCAATCGTACCAAAAATCATACGATCCGGTGTAAACTGCATCCTCATAGGGCCGGCGCTGATCATAGGTGCAATCCTCGTTGTAATCGAAATTGTCCAACACTTCTGCCACGGTCAGATCGATCTGATCGGTGACGCCGAAAAACACGCCCGGCGTTCCCCACGTCTGCTGAAAATCATCGATATTGGGCGCGGCTGTCAACGAAAGACCGATCGCCTCCCCATCCCGTTGCCAGGCGGAGCCATCCACCTGCCGCCACTGGCTGGGCGCATCCATCTTCAGATACCCCGAATCATCGGCGATGGTGACGTAGGTGTAGCTCGCGGCCTCGCCCGAGGAGGGCGCGGCCCCGGCATCTTCCGCCACCTCGCGGGCAAAGGAGAAGGAGAGCGCCAACGGGCGGCCATTCAACTGCCCGGCCAGCACCTCTTCGGTATCGAAACGCAGCACCTCGAGATTCAGCGTCTCCTCCGCCTCATGCGTGCGCAGAATGTCGCAGTAATCGCTCATCGTGCCATCGGTAGACAACACCAGCCCCTCCAACTGCGTGATGATATCTCCCGCCTTCACGCCTGCGGTGTCCGCCGGCGAGCCGGACTTCACCGAAGCCACCCAAATCCCCGACAACCCCTCCCCGGTGTTGATGGCGCGGCCATTCACCCCGATGGAAAGGTAATTCTGGCGTTCTTGCAGCCGCTCGATCACCGGCAGGGCCTGCTCGCGGGCGATGGCGAAATACTGGCTGGCGCTGGGGTCGCCGGCATAGTTCACTGCCACCACGCGACCGTCGGCGGTGATCAGGGGGCCGCCGGAATTGCCCGGATTGATGGACGCGTCGTGCTGCACCACGCCATCCACCGAAGCCCAACTGCTCTCCCCATTGGCCCGCGCCTTGGCGATGATGCCCCGCGTCAGCGTGTACTCTGGATCGCCCAAGGGGAAGCCGGCGGCGTAGACATCCAGCCCCACATCGATGCTGCCCTCGTACCAATCCAGATAGGGATAGCCCTGCCCGTCGATGTCGATCACGGCCAGATCGGCGCATTCCGAAACGCCCAGGATGCGGGCATTGCGCGGCGCGCCCTCGCCGCCCACCCACACCCGCAGCAGGGCGGCGCCGGTGACGACGTGATTATTGGTGACGGCAATGCCGCTGGGATCGATGATGAAACCGGAACCGCGGCCCGCCGCGTTGTACAGCGTGCCCACCTCGGGGTCGCGGAAGGTGCCCTGCGCCTCGATCTGCACGACGGCGGCCTTCACACCGGTCAGATCGCTGACCACGAGTGAGGGCGTGGCCGTAGGCTCTGGCGTGGGCGGGACAGGCGTGGCCGTGGGCGGGACGGGCGTGGCCGTGGGCGGCGCGGGCGTGGGGGGCGCGGGCGTGGCTGTGGGCGCCTCGCCGCCGCCGCACGCAGCCAGCAGCAAGGCCAGGAAGATCAAAACAGTGAATACAATCGATCGGTGTGTGTGCATCGTGGCTCCTTTCAGAAAAATGGGTGGGATCATTGGGCTGTGCGAACCTGCGCAGCGCCGCTAACAAAGTATACCGTCTCCCCGCCCTGATCCCTGAACCTGACCCTTGCCCCCGCGGCGGGCGCAAAGGGTGCAGCAGCACAGGGCACCTGACAGACGGCGAGGACTTGCACGCGCAGCCGGCCATCCAGCCTGACCTGCCGCACTGCCGTCGCAGAGGCCCACACCACTGCGATCAAGAACCAGAACGTAACCGAGACACGTCCAGCAACGTGGCGATTATCGATGCTCCCGGCCAAAAAGGCAAACGCGGGCGCGGGCAGGCCCGCCCGACAGGTGTCGCAAAGAGAGGGCCGCGGCAGAGGAACAATCTGCCGCGACCCTCGGTCTTTGGCGCCGGCGGTCATCTACATGCGCTTACTTGTCCGCCATGACCGGCGGGTCAAGGGCCGCCAGAAGCCGCCGCACGCAGTGCATCCGCCCCCTGCATCAGGCCGGGATGCGCTGCTGCCAGTGGCTGAGCATCAGCGCAGGATGACCGGCACATACAGTTTTTGCGCGAGCGCGTCGGCGCTGATCGTCAACGTCACCGTGATCACATCCGGGCTGCCGGCCGCGCCCGCGGCCTGGACGGTGATGTGGCCGGTGTAGGTTCCGGGCGCTTTGCCGCCGGGCAGGGCCGAAACGGTCATTTTGGTGGGCGCGGCCCCGCTGGCCGGGCTGACCTGCAACCAGGCCGCATCTTTGGTCGCCGTCCAGTTCAGGTTGCCCGGCCCGCCGTTGGTGATCCAGAACTCCTTCTGATCCGTGGCGACCGCGCCGGCCGGGGCGGTGAAGCCGAGCAGGTCGGCGCCGGTCATCAGCACCGGCCCGGTGGCCGGTTTTTTGTTCGGGTTCAGCGGGTCGGTGTGCGCGTTCACCTCGGCCCCATCTTTGGCGCCGTCGCCGTCGCTGTCGGGCTGGCGGGGATGCGTGCCCAGCCGGTATTCCGTGCTGTTGTCCAGCCCGTCGTTGTCGGGGTCTGCGCTGGCGTCGGTCGGGTCGAGCGGGTCGAATTTGTGGGTCAGCTCCCAGTCGTTGGGCAACCCGTCGCGGTCGTAGTCGCCGACCACCTGGACGGTGACGCTGGCTGTATCCGACTTGCCGTCCGCCGTCACCTTCAGGGTGAAGGTGTGCTGGCCGGTCTGGTCGAGGGTGACGCTGATGCCCCGCCCCGCGCCGATGACGGTAGCGCCCCGCTTCCACTCGAAGACGCCCAGGTCGTCGCCGCCGCCGGTGATGGAAGCGCCCGTTAGCCCCAGCAGCGTGCCTTCGGTGAAGATCTGGTCGGTCTCGGGCGACAGGATGAGGGCGATGGGCGGCATGGCCGTCAGCGCGAAGGGCGCGGAGGTGGCGTAGCCGGTGTTGAAGCCGTCGGAGGCGCGGATGCGCAGCCGGCCGCTCCCGCTGGCGGGGACATAGCGGGGCGTCCAACTGAAGGCGCCGCCGGTCAGCTTTTGCGCCACCGGGAACCAGGACTGGCCGTTGTCGGGCGTGTAGTCCAGGTTGAACTGCAGCGGGTCGCCGTCCTGATCCGCGGACGTCCAGGCGACGGCGATGGCGTTGGCCGCGTTGTAGCTGCCGCCGTTGGGCGCGGTGAAGGCGACGGTGGGCGCGTGCGCGCTGACCGTCTTGCTCCACAGCAGCGCGCTCTCGTGGCGGATCTCGGCTTTGACCACGCCGTCGGGGAAGGGCACGCGCAGGTTGAAGCGACCGCCGCGGTGCGCGTCGGGTTCAGCCACGTGGGTGTGCGTTCCCCCCAGGCCGAAGGCCTGATCGTGGAGGATGGCGTTGTTCGCCCCGCGCAAGAGCAGGTGGTAGTGCCCGCCGGAGGGCGTGAGGGTCGCGCCCTCGTTGGGCAGGATGGCCGACATCGTCACCGTCACCTGTTCGTGCGCGTCGATGCGACCGTTGAAGCGCAGGGTGCGGTTGGCCGCCGCCCCGGCCGCTTGCTGGGCCGCCAGCCCATGCCCCTTGATGAAGTTGATCACGTGGGTATGGTCCAACGGTTCGCTGACGATGTTTGTCCTGCCGCTGTTCGGCCCGTAAGACAGGACTGCTTTGGGCATGTTCAGGCTGGTGCCGCAAGCCGTCATCGGCCAGACGAAGGGCGGGCCGCTGTCCAGCCGCGCGGTGCGGCGCATCTCGCCCGTCTGGTCAATCAACGCCTGCTTGAAGGTCAGATCCTCAGCGCAGTTGTCTGCGACCGGGGACGCCGGCTCCCCTTCGTCGTACTTCGAGTGGCCGACGTTGCCCGAGTCGTGACTGGCCGCGCCGTTGGAGACCCATTCGGTGGCGTGGATCGCCTCTTGCAGCCAGACGGCGGCCAGACGCCCCCCGCTGAAGGAGACGCCGCTCCAGCGGTCGCACTCGTCGGCCGAACCGGAGCACCCACGGACGGCCACACCCGTGGGGCCGCCGACGTAAAGTTCGTTGGCGATCACCCCCATGGCCTGGTCGAAGTGGTAGCAGGGCTGGCCGTTGCAGGTCTGGTCGTTGAGCGCCTCGCGCACGTCATCCACATCGTCGCGCAGATCATCCCAGTCATTCTCGTAGTCATCGTTATCATCGTCCAGATAGACCGGGAACTCCGCCACGAGCGGCGGACCGCCATAGTCGCTCAACCAATCAACCCCATACACGTCCTGCTGGGGATAGACCCGGGCCACGTGCTGCATGGCCGACCGCATGGTACTCCAGTACATATCCCACTGGTCGGCCGTGTAATTGGCCGGCACGACGGGGACATTGATGAAGGTGCGATGGTCGCCGATCTCGAGGAAATTGAAACGGTTGGCCGGGATGTCCACGGTCAGGGCCGGCGCCCAGCTCTCGCCGAAGACGACGCGCATGCCGTTGAAGCTGGAGAGAGGGAACCCATCGCTGTAACCGCTGCGGGCCGTACCGAACTCGGCCACGAAGCTGGCGCTGTTGCCCAGGCTCTCGTCCGGCAGCGACTGCAAGGCGGGCGTGACGAGCACCCCTGCCGGGCCGGGGAAATAGGCCACACTGCTGGCCAGGGCGGTCGTGCCATCCTTTTTCTTCCAGTAGATGCGCCCCTTGCTCACCATCGTGTCGCATTCATCCGCGAGGGACGGGCCATCGCGTTTCAGGAAAACCTGCACCAGTGTGCGCTTGCCCCAGATCATCTGCTGGCCTTCGATCTCCTGTTGGATGAGGAAATCGGTCGCCATCAGGTTGATGACTTCCAGACCGTCGGCGCTGGTATCCGAGCGGTTGTTGAGCAGCCGCACCCGCACTGGGCCAGAGGTGTCGCCCGGGCGGATCAATTGGGTGATCTTGAACGGTGTCTGCGCATCGGCCACCCGCTCCGGGCCGTCGCCGATCTTCACATAGGCCGCGGCGCTGCCCACCCCTGTGAAGCCGAGTCCCTTAATCTCGATGGTTTGGCCGGCGACGGCGCATGCGGGCGTCACCTTTTTGACCACGGGCACGATCTGGAAATCATCGGCGCTGGTGCGGGTCAGGCCGTGCGCGGTCACCTGGATCTTGCCGCTCTTGGCCGACAGGGGCACCTGAAATACCAGCTCCGTGGCAGAGGCCGATTTCAGATAGGCATCGAGCATTTGCGTCCCGTCGCCCAGGAAGCGCACGGTGTTGTACTGCGGCCCGCGCGTGTCGAAGTTCGTGCCGGTGAGGGTGACCGTCGCCAGCCACGCCCCCTCGCCAGGGGTGAAGGAAGTGATCGTGGGCGGCATGTTGCCCACGGGGCCGGTGACGACGCCGCGCACGGCCAGGCGCGCCCCCGCAGCCGCCCACGTGCGCGCGCCGTCGGCGACCACATCGGCCACCCGGTCGGCGCCCAGGAAGCTGCCGGTGACGTGGAAGGCGCGCCAGCCGGTCGCGTCGTAGCGCGCCAACCCCTTGTCCGTCCCCGCCCAGATCACCCCGGTGGGGTCAGAGGCCACGGTGAGCACGTTGTTCGAGGGCAGGCCGGCAGCCGTGGTGAAGGCCGTCCAGACGCTGCCGTCCCAACGGGCCAGTCCCGCGGCCGTGGCCGCCCAGATGTTGCCCGCGGGGTCGGTGGTCAGGTCGGCGATGGCGTTGGCGGGCAGGCCGTTGGCTGTGGTCTGCTGGCTCCAGGCCGCGTCGCCGTTGGCGGGCTCGTAGATGCTGATGCCGTTGGCCGCGCTGCCGGCCCAGATGCGGCCGCTGGCGTCCGTGGTCACGCTGGTCAAGTTGTTGCTGGCCAGGCCAGAATTGGCGGCGGTGAAGCCCAGCCAATAGTTGCTGCCGCGCAGGGCCAGCCCGCCGGCCGTGGCCGCCCACAGCCGGCCATCGGCGTCGGTGGTCAGCGCCCGCACGTTGTTGCTGGGCAGGCCGTCGGAGGTACCCTCTTTGATGAAAGCGCTGCCGCCGTCGTAGCTGTAGACGCCGCTGCCGGCCGTGCCCAGCCAGAGCAGCCCGCCCGTGTCGGGCGTCCCGCCCGGCCCCCGCACCAGCCCGGTGATGTCGTGGCCGCTGGGGGTGAGCAGCGCGTTCCACTGCGCGCCGTTGTAGCGAGCGAGCGTCTTGCCCAGGGCTGCCCACAGCACCGTCTGCTCCAGATAGAGCGCCCGCGGCGCATCAACGCTGCCGCCCATCTCCATCGGCGAAAGATATTCCCAGTTGGGCGAGTAGATGTTGAAAGACGTGGCGTTGGCAAAGCCGGCCCACACATCCTCGCCCACGACCAACACCCGGTTCACAGTCTCATTGAGGACAAACGGCGAGGTGGGTTTGGTCAGGATCAGCCAGTTGCCCTGGTCGTGCGCGGCCAACCCGCCCTTGCTGGCGCCGCCGGTCGGCCGGAAGCTGAGCCAGACCCGACCGCTGCCATCCTGGCCCATATCGCTGACATCGTTGCTGGGCAGGCCGAAGGCCGCGTCGAAGAGGTTCCACGACGTGCCCAGGGTGATGGTGGCCCGGCAGGCGCCGATGGGCTGCCAGACGCCGGCAGTCGGCGCGCTGGCATCTGCGCCTGCGGCCAGCGCGGGCACGTTCTTTTCGGCGGCGAACCAGGTGGTGTAGTTCGATTCCACCCACACGCGGGTGGCCCGATCCATCACACAGGCCCCGCCGCCGTTGACCGCCGTCAGCGTCGTCCCGTTCCAGCGGCGCAGACCGTTGGCGGTGGCGATGTAGGTGAGGATCTGCGCGCCGAAGAACTGCACGCCCACATCGAAGACGTCGTTGTCCGGCAACCCCTGCGCGGTGGTCAGCACCGTCCAGGCCGCGCCGCCGGCCGTCCAGCGGGCCGCGCCGCCCCCCGTGCTGGCCCACAGCGTATCCGCTGCGGAGTTGGGCACATCCACCGCGGTCAGGCGGCGGATGGCGTTGCTGGGCAGGGCCGAGTTGCCGGTGTTAATGCGCCGCCAGGTGTTGGCGGCCGGGTTGTAGATGCTGAGGCCGGCGTCCTCAGCGCCCACCCAGACCTCGCCGTTGAACCAGGCCAGGGCGGTGACTTTGTTGCTGGCCAGGCCGCCGGCCGTGGCCTTGAGCGTGCTCCAACTGTAGACGCCGTTGGCGTCGGGCGCGTAGATGCGCAGGCCGTCGTTCTCCGCCCCGGCCCAGACGCGGCCATCGGGCAGGGCGAGCACGGCGGTGACATCTTTCGTTCCCGGCTCGATGATGTTGGCGTCCCAACCGCCGATGGGGATATCTGGGCCGGTGGGGATGAGCCAGGTCGGGGCCGGCGCGGGCGAGGCGATCAGCCGGCCCGCCTCGGTGCCGTAGCGCACCGTCCACTGGGGATTGTGCGGGTCCACCGCCAGGGCGTCGGCTTCGGCGGGCGCGGCGTCCAGGGCCGGGTCGAAGACCGACGGCAAGACGGTGGGGCCGGCGGCGGCGTCAGGCTGAGCCGGCCCGGCCTCCTGCGCGCGGGCGGGCCAGGCGCCGATCTGGCCGAAGAGTAGGGACAACAGGACGAGCAGGTGGATCAGACGGGTGTGTGATTGCATGGTGCATCCTCTGGTGTATGTGTTGTGGGTGATGTGTGTGGTTTCAGAGATTGACATTGCCATAATCGTCATCCATCTGGCGCCCCCGCCGGTGTGGGTGACGCAAACGGCCGCGGATGAAATCGTCGAGATCGGCCAGCCTCCGAAAGTGGATGCGCTGGCCCGACCGCACGTGCTGCACCGAGCCGCGCCAATCCTCTTCCGCGCCGGTTTCTACAGTCCCCGGCTCTTGCCAGATCCTGACGATGAAAAGGTGTTCAGTGCGGTGTTGGACAGGCATGGGATGTCGTCGGTTGCCTGGGTCGTATCCTTTCGACCCCTATGCTGCACATCACTCTAGCTGGCCCGCGTCCGAAAAGCATCCGAAACGCGTCCGAAACGCGTCCGCCCTCCCCAAAAACAAAAAACCTGACCGATCTCATCGGCCCGCCAGGCTCGGCGCCGGGGGTTTCTGAACTTTATCCCGCGGCCAGGGCAAAGGCGATAACCTCGTCCCGGCTCCACGCCTGAGCCTGGCCGCGGGCCGCGGCCAATGCCGCCGGCGTCAGGCTGGCCTCCACCTGCGCCCGCACCGCCCACAACTCGGCGGCGTTGGCGTTCATGCTGTGGATGTCGCTCCGCTCCCGCATCGCTGCCGCCGCGGCAAAGAGCCGCGCCGCCTGCTCGCCGCGCTCACGACCGCCCTGCCGGGCCAGCGCCGCGGCCAGCTCGTCCAGCGTATCGGCCAGATAGATCTGGTTCGGCAGCCGCGCCAACGTCTCCACCGCCAACCGGTAGGCCGTGACCGCGTCGGCGAAGCGCTGCTGCCGCCAGCGCAGCAGGCCCCACCCCCACCACAAGCCCCAGACCAGGTGCGCATCCCGCGTCTCCAGGCTGAGGGGCAGGGCCTCCTCTAAAAAGCGCTCCGCCTTCGCCAGGTCGCCGGTGTAGATGAAGACCTCCGCCAGGTTGATCAGATTGATCGCGGCCGTGGTGATGTCGCCAAGCGCGCGGGCCAGCGCCAGCCCCTCCAGGCCATAACGCTCCGCTTCCGGCCATTGCGCCAGACGGGCGATGTGCAGGTAGGCGAGGCTGCTGAGCAGAGAACAGAGGGCGTGCCGGCTCCCGGCGGCGCGGGCCAGCGCCTCGCCCTCGCTGAAATAAGCCAGCGCCTCGTCGGTTCGATTCAGCGCGATGGCCTGAACGCCCAGGTTGTTGAGGGCAAAGGCGACGCCGGCCGCATCCTCCGCCCGGCGGTAGCCGGCCAGGCCGGCTTCGTGCCAGCGCGTGGCCGCGGCGAAATCGCCCATCTGCCAGGCCATGGTGCCGGCGCCGGTGTAAAGTTCGGCCAGGACGGAGGCGGGCAGATCGTCCGGCGCCTGCTGCGCGGCCTGCTCCAGCCAATGCGCGCCCTCGGCGTGATGATTGCGCCTGTACCACAGCCGCCACAGCGCCGCCGCCAGCCGCGTCCCGGCCCGGCGGCGCGCCAACCCCGCGGGGTCGGGGTCGTGGGGGACGGCCTCCAGCCCCCAGGCCAGGGCCGCGCGCAGATTATCGTGTTCGCTTTCCAGCCTGTCCAGCCAGGCGATCTGGTCGCGACCGGTCAGTTCCGGCGCCGCTCGCTCGGCCAGGGCCAGGAAGTAGGCTAAATGGCGATCTCTTTCCGGCGCATACTCACCGCTCTCGACCAGCCGCGCCCGCGCGTAATCGCGGATTGTCTCCAACATCCCAAAGCGCCCCTCCTCGCCCACGGTCGCCAGGGACGCGTCCACCAGCCGATCCAGCAGATCGAGCGCGCCCGCGCCCGCCTCCATTGCATCCAGGTCCCAGCCGCCGTCGAACACGGCCAGGCCGCGGAACAACGCCTGCTCCGCCGGGCTGAGCAGATCGTAGCTCCAGGCGATCAGGTTGCGCAGGGTTTGCTGGCGGGGCAGAGCCACGCGGCTGCCTGTGGTCAAGAGGTCGAAGCGGTCATCCAGGCGGCGCGCGATCTGCGCCGGCGGCAGCGTGCGCACGTGCGCGGCGGCCAGCTCGATGGCCAGCGGGATGCCGTCCAGCCGCCGGCAGATCTCGCTCACCGCCGGCGCGTTGGCGGCCGTGAGCCGGAAGCCGGGCTGCTGCGCCTGCGCCCGCGCCGTGAAAAGCTGGATGCAGGCATTGGCGGCCAGGCCGGCGAGGGCCGCTTCGCTCACAGGGCCGCCGGGGAGCGGGGCGGGCAGGGGCAGCGCCGGCACAGGCCAGACCTGTTCGCCGGCGACGTGCAGCGGCTCGCGGCTGGTGGCCAGGATGACCAGCCGGGGACAGCGGGCCAGCAAGAAGTGGGCCAGCCGGGCGCACTCGTCGATGAGATGTTCGCAGTTGTCCAGCGCCAGCAGCAGCTTCTTGCCGGCCAGATAGTCGGCCAGCGCCTCTTCGGGTGGCTGATCCGGCCCGATTTGCACCCCCAGGGCGGTGGCCGCGGCGCGGGCGACCCGCATCTCGCTCGCCAGCGGCGCCAGATCCACCCACCACGCGCCCTGCGCAAAGGCCTGGATCGCCTGCGCCGCGGTCTCGACGGCCAGCCGCGTCTTGCCGCTGCCGCCCGGCCCGGTCAGGGTGAGCAGGCGGCAGGGTGGGCGCCCGTCTGCCGGGCCGAGAAGCTCGCTCAGCGCCGCCATCTCCGCCTCGCGGCCGATGAATGAGGTAAGCTGGGCCGGCAGGTTGTGCGGGGGCGCCCAGGCCCGCTCGATCTCGACCGGCCGGGCGCTGGTGCCGGGCAGCGTCTCCCCGCGCAGGATGGCTTCGTAGACGGCCGTCGTTTCCGGCATCGGCGGCGCATCCAGCTCATCGTGCAGCGCCTGCGCGATGCGCCGGTATTCCTGCAGGGCCGCGCCGCGGTCGCCCGCCCGGTAGTGCAGGGCCATGAGCTGGCGCGCCGCATCCTCGCGCAGCGGGTCGTGGCGCCGGATCTGGCCGGCGTAGCCGATGGCGGCCTGCAAGTCACCCTGGGCGGCGTGGCGGGCCGTCAGCCGTTCCAGGTCGGCGAAGAAGAGATCCCGCAGCCGTTCGCGCTCGAAAAAACTCCAGTCGTCGTAGATTTCGGGCAGCAGGTCGCCGGTGTAGAGGGGGATGGCGGCCGCCAGAGTGTCGGGCGCGGCGCTGAAGCGTTCGAATTCGGCCACATCCAGCCAGCAGGGCGCCACCGGGTTCCACTGCACCGCGTCGCCTTCGGCCAGCAGCCAGGGCCCCGCGGGCGCAGGGGGCAGAGCGTGGCGCAGGTCGTGCAGGTGGCGGCGCAGGTTCGTGCGGGCGGTCTCCTCGCTCTCATCGGCCCAGAAGGTGCAGGCCAGGCGCGCGCGTTTGAGCGGCCGCCGACGGTGCAGCAGCAAATAGGCGAAGATCGGCAGGGTTTTGGGCAGCCCGTGAAACGTGTGCGGCGCGCCGTCGGTCACAAGTCGCAAGGCCCCAAAGAGGTAGACTTGCAGCATGAACGCATTGTATGCAAAAAGGCGGGGTTGTCCACCGAGGCCGGGTGGGGGCGCCGGCGCACTTGTGGG
>JAANMY010001631.1_pt1 | contig 24314 bp, 18 predicted proteins | sample 7279691 | NCBI WGS metagenome assembly JAANMY01 (sample SAMN14094543, study PRJNA606508) | bioreactor metagenome | isolation source: A lab-scale SPAN reactor treating ammonium-rich wastewater day 388 | place: Ireland: Galway | collected 2018-02-07
AATCGCGCTCGCGGCGGGCATGCATGCGGTCCACTAGTTCCTCGCGGCGGCTGTCCAGCCAGTCGGTGCGGCCCAGCGTGGCCGGATCGACGCCGAGGCGGGCGGCTTCGCGGGCGCGGTAGTCGCAGAAGTCGTCGTAGGCGTCCAGCTCGTGCGCCAGTTCGCGCACCGACAGCTCGATCATCACCGCGTCGTCGAGGAAGCCCAGTACCTGCACAGCGTCCGGGATGATGTCGTTCGGGTCGGCGAAATAGGCCAGTGCCGACAGCACGCGCTGGCGGTCGGCCTCGGGCATCGCCCAGGCCTCGTCGCGCACCATCGCGATCATGTCGTCCAGGCGCAGCAGGCGCTCGCGGATGAAATCCGGCAGCTGGGTCTTCTGCGCATCGTCCAGCAGCGCGACCGCGGCAGCCACGATCTCCTCGGCGCTCTTGCCTTCGACCGCCTTGCGGGAATGTTCCGCTGCCGCCTGGAAATGGGCCAGATCGTGGTCGTTGAGCTCGAAGTTCAAGGTGATCGACATGTGGGCCCCGGAAGGCAATGAAAATGAGTTTGGCAGACTAGGACGCGCGCGCTGGCGCGTCAATCGCCATCCGTCACGCCCTCCGGCGCCTCCCCTCACAGGATCGGCGACAGCCCCGAACCGAACGCGGTGAACGTGCGCACGCCCAGCCATTTCAGGCCGATGTCGACCTCCGGGAAGTCGCCCACCGGCTGGTTGCAGCGGCGGAACTCCGGCGCGAACGGCGACGGCGGCGCCACCGTGGGCGGGCAGCCCGGCCCCGGCACGTAGTCGTAGCTGGTGGCGTACTTGTAAGGCCACAGGTCGAACACCGGCATCCGCTCGGACAACTTCGACAGGTTGTATTCGATCCCGGAGAAGATCGGCGCGTCGTCGCGTCGGCCGATGGTCCACGCATTGGCCGGGGCCATGTCGCGACGGATGCTGGCGGCCAGCGCCGCGGCGAAGCCGGGGTCGGCGATCACGACCGCGCTCTCGGTATTCAGGCTGTCGCCGCGCGGGTCGAAGTTGTGGGTGCCCACCACGCCGACCCGGCCGTCGATCACCAGCGACTTGGCATGCATGCCCATGCGCAGGCCGGCGCGCTTGAGCCGCACCGGCAGACCGCCGGAGGAGGCGAACGGCGACGGCCGCCCGGCCTCGCTGGCCGGCTCGCTGCGCAGGCCGCGCTCAGCCAGCTGGCGTTCGCGCAGGCTGCCGGCACCGGCGCGCGCGGACGCGGCCGGCGGCTCGGCTTCCTGGAGGCCGGCGCCGGTGGCGCCCAGTTCGAACGGCGCGTCCGCCGGGAACGGCTTGAACTCGTGGATCTCGAAGCCGAAATCGCGCAGGTAGCGGCGCTTGTACTTGTAGGACAGGGCGTAGGCGATGAAGGCGTCAGTGGAGGCCAGGCTGTTGGTGGACACCAGCACGCGCGGCGGCTGCGGCCGCTGCTGCAGTTCGCGGAACAGCGCCTGCGCCGGCTTCGACAACACCAGGTAGGGCGTCTGCAGCAGGATTTCGCGGTCGGCGCCGGCGATCAGACCGCGCAGGCCGTGGCTGGTATCCGGTGAGGGGTTGCCTGCAACCGCGGTGGCATCGACAAGTTCCGCGGCTGTGTCCCGGCCATGCTTGGCGGGCAGGTCGGCAAGGAACTTTACCCCCTGCACCGGCAACGCCGGCGCGACGAAGCGTGTGCGCAGCACCGCATCGTCGGCCACCTCGGCCAGCAGCGCACGCACCCGCGCCGGGTTGTGGAACACGTGGTGCGGCGCCGGCGGCGGGCCGTGCTCCCGCAGGTAGCGGGCCACGTCGCCCAGCTGCTCCGCCGGCACGCTGCGCCCCGACACCCAGAACGCCTCGAAATTCGCCGCCATGTCGGCCACCGCCGGCCCGGCCAGCAGCAGGTCGCGGTCGCGGAAATTGAACTCGCCGCCCCAGTCGTAATAGTCGTCCTGGTAGTTGCGACCGCCGACGATGCCCACCGCATCGTCCACCACCAGCAGCTTGTTGTGCATGCGCCGGTTGAGCTGGCGCCAGCAGCAGGCCGCGGCCACCGCGTACATCGGCAGCGACAGCCGCGCGCGGTCCAGCACCGGGTTGTAGACGCGTAACTCCAGGTTGGCGTGCAGGGACGACAGCGCCGCCAGCGTTTCCACCTTGCGCAGCGCCGCCAGCTGGTCGACCAGGATGCGGACCTTGACGCCGCGGAACGCCGCCGCCTGCAGCTCGTCCAGCACCAGCTGGGCGGAATCGTCCTCGTCGAAGATATAGGTCTGCAGGCCGATGCTGCGCCGGGCGGCGCGGATCAGGTGGATCCGCGCCAGCAGCGCGTCGGGGGCATCGTCCAGGATCAGCGCACGGTGGCGCGGCGCCGCCGGGGTGGACGCGGCCAGGGTGTCCCGCGCCATCGCCATCAGCGGCGAGGGCAGCGCGCAGGCATCGGCACGCATGCAGTCCACCTGCGTGCTGCGTGCGCTGACCGCCACTTCGGCGGCGGCGCTGCGCTGCTGCGGCGACAGCGTGGCGCAACCGCCCAGCAGCAGGGCCAGCAGCCCCGCCAGCACGCGGCCGGGGCGAGGGTGTCTCATCGGCTCATCCTTCGGCGTCGGCGCGCCTCACGGCCACCAGAAGCGCGACAGCCGTGCCACGCCGGGCTCGATCGCCGCCTCCACCGGGAATTCCAGCACCGCAACCCCTGCCGGCGGCATGCCGCGGTAGTCGCCGGACTGGCCGCTGTGCAGCAGCGCAGCCAACTGTTCCAGACCGGGGTTGTGACCGATCAGCAGCAGCCGACGCGCGTCGCGGTGGGCATCGGCCAGTGCAATCAGGGTGCCCGGGCTGGCTTCGTAGATCGCTGCCTCCTCGCGCACGTCGGTGCAGCCCAGCTCGCCCAGCGCAGCCAGGGTCTGGCGGGTGCGCGCGGCGTTGGAGCACAGCACCCGATCCGGCAGCAGGGCGTGCTCGCGCAGCCAGTCGCCGGCGGCCCGGGCCTCGGCCAGACCGGTGGCCGACAACGGCCGCAGCAGGTCGTCCTGGCCGGAAGCGGGCGCATCGGCGTGGGCATGGCGGAGCAGGATCAGTTCACGCATCGGATAAGTCCCTTCGCGGCCGCAGTGGCCGGTTGGAAGCAGGGTACACCGGCGCTGGCCGATCGCAGCGCCCTAATGCGGGTACTGCCGGGCCACGTACTCCTGCAGCCGCCAGTGGGCGGCGTGCAATGCGTCCTCCAGCGCCGGCAGCCGCTCACGGGCGCCGCTACGCAGCGTGCTTTCGAGCGCGGCGGCCGCCTCCCCCAGTTCGACCGCACCCACCAGCCGCGCCGCGCCTTTCAGCCGGTGCGCCTGGGTCACCAGCGCGGGCAGGTCACCGGCGGCGCGCAGGCGCTCCAGCGCCTCCATGTCGTCGCGGGTGCAGCGCAGGTAGTCCTCCAGCAGCGCGCGGATGTCGCCCGGGCGGTCTCCGGCCAGTTCGCGCAGCACGTCACCGGCGAGCACCGTTGCGCTTGCGTCCGGCGCGCCCTTCTGCACCGGCGCAGCGACGGCAGCGGCTGGTGCGGCTGCCACCGGCATGGCCGCGGCCGGCGCCCCGGCCGTGTGGGGCAGCCAGCGCTGCAGGCAGACGCCGAGGCTGGCGATGCCCACCGGCTTGGTCAGGTAGTCGTCCATGCCGGCGCCCAGGCAGCGCTCGGCCTCGCCCTTCAGCGCCGAGGCGGTCAGCGCCACGATCGGGGTGCGCGGCAGGCCTGTTCCCAGCTCTTCGGCGCGGATCGTGCGGGCCAACTGGTAGCCGTCCATGCGCGGCATGTGCACGTCGCTGAGCAGCAGCGCGTAGCGCCCGCTGCGCCAGCGTTCCAGTCCCTCCATACCGTCCTCGGCGGTTTCCGAGGCGTAGCCGGCCAGCGCCAGCTGGCGCTGGATCACCAGCCGATTGGTGGCGTGGTCGTCGACCAGCAGGACCAGGCTGCGCTCGCGCTCGGCCTCCTCCACCGATGGCAGCGGACGCGGCCGGAAGCCGGGCGCATGCCGGCCCGGCAGGGTCAGCTCCGGCAGCTGGTCCGCCGGCGCCCGCGGCAGCTCCAGCTTCAGGCGCATGGTGGTGCCCCTGCCGGGCGCCGACTCCATTTCGATATGGCCACCCATCAGCTCGGCGATGCGGCGGCTGATCGCCAGCCCGAGACCGGTGCCACCGAACCGGCGGGTGGTGTCCACTTCCGCCTGCGAGAACGGCTTGAACAACCGGGCCTGCGCCTGCTCGCTGATGCCGATGCCGGTGTCGGCCACGCTCAGTTCCAGCAGGTCCCTGCCCAAAGCACCTTCGCCCGGCGTGTGCTGGAGCAGCTTCACCGCGACGGTGACCTTGCCGTGGTCGGTGAACTTGATCGCGTTCGACAGGAAGTTGCCGATCACCTGGCGCAGCCGCACCGGGTCGCCCCGGTGCGCCGGCGCGACCTGCGGATCGACCTCGCTGTCCAGCACCAGGCCCTTGCTCGATGCCGAGCCCGAGAAGCTGGCGGCGACGCTGCGCACCAGCTCCGGCAGCGAAGTCGGCACCGGCTCGATCTCCATCTTGCCGGCCTCGATCTTCGAGAAGTCGAGGATGTCGCCGATGATCCGCAGCAGGGTTTCGGCCGAGGCCTGGATGATGCCCAGCGCACGGCGCTGCTCCGGATCCAGTTCGGTATGCCCGAGGATCTCGATCATTCCGGTGACGCCGATCATCGGCGTGCGGATCTCGTGGCTCATTGCCGCCAGGAAGGCGCTCTTGGCCTGGCTGGCCTCGCGGGCACGCGCTTCGCTGTCGCGCAGGGCGCGCTCGAGCCTCTTCTGCATGGTCAGGTCGGTGGCCACCGCCAGCAGCCCGACCATCGCGCCGGTGTCGTCGCGCATCGCCGACAGCGCCAGCAACACCGGCAGGGTGCGGCCACGCTGGTGGCGCAGGGCGAATTCGCGCGGCGGTTCGCGATGGCGCGCCAACTCGCGCAGCGCGGTCCAGTCGGGCGGCACGGTATGGCCGTAGGCCTCGCTGAGCGAGCGCGCCAGCGCGCCGAGCGCCTCCGGGTCCAGCACCACATCCAGCTTCTCGCGCCCCAGCAGCTGACCGGCCGGCCAGCCCAGCAGCTTTTCCGCGAACGGATTGACCTGCGAGAACACGCCGTCCTCGTCGACCGCGAAGATCGCCGTCTGCGCCGCCTCCAGCAGCAGCCGCTGGAACTGCTCGCGCCGCTCCAGCGCCACCCGCACCCGGTCGATGCGATCCAGCTGTTCGGTCAGCTGGCCCTCGATCCGGTGCACGTGGTCGCGCATGCGCAGGAAGCTGTCCATGACTTCGCCGAGCTCGCCGCGCGGCAGGTAACGCGGCTGCGCGGTGTAGTCGTTCTGGGTCATCCGCCGCGCCAGCCAGGTCAGGCTTTCCACCCCACGGTAGCCGTCGCGCAGGATGCGCCGGCCGAACAGCAGTGCCAGCAGCACGCAGGCCAGCGACAGCCCGATCCGGATCCGGCTGACCCAGATGCCGCGCTCCAGCGCGCCCTGCGCCAGCGCATCGGCGCGCGCCTGCCCGCGCACCGCGATCCGATCCAACCGCTGCACCAACGGATCCACCGCGGGATACAGCTCGCGGTCGGCGAACCGGCCCAGCGCAAGGATGTCGCGCTGGCGCAGGATCGTGCGCAGGCTGGTGGCGGCCTTGTCGGCGCGCGCGCGCGCGCGCAACGCTTGTTCCAGCAGTGCGCGGCTTTCCTCGTCCAGCGGCATCGCCTGCAGCGCCCGCCACTCGCTGTCCATGGTCGCCTGCGCCCGCTCGATCCGCTGGCCGGCCTGCTCCCAGTCGATCAGGTAGTTACGGGTGCGGAAGGTGACGCCCACCATCTCGCTGCCATAGGCATCGGACAGCCGGCGGATCCGGCGCATGCCCACCAGCACGTCGTCCCGCATCGACTCCATCGAACGCTGCGCGAAGTGCTGGCCGACCTCATCCACCACCACCACCAGCGCGCCGGTGAGCAGGAACAGGCCGAACAGCCCCAGCAGCTGGTGGCGGATGCCGAGGCGGGACAGATCCAGGCGCATGCCGTCAGCGCGCGTGCAGGCCGGGGCGGCGACCGGCGGCCATCGTCACAGCGCCGGGCGGCGCCAGCGCGCGATCGCCGCCGGCAGTTCGCTGCCCGGCACCGGCCGCCCGATCAACCAGCCCTGGGCGATGCTGCAGCCGAGCTCGGCCAGCAACTGCCAGTCCTCCACGGTTTCCACGCCTTCCGCCACCGTGGTCAGGTTGAGCTTGCGGGCCAGGTCCAGGCTGGCCTCCACCACCGCCCGCTTGCGCGGCTGCGAATGCGCTGAAAACACGAATTCCTTGTCGACCTTGAGTTCGGTGAACGGCACCTGCGCCAGCTGCGCCAGCGAGGAATAGCCGGTGCCGAAGTCGTCGATCGACAGCCCGAAACCCTTCAGCCGCAGGCGCGCCAGCACCCCCAGGCCGCGCGCGGCATCCGTCATCACCGAACTCTCGGTGATCTCCAGCACCACGTCCTCCGGGCTGATCGCATGGCTTTCGACGATGGCCTGGTAACGGTCGGCCGCCGCCGGGTCGGCCAGCGCCAGCGGCGAGACGTTGACCGACAGCTTCAGCCGCATGCCGTCGCGGGACCAGCGCTGCAGCCAGCGGCACCCCTCGTCCAGCATGCGTTCGGTGAGCGCGTCGGCGCGGCCTTCGCGCTCCAGCAGCGGCACGAACAGCACCGGCCGCACCACGCTGCCGTCGGGGCGCTCCCAGCGCGCCAGCGCCTCCACCCCCACCACCTTGCCGTTGCCGAACTCCACCTGCGGCTGGAACCACGGCACGATCTCGCCGTTGCCCAGCGCCTCCAGCAACGCGGGCACGGTGAAGTCCGCCTCGCTCTCGTCATGCTGTTCGCCGACATGGTCGCCGAACCGCACCAGCACTTCTTCAAGCTTGTCGCGGGTCAGCGGCTTCTCCACGCTGCCCAGCACGCGCAGCCCGTAGGCGCGGGCCATGGTCTGCACGGTATGCAGCAGCGCCGGATCAAGCGCGCTCACCACCACCACCGCGCGCGCCAGCCGCTCCTGCGCGATCTGGCCGATGCATTCGATGCCGTCCATGCCGGGCATGTCCAGGTCCACCAGCACCACGTCCGGCGGCGTCGGCTGCCGGCGCAGCACTTCCAGCGCGTCCAGCCCGTCGGCACCTTCCAGTGCACGTTCGACGCCCAGCTCCGTCAACAGGCGCAGTGCGATGCGGCGCTGGAAGCCGTGATCCTCGACCACCATCACCTGCAGTTCCGACCAGTCCATGCCCTCTCCCCGGATGCATGCGGCGAATCGCAAGCCTACCGCAGCATGTGGGGTCTTGGGAGTGGGCGGTCGCGCCAGCCCGGTGCGCTTACACTCGGCGCATGGTCATCGACGAGTTCCTTGCCCACCTGACGGTCGAACGGCAGGATTCGGCGCACACCCTGGACGCCTACCGCCGCGACTTGGGCGCGCTGGCCGGCTGGGCGCGCGGGCGCGACCTGCTGGCGCTGGACGGCAACGACCTGCGCGCCTTCGTCGCCGCCGAGCACCGCCGCGGACTGTCGCCGAAGTCGCTGCAGCGGCGGCTGTCCGCCTGCCGCAGCCTGTACCGCTGGCTGCTGAAGCAGGGTCGGCTTGCGGCCAGCCCGGCCGATGGCGTGCGCGCGCCGAAAGCCCCCCGCAAGCTGCCGCAGGTGCTGGACGTCGACGAGGCGGTGCAGCTGGTCCAGCTGCCCACCGACGCACCGCTGGGCCTGCGCGACCGCGCCCTGCTGGAGCTGTTCTATTCCTCCGGGCTGCGCCTGTCCGAGGTGTGCATGCTGCGCTGGGGCGACCTGGATTTCGAGGCCGGGCTGGTCACGGTGCTGGGCAAGGGCAGCAAGCAGCGCATCGTGCCGGTGGGTTCGCACGCGCGCCGCGCACTGCTGGACTGGCGCGAGGCCACGGCCGGCACCAGCACCGGTTTCGTGTTCCCCGGCCGCGGCGGCGCCCGGATCAGCGCGCGCGCCATCCAGCTGCGGATCAAGCAGCTGGCGCTGCGGCAGGGCATGTTCAAGCGCATCCATCCGCACCTGCTGCGCCACAGTTTCGCCAGCCACGTGCTGGAGTCCTCGGGCGACCTGCGCGGCGTGCAGGAACTGCTGGGACATGCCGACATCGCCACCACCCAGATCTACACCCATCTGGATTTCCAGCACCTGGCCAAGGTCTACGACGCCGCCCATCCGCGCGCCCGGCGCAAGCCCTGAACCTCTGTTTGATGTCGATCAATGCCGCCGCCGACGTACGGTCGCAGCATCGCGGCATGATCGAGACCATCGAAGGCTGGCGCTGCATCGGCTGCGGCAAGGTGGAAGCGCCGCGCCCCTGCATCGGCGTGTGCACGGACAAGCGTGTGGAACTGGTGCTGGCCGAGGACTACGCCGCGCTGGCGCTGCGCGTGGAGCAACTGGAAGAGGCGCTGGCGCTGATCGCGCGGACCACGCCGAAACCGGAGCGGCTGGCCGATTCGTGGGCAGCCCTGCAGGTGCGCGCCAGGCGCCTGCTCGACGACGCCACGCCGCTTTACTGAACCTGTAGCCGCTGCAGGATGTGCCAGCTGTCCACCTGCAGCGCGGTGTCGTAACGCGCATCCAGACCGCGCCGCCGCACCGCCGCGACGAAGGCGGCATAGCGCGCCTCGATGGCTTCCGCCCAGCGCGCCACTTCCGGTGCCGCGGCATGGATGCGGCGCAGGTACAGCGGTTGTGGCACATGCACCACCGCGCAGGTTTCCGACAGCCGCAGGCACAGGTCGTAGTCGATGGCGTCGGGATGGGCATCGGTATAGCCGCCGGCGCGCCGGTAGGCGGCGGTGCGCAGCAGCCGCAGCGGCCCGGTCATCCAATCCAGCAGCAGCGCCTCCGGCGAATACGGCAGCTCGCACAATGGCCCCGGGCCCAGCACGCGCCCGTCGGTGTCCACCAGCACATGCCGGCTGTAGGCCATCCCGGCATCGGGCCGAGCGGCCAGCGCGGCATGCAGGGCGGCCAGCGCCTGCGGCGCCAGCGCATCGTCGGGATCCAGCACGCACAGGAATTCCGTGTCGATGCCGTCCGCGGCCAGCGCCAGCGCGGCGGCTTCGCTCGCACCTGTCGGCCCGGCGCAAAAGCGCGGATCCGTGGCGGCCACCCTCGCCGCCAGCACCGTGGCCGCCTCGCCCACCGGACACAGCACGCCGCGCCAGTCGCCGGACGCCTGCGCCTGCAGGCTGGCCAAGGCCTGGCCGAGGAACGGCGCTGCGCCGCGCAGCGGCAGCAGCACGCTGATCGACGCCGTCATGGTGCCGGCGCCGCGGTGGCCTTCGGCCGCAGCACGTGGCGGGCGCGGATGCCCAGCGACAGCGCCTGCTCCCGCTCAAGACCGCGCCGCTGCAGCGCGCGCTGGGCGGCGGCGAAGCTGGCCTGCACCTGGCGCAGACGGCTGGACTGCGAGATCGAACCGCGGCGGACGCGGTAGCGGTACAGCGGTTGCGGCAGGTGGCCGACCGGGTAGCGCTCGGACAGGCGCAGGCACAGGTCGTAGTCCTCGGCATAGGCGGCCGCCGGATCGAAGCCGCCCACCGCGCGGTAGGCGTCCGCGCGCACCAGCCGGAACTGGAAGGTCATGAATTCCACCAGCAGGCCCGCAGGCGAATACGGGGTGAGACTGCGGCGGCCCGGCCCCAGCACGGTGCCCGCCTCGTCGATTTCCAGATACCGCGAATAGCCCATGCCAAGCGCCGGCCGCGCCTGCAGGAACGCCAGCAGCGCGGCCAGCGCTTGCGGCTCCAGCACATCGTCGCTGTCGAGGGTGCCGAAGTAGGCGCCGCGCGCCTGTGCCAAGGTCTTCGCCAGCGCGGCCGCCTGCCCATGGTTGCGCCCATCTCCGAGCAGGCGGAAGCGCGGGTCGCACGCGGCATAGTCGGCGGCGATCCAGGCGCTGCCGTCGCTGGAACCGTCGTCCCACAGCAGCGCTTCCCAGTCGCCGCAGGTCTGCGCCAGCAGGCTGTCCAGCGCCGCCGGCAGGAAGCGTTCGGTGTCCAGGATCGGCATCGCGATGCTGACCAGCGGTGGCGCCATGCCCGTCCTTCCTGCTTGAAGCCGGGGCGTGTGCCCCCAGATAGCCGGTTCAACGGAGAAAACGATGGATCCCAGCCAGAACCCCAACGTGTTCCATGCCACCACCATTTGCTCGGTGCGCCGTAACGGCCAGGTGGTCATTGCCGGCGACGGCCAGGTGACGCTGGGCCACACGGTGATGAAAGCCAACGCGCGCAAGGTGCGCCGGCTCGGCAAGGACGGCCGCGTGCTGGCCGGTTTCGCCGGCGCTGCCGCCGATGCGTTCACCCTGTTCGAGCTGTTCGAAGCCAAGCTCGAGAAGCACGGTCAGCTGACCCGTGCGGCGGTGGAGATGGCCAAGGATTGGCGCACCGAGCGCCGCTTCGGCAAGCTCGAGGCGCTGCTGGCGGTGGCAGATGCCGACACCTCGCTGGTGATTTCCGGCACCGGCGACGTGATCGAGCCGGAAGACGGCCTGATCGCCATCGGTTCCGGCGGCATGTACGCGCTGTCCGCCGCGCGCGCGCTGCTGGCGCATACCCAACTGGATGCGAAAGCCATCGCCACCGAAGCACTGGGCATCGCCGGCGACATCTGCATTTACACCAACCGCAACATCGTGGTCGAGCAGCTCTGAGCTCCGGCCGGACTAGACCCGTAGGAGCGCACCGCAGCGGCGCGATGGCTTCCCGCGGGATCACGCGAATGCGTTCGCGCCCCTGCGGTGCGCTCCTACAACGGAACACAATGCCATGACTGATTCCTCCTCCATGACCCCGCGCGAGATCGTCGCCGAACTCGACCGCCACATCGTCGGCCAGCACGGCGCCAAGCGCGCCGTGGCCATCGCCCTGCGCAACCGCTGGCGGCGCGCGCAGCTCGCGCCGGAGCTGCGCAACGAGGTGATGCCGAAGAACATCCTGATGATCGGCCCCACCGGCGTCGGCAAAACGGAAATCGCACGACGGCTTGCCACGCTGGCCAATGCGCCGTTCGTGAAGGTGGAGGCGACCCGCTTCACCGAGGTCGGCTACGTCGGCAAGGACGTGGAGCAGATCATCCGCGACCTGGCCGACACCGCGGTCAAGCTCTACCGCGGCCAGGCCAAGCAGCGCGTGCGCACGCAGGCCGAGGAGCGCGCCGAGGACCGCATCCTCGATGCGCTGCTGCCCAAGCGCGAAACCGCGCCCGGCTTCGGCTTCAACCCGGCGCAGACCACCACCATCGACATCGGCGCGGAGCCGTCGGCGCAGGAATCGTCGACCCGGCAGAAGCTGCGCAAGCAGCTGCGCGCCGGCGAGCTGGACGCGCGCGAGATCGAACTCGACCTCAGCATGAACATCGGCGTGGACATCATGGCCCCGCCGGGCATGGAGGAAATGGGCCAGCAGCTGCGGCAGATGTTCAGCCAGATCTCCGGCGGCAAGACCCACAAGAAGCGCATGACCATCCAGGCCGCGCGGCCGCTGCTGGTCGAGGAAGAGGCCGGCAAGCTGGTCAACGAGGACGAAGTGCGCGAGGCTGCCATCGAAGCCTGCGAGCAGCACGGCATCGTCTTCATCGACGAGATCGACAAGGTCGCCAAGCGCAGCGAGGGCATGGGCGCGGACGTGTCGCGCGAAGGCGTGCAGCGCGACCTGCTGCCGCTGGTGGAAGGCAGCACGGTCAGCACCAAGTACGGCCCGGTCAAGACCGACCACATCCTGTTCATCGCCAGCGGCGCCTTCCACCTGGCCAAGCCGTCCGACCTGATCCCGGAAATGCAGGGCCGCTTCCCGATCCGGGTGGAGCTGTCGGCGCTGGGCAAGGACGATTTCGTCCGCATCCTGACCGAACCCAGGGCGGCGCTGACCAGGCAGTACGTCGAGCTTATGCAGACCGAGGGCGTGACGCTGCGCTTCGAGGCCGAGGCGATCGACCGCCTCGCCGAGATCGCCGCGCACGTCAACGAGCGCCAGGAAAACATCGGCGCACGCCGCCTGCACACGGTGCTGGAGCGACTGCTGGAATCGCTGAGCTTCGAGGCCCCGGACAAGGGCGGCAGCGTCACAGTCGACCGCGCCTACGTCGACGCCCAGCTCGGCGAACTGGCGCAGGACCCGGACCTGAGCCGCTACATCCTGTGACGCCGACGCGCCGGCGCGCTGCCGTCAGAGCGGCAGCGGCGCCTGCAGCGGTTCGATGCTGCCTTCGCCGCGCATCACCTTCTTGAACTCCTTGCGCGACACCGAGACGTAGCGCTCGTTGCCGCCGATCTCCACCTGCGGGCCGTCCTGCAGCGCGCGCCCTTGGGCGTCGATGCGCACGTTCATGGTCGCCTTGCTGCCGCTGTGGCAGATGGTCTTGATCTCGGAAAGCTCGTCCGCCCACGCCAGCAGGTACTGGCTGCCCTCGAACAGCTCGCCGCGGAAATCGGTGCGCAGGCCGTAGCACAGCACCGGGATGCGCAATGCGTCCACCACCTCGCTGAGCTGCCATACCTGCGGCTTGGTCAGGAACTGCGCCTCGTCCACCAGCACGCAGTGCAGCGGGCCGCGGGCGGCGATGTCGGCTTCCACGATCCGCTGCAGGTCCGCGTCGCGGTCGAACGCGATGCCATCGGCCTGCAGCCCGATCCGCGAGGCCACGGTGCCGCTGCCGGCGCGGAAGTCCAGCTTCGGGGTGAGGATGGCCACCCGCATGCCGCGCTCGCGGTAGTTGTACGCGGATTGCAGCAGGGTGGTGGTCTTGCCGGCGTTCATCGCCGAGTAATAGAAATAGAGCTTGGCCATCAGGCGGGGCAGTGGGATTCGGCGAATGGGTGGAATGCAAGGGCGCAGGCCGCGGACGGCGATGCCAGAATAACCGCCCCCGCTCCTGCTGCCTCCCACTTCCGCTCCATGCACGGTCTCAACCCCCCGCAACGCCAAGCCGTCCTGCACACCGAAGGCCCCCTGCTGGTGCTGGCCGGCGCGGGCAGCGGCAAGACCCGCGTCATCATCGAGAAGATCGCGCACCTGGTGCAGAGCGGGCGCTACCCGGCACGGCGCATCGCCGCCATCACCTTCACCAACAAGTCCGCGCGCGAGATGCGCGAGCGCGTGGGCAAGCGCATCAAGGGGGATGCGGCGCAGGAACTGACCGTCAGCACCTTCCACGCGCTGGGGCTGAAGATCGTCCAGATCGACCACGCCAAGCTGGGCCTGCGGCGCGGGTTCTCGATCTTCGACGCCGACGATTCCGCCTCGCAGATCAAGGACCTGCTGCCGCCGGGCAGCAAGCCGGACGCGATCGAGGCGATGAAACAGCTGATCAGCCGCGCCAAGAACGCCGGGCTGTCGCCCGAACAGGCGGCGGAAGCGGCGCGCAGCAGCCGCGAGCGCGAGGCCGCGGCGCTGTACGCGCGCTACCAGCAGCGGCTCTCCGCGTTCAACGCGGTGGATTTCGACGACCTGATCCGGCTGCCGGTGCAGCTGCTGGAATCCGACGAGGAGGCGCGGATGGGCTGGCGCGAGCGCATCGGCTACCTGCTGGTGGACGAGTGCCAGGACACCAACGACGCCCAGTACCGCCTGCTCAAGGCGATCGCCGGCGACGCCGGCCAGTTCACCTGCGTGGGCGACGATGACCAGAGCATCTACGCCTGGCGCGGCGCCAACCCGGACAACCTGCTGGCGCTCGGCAGCGACTACCCGGCGTTGGAGATCATCAAGCTGGAGCAGAACTACCGCTGTTCCAACCGCGTGCTGCGCGCCGCCAATGCGCTGATCGCCAACAACCCGCACGAGCACCCCAAGACGCTGTGGAGCGAGGCCGCCGACGGCGAGCGCATCCGCGTCTGGGAGTGCCGCGATGCCGCCCACGAGGCGGACAAGGTGGCGGCGGAGATCCAGTTCATCACCAAGCAGCACGCGGCACCCGACGGCACCCTGCCGTGGAACGAGGTCTGCATCCTGTTCCGCGGCAACCACCAGAGCCGCGCGCTGGAGAAAGCGCTGCAGCTGCTGCGCATCCCCTACCACCTGAGCGGCGGCACGGCCTTCCTGGACCGCGGCGAGGTGAAGGACGCGCTTGCCTGGCTGCGCCTGCTGGCCAATCCCGACGACGACGCCGCCTTCCTGCGTGCGGTGCAGTCGCCCAACCGCGGCGTCGGCGCCGGCACGCTGGCGAAGCTGGGCGAGCTGGCCAACCAGAAGCACCTGCCGCTGGCCCGCGCCGCCGAGTCGATGGCGGTGGCGCAGCAGCTGCCGGCGCGCGCCGCCAATGCGCTGCAGGGGTTCTCCACCATCGTGCAGGGCCTGCGCGCCGACGCGCGCACGCTGCCGCCGGCGGAACTGGTGCGCAGGCTCAACGAGCGCTCCGGCCTGCTTGCCGCGCTGCGCGCGACCTGCAAGGACGAGGCGCAGTTCCAGGCACGCCGGCGCAATCTGGATGAGCTGGCGGACTGGTTCGACGGTCCGAAGACCTCCGGCCCGGGCGAGCTGGCCGCCGCGCTGGCACTGCTCTCGCACGCCGACAAGGGCGATGCCGGCAACCAGGTGCGGCTGATGTCGATGCACGCCTCCAAGGGCCTGGAGTTCCGCTTCGTGTTCATCGTCGGCGTGGAGGACGGCAACCTGCCCCACGAGGCCAGCATCGAGGAAGGACGGATCGACGAGGAGCGCCGCCTGTTCTACGTCGGCATCACCCGCGCCAAGGAGCGGCTGTGGCTGTCGCATGCCAAGGAAGCCCAGCGCTGGGGCGACAAGCTGCGGCTGTCACCCAGCCGCTTCCTCGACGAGCTGCCGCCCGCCGAGGTGCAGCGCGACGGCGCCGACCCCGAAGCCGAGGCGGTGCAGAAGGCCGAGCGCCGCCGCGCCAGTTTCGCCGACATCCAGGCCCTGCTGGCGGACTGAGCTGTCATTTGCGCGGGCTACACTTGCCCGCCACCGCATCCACCCCGGGAATCGCCCATGCGCACCCTGCTTGCCGTCGTCCTCGCCGCCCTGCTCGGCGCCTGCGCCACCACGGCCCCGCGCAGCGACAGCGCGGCCTCCATCGTCCGCACCATCGACGACCTGGCCGCGGTGGCCCCGGCCCTGCAGGAATCGCCCAAGCGCACCCTGCTGGTGCTGGACATCGATGACACCCTGCTGACCTCGGCCGGCTTCTTCGGCAGCGACAAGTGGTACGAATGGCAGAAGACCCTGCCCGCCGGCGACCCGGGCAAGGTGGCCTGCCTGTTCGACGTGATTTCGCTGAACTACGAGGCCGGCGCCCAGCGCCCGACCCAACCCGACGGCCCCGCGCTGGTCAATGCCCTGGCGGTGGACAAACTGCTGCTCACCTCGCGCAACCCGCTGTATCGGGGCGGCACCCTGCGCACCCTGCGCGACGCCGGCTACACGCTGCCGGCGATGCTGGGCGGCCAGGCCGATGGCCGCAGCTGGGACTTCCGCAAGGCGCCCGAGGCAAAGCCGGCGCGCGTGCTCTATGACCAGGGCCTGTTCATGACCACCGGACAGGACAAGGGCATGGTGCTGCTGGATCTGCTGCGCCGCTGGTCCCTGCGCTACGACCGCGTGGTGCTGGTGGACGACGGCCAGAAGAACATCGACAACATGCGCGCCGCGCTGCGCGAGGCCGGCATCGACTATCTGGGCCTGCATTACACCCGCATCGACAAGTCCATCGGCAGCGAGGACGTCGTCGCCGGCCGCGCCGGCTGGCAGGCCTGGCGACAACTGCTGGCCGCCACCTATCCGCAACGCCTGCAGGCCCTCGACGAAGGCCGATGTGCCTATTGAAATCAATTGGTTAGGCGCCAATTCTTGACCGTTGCATAAACATTGCGGCCGGGTTAGGCTGACCCCGTCCGGCGATGCCGGAGCCCTGCCACAACTGTCGTACACCGGCATCGCCGGCTTCGGGGAGACCTTCGGGTCTCCTTTTTCTTTTCCGCCGCAGCCCGGGTCCGACCCTGCACGCTTGCGCTGGCGAACGCGCCCGCCGACACTCCGCGGATGCCTGCCGGGGATGCTTCCGCCCGCTACCGACGCCACGCGCTGGCCCTGTGCCTGGGGCTGGCGCTGCCGTGGCTGCCGGCCTGCCAGCGCGGCCCCGGCCCCAACCCCGATGCCGCCGCGACGGTCGCGGTGGCCGCCACGCGCCCGGTCGATGCGGTACTGGTGCTACGGGACCGGCTGCTGGCGCGCGACGGCGCCGGCTTCGCCCGGCTCGCCGTGCCGCCTGCCCTGCATGCCCAGCTGGAAGCCGCCTGGTCACGCGGGCAAAGCCGCTGGCCGCTGGACGAGCTGCCGCTGGACACCCACATCCCGCGCATGCTGATGGCGCTGCAGGCGCCGCAGGCCGACAAGGCGCTGATGGCCACCTACCGCCGGCAGTTCGCCAACGCCGACAAGGACATCGACCAGGCGGTCCGCACCCTGGTGGTGTTCGGCGGCGAGTACGTGCAGAAGGACGCCAGCTACAGCGGGGACGAGCGTGCGCACATCAGCCAGGCCATCAATGCCCTTGGCAACTGGGCGCTGGCCGCACCGCTGGCCGACCCCAAGCGCGCGCAGCCATTCTTCTCCACCCTCGCCGCCGCCGCCACCCGCAGCGGCATCGAAGGCAAGGCCGGCGACGCGGCTTTCGCCGCGCTGGGCATGACCCAGAGCCTGAACCGGCTGTCGCCCTTCTTCGCCACCCTGCTGGCCCAGCTGCGCCTGCAGTACGGGTTGGATGTCGATGCCGCATTGCGGAGCCTGCACGTCAGCCTGCTGCGGCAGACCGGCGATACCGCCGAACTGCGCCTGGAATACAGCTTCGCCGGCACCCGCATCGACGCCCTCGCGCCCGCGGTGCGCATCGACGGCCGCTGGTACCTGGCCAACTACCTGCGCCGGGCGGAGCAGTCGGTGCAACCCGGACCATAGGCAGCGGGCAGGAAATGGCGGGCCCAAGATTCCTCCGGCGCGGCCGATACACTGACGTAGGGACGCCCGGTTCCGCTGCACGGAAACGGGCTGACGCCATTACCCCAAGGGCGACTGCATGAGCGACAGCCAACTATCGGATACAGGGGGTGGCACCCGGTCGCCGGGCGCATCCGTGTTCGCCTCCGGCCTGTCCATTCTCACCGCCACCGGGGTAGCCGCCGCGGCGGCCGCGCTGCTGGAGGGCCTGCGCGGATGCGGCCTCGCCGGCCTGGCGGTGGCCTGGACCGACCACGGCGAGCTGTTGTTCGAGCCCGCGGAGGCCGGTACCGACGCCAACCGCGCTGCCGCCGAGGCCGCGTTCGCCGGCCGGCCGCTGCCCGCCGGCAGCGCCCCCGATACCCAACTCCTGCCGCCGGGCGCCGCCGAGGCCGGCGCGGTGCTGCTGGCATCGCCAGGGTCACTGGCGACGCTGGACCCTGCCGCCAGCCGCCTGCTCGCGCTGGCCGGCCGGCGCCTGTCCGAGTTGTTCTCGATCCAGCGCCTGCACGCATCGGTCAAGGATCTGGAGCAGGCCGAACAGCTGCAGCACGCGCTGTTCGCGATCGCCGACATGGCCGCCTCCGACCGCGACATGCAGAGCCTGCTGCGTGGCCTGCACCAGATCATCGGCCGGCTGATGTACGCCGAGAACTTCTACATCGCCCTGTACGACCGCCAGCGCGAGACCGTCCGCTTCATCTACTTCGCCGACGAGATGGACGCCGGCATGTACGACCCGGAGCAGGAGATCCCGACCGCGCAGATGGGCGGCAGCCTGACCTTGGGGCTGATCCGGCACGGCCGTCCGGTCCGCGGGCCGTCGGAGGAAATCGTCGAGCTGCTGGGGTTGCCCCCCGACGACGGCTTCGGCACGCCCTCCGTGGACTTCATGGGCGTGCCGATGCAGCGCGACGGGCAGGTCTACGGCGCGCTGGTCGTGCAGAGCTACCGCGAGGGGATGAGCTATACCCAGTCCGACTGCGCGGTGCTCAGCTTCGTCGCCGAGCATGTGCTCAACGCGGTGGAGCGCAAGCGCGGGCAGGAGGCGCTGGAACGGCGGGTGGCGGACCGCACCCGCGAGCTGGCGGACGCCAACCTGCAGCTGCAGGGACAGATCGCCGAACGCGAACGCGCGGCCCACCTGCAGGCCACGCTCTACAAGATCGCCGCGCTGGCCAACAACCAGGAGCGCGACGAGGACTTCTATCGCAGCCTCCACCAGGCGGTGGCCGAACTGCTCTACGCGGAGAATTTCTACATCGCGCTGCTGTCCGCCGACGGCGGCCAGCTGGAGATCCCGTATTCGGTCGACGTGGCCGGCGACGAGCGCAGCGATCGCGCGCTGGGCCGTGGCCTGAGCGAATACGCGCTGCGCTACGGCAGGACGCTGCTGATCGACGACCAGGGCGTGCGTGACCTGGTGGCCGCGGGGGAAATGGACGCCGGCCACCACGCCAGCTGCACCTCGGCGGTGTGCTGGCTGGGCGCCCCGCTGCTGGGCTCGGACGGGGTGATGGGCCTGGTGGTGGTGCAGAGCTACCGGCCGGACCTGGTGTACAGCAGCGAGGACGCCGAACTGCTGACCTTCGTCGCCCACCAGATCGCCAACAGCGTGCAGCGCCGCCGCCACGCCGAAGCCCTGCACGCGCTCAACGCCGAACTCGAGCAACGGGTGCAGGCACGGACCCGCGAACTGCGCCGTGAGATCTCGGTGCGCGAGCAGGTCGAAGCCCAGCTCAAGCACCAGGTCATGCATGACCCGCTGACCGGCCTGCCCAACCGGCTGTATCTGCGCGACCGGCTGGAACGCGCACTGTCCAGCCAGCAGCGCAACCCCCAGCACGCCTTCGCCCTGCTGTACCTGGACGTCGACCGTTTCAAGCTGTTCAACGACAGCCTCGGCCACCTGGCCGGCGACGCGGTGCTGCGCGAGGTCTCGCGCCGGCTGCTGGACTGCGTGCGCGGCCCCGACATCGTCGCCCGGCTGTCCGGCGACGAGTTCGCGATCCTGCTGGAAGAGGGCGCCCAACCCGCCACCGCGGTCAAGATCGCCCAGCGCATCCAGTCGCGCATGCAGGCCTCGGTGCAGGTGGGCGAACGCGACCTGCAGGCATCGGTCAGCATCGGCATCGCCATCAGCCACCCGCGCTACCAGACCATCGACGAGATGCTGCACGACGCCGACGTGGCGCTGTACCGCGCCAAGGCCACCGGCCGGCAGCGCTTCGTGCTGTTCGACGAAAGCCAGCAGAAGGCGGCGATGAACGTGCTGGAGCTGGAGCTGCAGCTGCGCCATGCGCTGCATGCCGGCGAATTCGTGCCGTATTTCCAGCCCATCGTCCGCCTGGACGACGCCACCACGGTCGGCTACGAGGCGCTGATCCGCTGGCAGCACCCTGCCCGCGGCCTGCTGGGTCCCGGCGAGTTCCTGCCGGTGGCCGAGGAGAGCGGCCTGATCGAGGCGATCGACTGGCACATGTACCGGCTGGCCTGCATCGCCGGCGCGCCGCTGGTCGCCGGCGGCGGCTTCATCAGCATCAACATCTCGCCGCGCCACTTCCAGTACGAGGATTTCGACCAGCGCCTGCTGGACCTGCTGCGGGAAACCGGGTTCCCGCCGGCGCAGCTGCGCATCGAAGTCACCGAAGGCACCCTGCTGGGCGACCCGGAGGCCGCCGCGCGGATCCTGCAGCGCCTGCAGGACGCCCAGGTGGGCACCGCGCTGGACGACTTCGGCACCGGCTACTCCTCGCTCAGCTACGTCCACCGCTTCCCGCTGCGGTCGATCAAGATCGACCGCTCGTTCATCAGCGACCTCGGCCAGGCCGACGCGCGCCGCAGCCTGGCGATCATCGAGGCGGTGCAGGGCCTGGCCCGCTCGCTGAGCCTGAGCGTGGTGGCGGAAGGGGTGGAAACCGAAGCCCAGCGGCAGGCGTTACTGGCGGCGGGGTGTCCGTGCGCGCAGGGGTTCCTGTTCGGACGGCCGCACCCGGCCGGGCACTGGCAGGCCGGAACAGCATCAACCGCCTGAAAACAGTGATGCATTTCACATGAAAACGGGCGTTTGGCCCCTCCGGGCCGCGCCGCCCGGCGACGGGCGTCCATAATGGTGGCGATGCCAGATCGCCAGACTCCCGCCCAGGCCGGCCTGTTCGACCCGCCGACCGCCGATGCCGCACGCGACGCCGGCGCTGCAGACGCGGACATCCGTTCCGACGCCGCGGCTGCCGGCGAACCGTTGCCCCTGCCCGCCTTTCTGGCCCCGGCCGATGCGGCGGCCGAGGCCGCCGGTGCGTCGCCACGGGCCGCCAGGAGCGGGCTGCCGCTGTGGGCGCGCCTGCTGGGACGCCCCCTGCACCCGTGGCTGAAGCTGGACATCGAAGCGGATCCGCAGCTGGGCGCCGATGCCCGCCCGATCTGCTACGTGCTGGAAGACTACGGCCTGTCCAACGCGCTGATCCTTGCGCGGGCCTGCCGGGAGGCCGGCCTGCCGCCGCCACTGCAACCGATCGCCGGCGACCCGCTGGGGCGCAAGCGCGCCTACGTGGCGCTGTCGCGGCGGCATGCCAATGCGCTGGGGCTGCTGCCGGGCGCCGAGCACAAGACCCATTCCGGCTCGCTGGCGCGGCTGCTGGCCGCGCACGGCGACAACCCCGCGCTGGACGTGCGGCTGGTGCCGGTCTCCATCTTCGTCGGCCAGGCGCCCAAGCGCAGCAGCGGCTGGTTCTCGGTGCTGTTCTCGGAGAACTGGACGCTGGTCGGGCGCTTCCGCCGGCTGCTGGCCATCCTGCTGAACGGCCGCGACACACTGGTGCAGTTCTCGGCACCGATCTCGGTGCGCGACACGGTGGCCGAGGGCCTGGCACCCGAGCGCACCGTGCGCAAGCTCTCGCGCGTGCTGCGCACCCACTTCCGCCGGGTCCGCGAGGTGGTGATCGGGCCCGACCTGTCGACCCGGCGCATGCTGGCCGACCAGGTGCTGTCGGCGCCGCTGGTCAAGGACGCCATCGCCGACCAGGCGCGGCGCGACAACAGTAAGCCCGAGGAAGCGTGGAAGAAGGCCAACGCCTACTTCTGGGAAATCGCCGCCGACTACTCCAATACGGTGGTGCGCTCGCTGAGCTTCCTGCTGACCTCGGTGTGGAACCGCATCTACCGCGGCGTGCTGGTCCACCACCTCGACCAGTTCAAGCAGGAAGCGCCGGGCCATGAAGTGGTCTACGTGCCCAGCCACCGCAGCCACATGGACTACCTGCTGCTGAGCTACCTGCTCTACAGCCACGGCATCGTCGCCCCGCACATCTTCGCCGGCATCAACCTCAACCTGCCGGTGGTGGGCACGCTGCTGCGCAAGGGCGGCGCCTTCTTCGCCCGCCGCAGCTTCAAGGGCAACGCGCTGTATTCGGCGGTGTTCCGCGAGTACATGGCGCAGCTGGTGGCCGGCGGTTACTCCATCGAATACTTCATCGAGGGCGGGCGTTCGCGCACCGGCCGGCTGCTGCAGCCCAAGGGCGGCTCGCTGGCGATGACCGTGCGCGCCTACCTGCGCCAGCCGACCCGGCCTCTGCTGTTCCAGCCGGTCTACATCGGCTACGAGAAGCTGATGGAGGGCGGCAGCTACCTCGACGAACTGTCCGGCAAGCCGAAGGAAAAGGAATCGATCTGGCAGCTGCTGACCGGCATCCCCAAGGTGCTGCGGAGCAACTACGGCCAGGTGGTGGTGAACTTCGGCGAACGCATCCGGCTCGACCAGATCCTCGCCGAGCACGCGCCGGAATGGGACGGCAAGCCGGTCGGCGACGACGAAAAACCGGCCTGGTTCGCCCGCACCATCGATGCGCTGGCGCAGAAGATCCAGGTCCACGTCAACCGCGCCGCCGACGTCAATCCGATCAACCTGCTGGCGCTGGCGCTGCTGTCCACGCCCAAGCACGCGATGGGCGAAGCCGACCTGCGCGCGCAGATCGCGCTGTCCAAGACGCTGCTGGTGGAGGTGCCGTATTCCGACTGGGTGACGGTGACCCCGCATTCGCCGGAGCAGATCATCGCCCACGGCGAGGAGATCGGCCTGATCACCCGCACCAGCCATCCGCTGGGCGACGTGCTGGGCGTGGAAGGCGACAACGCGGTGTTGCTGAGCTATTTCCGCAACAACGTGCTGCACCTGTTCACCGCCTCCTCGTGGATCGCGGTGTGCTTCCAGAACAACCGCCGCATGGGCCGCCGCCAGCTGCAGCAGATCGGCCGCACCCTGTATCCGTTCCTGCAGGCCGAGCTGTTCCTGCCCTGGGACGAGGACACCTTCGCCAGCCGCATCGACCGCACCATCGAGGTGTTCGTCCGCGAAGGCCTGCTGGAGCAGGTCAGCGACGAGGACGGCGGCATCCTGCAACGCTATGCCGGCCAGAGCGACGAGGTGTTCCGCCTGCGCGCGCTCGGCCACACCCTGCAGCAGGCGTTCGAGCGCTACTACATCGCCATCGCGGTGCTGGTGAAGAATGGCTCCGGCATCCTCGGCGCCGGCGAGCTGGAAAGCCTGTGCCAGCTCACCGCGCAGCGGCTGTCGCTGCTGTACGCCCCGGCCGCGCCGGAATTCTTCGACAAGTCGCTGTTCCGCGGCTTCATCCAGCAGCTGCGCGAGCTCAAGCTGGTCTGGCCGCATCCTGAAACCAGCAAGCTGATGTTCGACGAGCGCCTCAATGCCTGGGCCAAGGACGCGCGGGTGGTGCTGGGGCGCGAGCTGCGCGCGACCATCGAGAAGATCAGCCCGGCCAGCGCGCGCACCACCGGCGAGATTCCGGCGCTGCCGCCGGAGGACGCAGGCACCCCGTCGTCCTGAGGATGCGTCCTGGCCGGCGGCTTACGCCGGCTCGTCCGGGATCAGTGCGTTCTCCAGCCAGGCGATCTGGTCCTTCAGCAGCAGCTTGCGTTTCTTCAGCCGCTTCAGCATCAGCTCGTCGGCCTGGATGTCGGCCTGCAGGCGCGCGATGGCTTCGTCCATGTCGCGGTGCTGCTGGCGCAGGTCCACCACGCGCCGCGCCATGCGCGACAGTTCGGCTGGATCGGTCGGCTGGTTCATGTGCCGAGCATAGCGCGCCCCGGATGCCGCCGGCGGGCGGGTAAAATGGCGGTCCGATGAATATTCCCGCGCACCCGCTCACCGACCTTCCGGCCCCCAGGCGCAAGCACGAGGCCGACAAGCTGGCCAAGCGCCTGCGCCACCAGGTAGGCAAGGCGATCGCCGACTTCGGCATGATCGAGGACGGCGACCGGGTCATGGTCTGCCTGTCCGGCGGCAAGGACAGCTACACCATGCTGGACGTTCTTCTGCAGCTGCAGAAGAAGGCCCCCGTGCGCTTCAGCATCACCGCGGTCAACCTCGACCAGAAGCAGCCGGGCTTCCCCGAGCACGTGCTGCCGGAATACCTGCGCTCGATCGGGGTGGACTTCCACATCCTCGAGCAGGACACCTACTCGGTGGTCAGCCGGGTGATTCCGGAAGGCAAGACCATGTGCTCGCTGTGTTCGCGGCTGCGCCGCGGCGCGCTCTACACCTACGCCGAGCAGCACGGTTTCACCAAGATCGCGCTGGGCCACCACCGCGATGACCTGGTCAACACCTTCTTCCTCAACCTGTTCTTCCACGCGAAGTTGAGCGGCATGCCGCCCAAGCTGCTCAGCGACGACGGCAAGCACGTGGTGATCCGCCCGCTGGCCTACGTGCGCGAGGACGACATCGAAGCCTACGCCGAGGCGAAGGGCTTCCCGATCATCCCCTGCAACCTGTGCGGCTCGCAGGAGAACCTGCAGCGCAAGCAGGTCAAGAAGATGCTGGCGCAGTGGGAGAAGGAGACGCCCGGCCGCATCGAGACGATGGCGCGCGCGCTGGGCGACATCCGTCCGTCGCAGCTCAGCGACCCGAAGCTGTTCGACTTCCTCACCCTCGGCAAGCGCGGCGACGCGGCGCTGCCCGATGCGCATGCCTGGCTGGCCGGCGCCCCCGCCGAACCGGAGCCGGTCGCGATGGCGCTGCATCCCGTGCGCAACCACGACGGCCTGGACATCCTCAAGTCCTGATCCCGCGCCGCGCTTCCCGCGTTTCCACCCGGCCCCCGCCCACCCGCTGGCGAAGGCCCTTCCACAGGATTCCCGATGTTCTTCCGCAACCTGACCCTGTTCCGCTTCCCCGCCTCGCTCGACCTGTCCGACCTCGAACCGCAGCTGGCCGAATGCGCGCTCAAGCCGGTCGGCCCGCTGGAACTCTCCT
>JAANMY010001632.1_pt1 | contig 24311 bp, 34 predicted proteins | sample 7279691 | NCBI WGS metagenome assembly JAANMY01 (sample SAMN14094543, study PRJNA606508) | bioreactor metagenome | isolation source: A lab-scale SPAN reactor treating ammonium-rich wastewater day 388 | place: Ireland: Galway | collected 2018-02-07
ACCGGCACGCCGTACATCACGGTTTCCGGGATGCCGTAGCTGCCGTCGGACGGCACGCCCATGGTCACCCACTTGCCGTTGGTGCCCAACGCCCAGTCGCGCATGTGGTCGATGGCTGCATTGGCGGCCGAAGCCGCCGAGGACAGGCCGCGCGCCTCGATGATGGCGGCGCCACGCTTGCCGACGGTGGGGATGAAGGTGTTGGCGTTCCAGTCGGCGTCGTTGATCTTGTCCGCAAGCGACGCGCCGTTGACGGTGGCGAAGCGGTAGTCCGGGTACATGGTCGGGCTGTGGTTGCCCCACACCACCAGCTTCTCGATATCGGCCACGGCCACGCCGGCCTTGTTCGCCAGCTGCGACAGCGCGCGATTGTGGTCCAGGCGGAGCATCGCGGTGAAGTTCTTGGCCGGCAGGTCCGGCGCCGACTTCATGGCGATGTAGGCATTGGTGTTGGCCGGGTTGCCGACCACCAGCACCTTGACGTTGCGGCTGGCGACCTTGTTCAGCGCGGCGCCCTGGGCGGTGAAGATCTTGGCGTTCTCCAGCAGCAGGTCCTTGCGCTCCATGCCCGGGCCGCGCGGACGCGCGCCGACCAGCAGCGCGTAGTCGGCGTCCTTGAACGCGACCTCGGCGTCATCGGTACCGACCATGCCGGCCAGCAGCGGGAACGCGCAGTCTTCGAGTTCCATCATCACGCCGCGCAGCGCGGCCTGGGCCTTCTCCATCGGCAGTTCCAGCATCTGCAGGATCACCGGCTGGTCCTTGCCCAGCATTTCGCCGGAGGCGATGCGGAACAGCAGGGCGTAGCCGATCTGGCCGGCGGCGCCGGTGACGGCAACTCGAACGGGGGCTTTCATGTCATGGACTCCTGTGGGGTGGCGGGGCCAAGCCCGCCGAAGGAATGGATGGATCCGGGCTCAGCTGAGCTCGGCGAAGAATTCCTGGAACCGCGCCAGGCCAGGGGCCAGCTGCGGGGTCGGGCAGGTGTAGCTGATGCGCAGCGCGCGTGGCTCCCCGAACGCCGAACCCGGCACGCAGGCCACGCCCTTGGCTTCCAGCAGCACGTTGCAGAAATCGACGTCGTTCTCGATCTTCACACCGTTGTGCGACTTGCCGAACGCGCAGCTGATGTCGGGGAACACGTAGAACGCGCCCTGCGGCCGCGGGCAGACCACGCCGGGGATCGCATCCATCACCGCCATCACCTGGTCGCGCTTGGCCTGGAATTCCACCCGCTTCTGCTCCGGCACGTCCTGCGGACCGGTGAGCGCGGCGATGCCGGCGGCATTCACCACTTCCGGCACGTTGGTGATGTGGTTGGAGTTGAGCGTCACCAGCGCCTTGGCCACCGCTTCCGGCCCGACCATGAAGCCCAGCCGCCAGCCCGGCATGCCGTAGGTCTTGGACAGCGAGTCGAGGAAGATCACGCGGTCACGCAGCTCCGGGCGGGCGAGCACGAAGTTGTAGTACTCCAGCCCGTCGAACAGCATCCGGTTGTAGATGTCGTCGGCGATGATCCAGGTGTCCGGATGCTTCACCAGCACGTCGGCCAGCGCGATGACCTCGTCCTTCGTGTACACCATGCCCGTCGGGTTGGACGGGTTGTTGAACAGGAACACCTTGGGCTTCGAGGCCAGCGCCTCGTCGAGCTGCTGCGGGGTCAGCTTGTAGTTCTGGCTGGCGGGGCACGGCAGCAGCTGGATCTTCGCGTTGACGATCTCGGCGATGTCCACGTAGCTGGTCCAGTACGGCGCCGGGAAGGCGATGGTGTCGCCCTCGTCCAGCAGCGCCTCGGCCAGGTTGTAGATCACGTGCTTGGCACCGATGCCGGTCGCGCAGTTGGCACGGGTGTAGCCGGTCAGGCCGATCTGCTCGATGTGCTGCAACAGGGCGTCCAGCAACGCGTCGGGGCCGCGATTGCTGCCGTACTGGCCGCTATCCTTCTCGACGGCCTGGCGCGCGGCTTCGTACACGTGCGGGCCCGGCAGGAAGTTCGGCACGCCGATGGAGAAGCTGATGATGTCGCGGCCTTCGGCCTTCAGCCGCTTGGCCTTTTCGGCGACCTGCATGATGACGCTGGGCTTGGCGCGACTCATGCGCCGGGCGAGCTGAGGCATCGTGGGGAACCTCGGAAAATGGCCGCGGACGCGGCGATGGACGTGGGAAAATAACCCCGTGATGTTAGCACAGCGCCCCTCCCCGCCCATGCCCGCCCGACGCCGGGAAACGCAGTGGCGCCGGTGCCTGTGGCTGCCCATGGCGCTGCTGGCGACCGTGCTTTCGGGCTGTGCCTCCGGGACGCCGGAGCGCCCCGACGCGATCGCCGCGGAAGCCTTCCAGATACGCGGCCGGGTCGCCCTGGCCGCGCCCGACATCGAGATTTCCGAGCGCCACCACGACGGCGCCACGCTCCCGCGCGGAGAATGGACCGCGGCTGCACGTCTGCTATGCGCGCAGGCAGCCCATGAGGTATTGGGCCAGCAGGCCATCACCACGGTCGATTACGGGCCGGTCGGCGCTCCCCGGCTGCGGGAGCATCTGCTGGCGGCCCAGGGAACTGCATCCGCCTCGGGTGACGATATCGGCGCGGCCGCGCTGCAGGGGGAGACCACGCCGCTATACAGCGCCACCGGCGCCGACTACGGCCTGTTCATGCAATTGCGCGGCAGCCACGCCAGCAGCGGCCGGACCGCGGTGCGTGCGGCGGGGCGCTTGCTGCTGGGCGCCGATATCGGCGGCGACACCTTGGACGCGGAGGCATGGCTGGTGGACCTGCGCTCGGGGCGGGTGGTCTGGCGACACCGGCAGTCCGGTCCGGCAGGCGATCTGCGTACGCTCGACGGCGCGCGCAGGGCCGTGGCGGCGTTGCTGACGGGCCTGCACGGCCAGGCGCCGGCGGCCGGAAACTGACCCTGTCCGCACGGCTGCACCGCCCACACGAGCCAGGACAGCGGCGTGGCATCGATTCCGCCACGCCGCAATCCACAGGCCGTCAGGCGGCCAGGATCCTGTTCCACTCCGCCACGCGGTCGGCCTTGGCGGCCAGCGCGGCATCGGCGTCACCCTCGATCTTCACCGACTTGATGACGTCGCCCTGCTGGACGGCATCGACCACCTCGATCCCTTCGATGACCTTGCCGAACACGGTGTGCTTGCCGTCCAGCCAGCCGCAGGGCACGTGGGTGATGAAGAACTGGCTGCCGTTGGTGTTGGGGCCGGCGTTGGCCATCGACAGGACGCCCCGCTCATGGCCAAGGCCGTTGTTGGCCTCGTCCTCGAAGCGGTAGCCCGGGCCGCCGCGGCCGGAGCCTTCGGGGCAGCCGCCCTGGATCATGAAATCGGCGATCACGCGGTGGAAATTCAGCCCGTCGTAGAAGCCGCGCTTCGCCAAGTTGACGAAATTGGCCACGGTCAGCGGCGCCTTGTCGGCGGCCAGTTCCACGCGGATGGTGCCGCGGTCGGTGTCGAAATTGGCGATCAGGCTCATCTTGTTCATCTCCGGATGCCCGGACGGGCACATGAACCCTATATAATAGCCGGCTTCCCATCCGTCATTTCCGCGCCCTGCCGTCTCGTAGACGGTACCCGGGTGCGGTTTCCACGAGCCCATCCGAATGTCCGTTGAACGCCTCCGCAACATCGCCATCGTCGCCCACGTCGACCATGGCAAGACCACCCTCGTCGATTGCCTGCTGAAGCAGTCCGGTACCCTCAACGAGCGCACGGTGCTGGCTGAACGGGTGATGGACAGCAACGACCAGGAGAAGGAACGCGGCATCACCATCCTGGCCAAGAACACCGCCATCACCTGGCAGGGCAACCGCATCAATATCGTCGACACCCCCGGCCACGCCGACTTCGGCGGCGAGGTCGAGCGCGTGCTGTCGATGGTCGACTCGGTGCTGATCCTGGTGGACGCGATGGATGGCCCGATGCCGCAGACCCGCTTCGTGACCCAGAAGGCGTTCGCGATGGGCTTCAAGCCGATCGTGGTGGTCAACAAGGTCGACCGCCCCGGCGCGCGCCCGGACTGGGTGATCGACCAGGTGTTCGACCTGTTCGACAAGCTCGGCGCCACCAACGAGCAGCTGGACTTCCCGATCGTCTATGCCTCCGGCCTGAATGGCTACGCCGGCATGGAAGACACCGTGCGCGAAGGCGACATGACGCCGCTGTACGAGGCGATCATGAAGTACGTGCCGGCGCCGCAGGTCGAAGCCGAGGGCCCGTTCCAGATGCGCATCAGCCAGCTGGACTACAACAACTTCGTCGGCGTCATCGGCATCGGCCGCATCCAGCGCGGGACCCTGAAGAAGAACATGCCGGTCACCGTGATCGACCGCGAAGGCAAGAAGCGCCAGGGCAAGGTGCTGCAGGTGCTGGGCTTCATGGGCCTGGAGCGGATCGAGCAGGACAGCGCCGAGGCCGGCGACATCGTCGCGATCTCCGGCATTTCCGAGCTCAGCATCTCCGACACCGTGTGCTCGATCGACAACCCGGAAGCGCTGCCCGCGCTGACCGTGGACGAGCCGACCATCTCGATGACCTTCCAGGTCAACAATTCGCCGTTCGCCGGCAACAAGGACCTCTCCGGTGGCAAGTTCCTCACCAGCCGCCAGCTCAAGGACCGGCTGGAGCGCGAGACCGTGCACAACGTGGCGCTGAAGGTCGAGCAGCTCGAGGATGCCGACAAGTTCCTGGTCAGCGGCCGCGGCGAGCTGCACCTGTCGGTGCTGATCGAGAACATGCGCCGCGAGGGCTACGAGCTGGCGGTGTCGCGCCCCGAGGTCATCATTAAGGAAATCGACGGGCAGCTGATGGAGCCGATCGAGCAGCTGGTGGTCGACGTCGAGGAAATCCACCAGGGCGGCGTGATGGAGAAGCTGGGCACCCGCAAGGGCCAGCTGAAGAACATGGAATCCGACGGCAAGGGCCGCGTGCGCCTGGACTACATGATCCCGGCGCGCGGCCTGATCGGCTTCCAGAACGAGTTCAAGACCCTGACCCAGGGCTCGGGCCTGCTGTTCCACGTGTTCGACCACTACGGCCCGAAGGAAACCGGCGCCATCGCCAAGCGCCTCAACGGCGTGATGATCGCCAATGCCGCCGGCCCGACCCCCGCCTATTCGCTGGGCCCGCTGCAGGAACGCGGCAAGCTGTTCGCCGCCGAGGGCGACCAGGTCTATGAAGGCCAGCTGGTCGGCATCCACAGCAAGGACAACGACCTCACCGTCAACGTCATCAAGACCAAGCCGCTGACCAACATGCGCGCCTCCGGCAAGGACGACGCGATCCAGCTGACCCCAGCCACCAAGTTCTCGCTGGAACAGGCGCTGGACTTCATCGACGACGACGAGCTGGTCGAGATCACGCCGAAGGAAATCCGCCTGCGCAAGAAGCTGCTGACCGAGAGCGACCGCAAGCGGGCCAGCCGCGCGGCGTAACCTGCGGCCTGCCGCATGAGCGTCTTCCTGGGCTGGCTGCCGGATGCGGCCACGCAGGCCGCGCTGGCCGACCTCCGCCTGCGGGTGGAGGCGGCGTTGCCTGCCGACGCACCGCGCCACGACTGGCGCAAGCCGGCGCAGTGGCACATGACCCTGCGCTACCTCGGCGAGCGCATCGACGAAGCGCAGCGCGCGCGCGTCGAATCGGCGATGGCCGGATTCTCGGCCGCAATCGCGCCGGCCGACGCCTCGATCACTGGCGTCCAGTACTGGCCGCATGCGCGCGTGCTGGTGGCGAAGATCGACGCTTCACCTGCACTGAAGGCGCTGCTGAAACAACTGGAAGCCGATGCGCAAGGCAGCGGCTTCATGAAGGAGCGCGCGCAGACCGCGCACATCACCCTCGCCTACCTGCCTCGGGGCGCCACGCCGCCGGCGTTGGCCGGCCTCGACGCCAACATCCCGTTGCAGGTCGGGAGGATCGATCTGCTGCAGACTGTTCCCGGCGGCTACGACGCCCTTGCTTCGTGGCCGCTGGCCGGCCGGGGCGACGCATGAGCGCCGGCCCGCGCGCCAGCGCTGCCGAAGCGCATCGTGGCCTGCATGCTGTGGCGCTGTTCGAAGCGGCCAAAGGCGTGCTGGCGCTGCTGGCAGCCACCGGGATGGAGTGGCTGGGCCCGGCGCCGCTGCAGCGCGCACTGGATGCGCTGCTGGCGCTGCTGCATCTGGATCCCGCGCACGGCAGCCCGGCTTGGCTGGCGCATGCGCTCAATCCCGATGCCGTGCACCTGGCCGCGGCGGTTGCCGTGCTGTACGGCGCGGTGCGCCTTGCCGAGGCGTGGGGGCTCTGGCGCGCCAAGGCCTGGGCGTCATGGCTGGGCCTGTCCGCCGCGCTGTACCTGCCGTTCGACCTGTATGCCTTCGCCCTGCATCGCCACTGGCTGGAAGCAGCGGCCGTGGTGATCAATCTGGTGGTGGTCTGGGTCCTGGCGCGCGACCTGTTCAAGCGGCGCCGCTGAGGCGGATTGCCCACAGCGCCGGGGCGGGCGATGCTTGCACGTCTTCCCGGGAGTCCCGCCGATGCGCCACCTGCCGCTTGCCCTCGCCCTCGCCGCCCTGCTCGGCGCCTGCCAGCCTGCCCCGCACCCCCCCACGAAGGACGCGACCAAGCCCGCCTCGGGCGCGTCGGCGTTCGCTTTCGAGGAGGCGGGCATCGCCGACCTGCAGCGCCGGATGGCCGATGGCGCGGTGACCAGCCACGCGTTGACCCGGGCCTATCTCGACCGCATCGCCGCCATCGACAAGGCCGGCCCCACGCTCAATTCGGTGATCGAACTCAACCCGGATGCACTCAAGGAAGCCGACGCGCTGGATGCCGAGCGCAAGGCCGGCAAACTGCGCGGACCGCTGCACGGCATCCCGGTGCTGCTGAAGGACAATATCGACGCCACCCCGATGGTGAATTCCGCGGGCTCGCTGGCGCTGGCGGAACACCGGCCGAAGTCCGACGCCTTCCTGGTCGCGAAGCTGCGCCAAGCCGGCGCGGTGATCCTGGGCAAGACCAACCTGTCGGAATGGGCCAACTTCCGCTCGACCCGCTCCACCTCCGGCTGGAGCGGCCGCGGCGGCCAGACCCGCAACCCCTACGTGCTCGACCGTAATCCCTGCGGCTCCAGTGCCGGCAGCGGCACCGCGATCGCCGCCAACCTCGCCGCCGCCGCCATCGGCACCGAAACCGACGGCAGCATCATCTGTCCCTCGGCGGTGGCCGGGCTGGTCGGCCTCAAGCCCACGGTTGGGCTGGTCAGCCGCAGCGGCATCATCCCGATCTCCGCCTCGCAGGACACCGCCGGACCGATGACCCGCAGCGTCGCCGACGCCGCCGCGCTGCTCACCGCGATCGCCGCGGCCGACCCCAACGACGCGGCCAGCAGCGAGCGCCCGCAGGCAGTAGCGGTCGACTACGCGGCCCACCTCAAGGCGGATGCGCTGAAGGGCGCGCGGATCGGCGTGGTGCGCAAGCTGATGGGTTACCACCCGGATACCGACGCAGCGATGGAACGCGCCATTTCCGCGATGCAGGCGGCCGGCGCCACCGTGGTGGATGCCGAGATCCCCACCCTGGGGCAATGGGATGCGGCCGAGTACGAAGTGCTGCTGTACGAGTTCAAGGACGGCCTCAACGCCTATCTGGCCCGCAGCGGCGCGCCGCACAGCTCGCTGGACGCGCTGATCGCCTTCAACAACCAGAATGCCGCGGGCGAAATGCCGTTCTTCGCCCAGGAGATCTTCGAGCAGGCCAACGCCAAGGGGCCGCTGAGCGACAAGGCCTATCTCGACGCACGCGACAAGGCGCGCCGCTTAGCCGGCCCGGAAGGCATCGATGCGGCGCTGAAGAAGCATGGCCTCGACGCGCTGGTGGCACCGGCGATGTCGCCGGCGTGGCCGATCGACCCGGTCAACGGCGACCATTTCCTTGGCGCCGGCTACGGCGCCTCCGCAGTGGCTCGCTATCCCAGCCTGACCGTCCCGATGGGCGAGGTGCACGGCCTGCCGGTCGGCATCGTGTTCATGGGCACTGCCTGGAGCGAACCCAGGCTGATCGAACTGGGCTACGCGTTCGAGCAGGCCAGCAAGGCGCGCAAGCCCCCGCGCTTCCTGCCGACCATCACTACTGCCTCGCCGTAGCCCTCGCCCTGCCGGAGCTCGCTCCGCCCCTTGCGGAGCGGCCCGGTGGCACGTCTCTTATTCCCCGATCGCCCCACGCTTTCGCACGATCAGCATCGCGATCTCCAGCGCCTGCTCGTAGTTGAGGCGCGGGTCCACGGTACTGCGGTAATCCCGCTGCAGGTCCATCTCGGTGAGGTCGCGCGCGCCGCCCAGGCACTCGGTGACGTTCTCGCCAGTCATCTCCAGATGCACGCCCCCCAGGTGCGTGCCCGCCGCCGCATGCAGGTCGAAGGCCTGCTCGATCTCGCTGCGGATGTTGGCGAAGCGGCGGGTCTTGTAGCCGTTGCTGGTGGACTCGGTGTTGCCGTGCATGGCGTCGCAGATCCACAGCACCCGCCGGCCCTCGCGCTGTACCGCGTCCAGCAGCGCCGGCAGCTTGTCGGCGATCTGCCCGGCACCCATGCGGTGGATCAGGCCCAGCCGGCCCGGCTCGTCGTCCGGGTTCAGCGCGTCGATCACCCGCAGCAGCTGGTCGGGCGTGACCGACGGCCCCACCTTGACCGCCACCGGGTTGCGGATGCCGCGGAAATACTCCACGTGCGCGCCGTCCAGAGCGGCGGTACGCATGCCGATCCACGGGAAATGCGTGCTCAGGTTGAACCAGCCGTCGGCGCGCGGCACCTGTCGGGTCTGCGACTCCTCGTAGTGCAGCAGCAGCGCTTCGTGGGAGGTGTAGAAGTCCACCCGGTTGAGGCTCTGCATGCGCCGCCCGGCCAGCGTCTCCATGAAGCGCACCGCATCGCCGATCCCCGCCACCATCTTCTGGTAGTCGGCGGCGTGGGGCGACTGGCTGACCCAGCCCAGTCCCCAGTATTCCGGGTGGTGCAGGTCGGCGAATCCGCCATCGATCAGCGAACGCACGAAGTTCATCGTCATCGCCGAACGCGCGTGCGCCTTCACCATCCGCCGCGGATCGGGGATACGCGCCTGCGGCTCGAACTCCGGGCCATTGACGATGTCGCCGCGGTAGCTCGGCAGGGTCACGCCGTCGCGCGTCTCGGTGTCGGCCGAGCGCGGCTTGGCATACTGGCCGGCGAACCGCCCCACCCGCACCACCGGCAGCTTCAGTCCGTGCACCAGCACCAGGCTCATCTGCAGCAGCACCTTGAGCCGGTTGGAGATGACGTCGGAACTGCACTCGGCGAAGGTCTCGGCACAATCGCCGCCCTGCAGCAGGAACCGCCTGCCTTCCTGTGCCTCGGCCAGCTGCTGCTTGAGCGCCAGGATCTCCCGTGACGTCACCAGCGGTGGCAGCGCCCGCAGCTCATCGCGGGTGGCCGCCAGCGCCTCGGCGTCGGGATAGGTCGGCATCTGCAGCGCGGGCTTGGCGCGCCAGCTCGAAGGCGACCAGTCGGCCGAGGGTGCTGCAGCGGGAGGAAAGGCGATTGCGGGATGGGTCGACATCGGGACGGAACCGGGATCTGCTGCATTGCATCATCACGCCCCGGAACCGTGATCGCAACCGTTACCTGCGGAACCGATGGGCATGGCGACGCAGGAATCCGGCATACAGCGCCCCGAAGCCCAGCACGACGAACCACAGCAGCGCCCACATCGGCATCGACAGGCCGAGGAACTGCCAGTCGATGTTGCTGCAGTCACCGGTTGCCTGCAGCACCTTGCGTGCCGCGCCCAGCCAGGAGTGCTGCTCGACGATGAAATTCAGGCCAGGCCCGCAGCTGGGCAGCTCGGGCGGATTCAGTTGTACCCAGCTGTGACGACCCGCGTAGCCCATGCCGGCGGCAGCCGCGACGAATGCCAGCACGCCCCACACCTTGCGGGCGCCCGGCGCGCGCGGCGCGTGCAGCGCCCCCAGCAGGAACACCAGCCCCAGCGCGGCGAAACAGATGCGCTGGAAGATGCAGAACGGGCAAGGCTGGATGCCCAGCTGGAACTGCACGTAGAACGCATAACCCAGCAGCGCCGCGCAGATGACGAAACCGAACAGGAACTGTTGGCGGAAAGACCAGCGGAACGGATTCATGCGCACGCCTTCGAGGAATCCTTTCGATTATGGCGCAGCCGGCCCGAAAACGAAAAACCCCGGCATTGCCGGGGCGTTTCATCGCAGCGCTGTAGCGGGATTACCCGTTACTCGGCGGCCTGCGGGCGGTCCACCAGCTCGACGTACGCCATCGGCGCGTTGTCGCCGGCGCGGAAGCCGCACTTCAGGATGCGCAGGTAACCACCCGGGCGCTGCGCGTAGCGCGGGCCCAGCACGGTGAACAGGGTGCCCACCGCTTCCTTGTCGCGCAGGCGCGAGAACGCCAAGCGGCGGTTGGCCACGCCGTCGGTCTTGGCCAGGGTGATCAGCGGCTCGGCAACGCGACGCAGCTCCTTGGCCTTCGGCAGGGTGGTGCGGATGATTTCGTTCTTGATCAGGGAGGCCGCCATGTTGGAGAACATCGCGCCGCGGTGGGCGCTGGTGCGGTTGAACTTGCGGCCGGATTTCTGGTGACGCATGGCGTTGGATTCCTAGAAGATGGAAGGTTGGATCTGTTGGACTTCGCTGTCGCCATCCAGGCGTTGACGCTGCGGACTGCGGTTGGCCCTGTCCGATCCGTTCCGTGGACCGGAACGCCGCGGAGTGTGCCCCGTCGGCGGTGTTGCAGGTGTTGCGGATTCCGATGGGGCCAGTGCGAGAGGCCGGGGCTGCGGCTCGCACCGCGATTGCCCCCGACCCTCGCGCTTGGCGTCCGGGCGCTTGTCGCCGCGCGAACTGCCGCTTGGGCAACTCGCGGCTGCGGCGACTTAGCCCATCATGCCGTGGGCAGCGACCCCGGCCGGCGGCCAGTTCTCCAGCTTCATGCCCAGCGACAGGCCCTTCTGGGCCAGCACTTCCTTGATCTCGGTGAGCGACTTCTTGCCGAGGTTGGGGGTCTTGAGCAGCTCCACTTCGGTCTTCTGGATCAGGTCGCCGATGTAGTAGATGCTCTCGGCCTTGAGGCAGTTGGCCGAACGCACGGTCAGCTCGAGGTCGTCGATCGGACGCAGCAGCAGCGGGTCGACGCCGGTGCTGGCCTGCGGCTTGGCGCCGCGGTCGCGGTGGGTGAAATCACCGAACACCGACAGCTGGTCGGTGAGGATGTCGGCGGCGGTCCGGACGGCTTCCTCGGCATCGATGGTGCCATTGGTCTCGATGTCCAGCACCAGCTTGTCCAGGTCGGTGCGCTGCTCGACGCGCGCGGCTTCCACCGCGTAGGCGACGCGACGGACCGGCGAGAACGACGCGTCCAGCATCAGCCGGCCGATCGTGCGGGTTTCCTCGTCCGGACGACGGCGCGCGGCAGCCGGCTGGTAGCCGAAACCGCGGCTGATGGTGAGGCGCATGTTCAGCGCCACGTCCTTGGTCAGGTTGGCGACCACATGGTCGGGGTTCAGCACCTCGACGTTATGGCTGGTCTTGATGTCGCCGGCGGTGACGACGCCCGGGCCCTGCTTCTTCAGCTCCAGGGTGTCGGTGTCGCCGCTGTGCATGCGGATGGCGACGTCCTTGAGGTTCAACAGGACTTCGAGCACGTCCTCCTGCAGGCCTTCGACCGTGGTGTACTCATGCAGCACGCCATCGATCTCGACTTCGGTGATCGCGAAGCCGGGGATCGAGGACAGCAGCACGCGACGCAACGCATTGCCGAGGGTGTGGCCGTAGCCGCGCTCCAGCGGCTCGATCACGACCTTGGCGCGGTTGTCGGTGATGCGCTCGATCTGCGGTCCGCGCGGACGCAGGACTTGGGTGGCGGTAACCGTCATTCGTGGTGTCTCCTGCTGGCCTGCGCCGGGGGGCGCAGGCCGGTGGCAATGGCTTACTTCGAGTACAGCTCGACGATCAGCGCTTCGTTGATGTCGCTGGGCAGGTCGGCCCGGTCCGGCACGGCCTTGAACACGCCGGCGAACTTGTTCGAATCCACTTCGACCCACGAGGGCGACAGGTTCATCTGCTCGGCCAGGGTCAGGGACTCCTTGACGCGCAGCTGCTTCTGGGCCTTCTCGGACAGCGCGATCGCGTCGCCGGCCTTGACGGCATACGACGGCAGGTTAACGGGCTTGCCGTTGACGGTGACGCCGCGGTGGCTCACCAGCTGGCGGGCGGCCGGACGGGTGACCGCGAAGCCCATGCGATAGACGACGTTGTCCAGACGGGTTTCCAGCAGCTGAAGCAGGTTCTCGCCGGTGTTGCCCTTCTTGGTGGCGGCCTTCTTGTAGTAGTTGCGGAACTGGCGCTCCAGCAGACCGTAGATGCGCTTGACCTTCTGCTTCTCGCGCAGCTGGGTGGCGTAGTCGGACAGCTTGCCCTTGCGGGCGGTGGCGCCGTGCTGGCCGGGCTTCTGCTCCAGCTTGCACTTGGAATCGAGCGCGCGGGCCGGCGACTTCAGCGACAGGTCAGCGCCTTCGCGACGGGCGAGCTTACAGGTGGGACCGATATAACGAGCCATGTTCTAGTGCTCCCGCGCGTCAGACGCGACGCTTCTTCGGCGGACGGCACCCGTTGTGCGGGATAGGCGTCACGTCGATGATGTTGAGGATCTTGTACCCGACGTTGTTCAGCGAACGAACGGCGGATTCGCGGCCCGGACCCGGGCCCTTGATGCGCACTTCCAGCGCCTTCACGCCGTAGTCCAGCGCTGCCTTGCCGGCCTTTTCGGCGGCAACCTGCGCGGCAAACGGGGTGGACTTGCGGGAACCGCGGAAACCCGCGCCGCCCGAAGTCGCCCAGCTCAGGGCGTTGCCCTGGCGGTCGGTGATGGTGACGATCGTGTTGTTGAAAGAAGCGTGGACGTGCGCGATGCCATCGGTGACGACGCGCTTGATCTTCTTCTTGGTCTTGGTTGCTGCCGGCTTGGCCATGATGTCTGTTCCTTACTTCCTGATGGCCTTGCGCGGGCCCTTGCGGGTGCGCGCATTGGTGCGGGTGCGCTGGCCACGCAGCGGCAGGCCGCGACGGTGGCGCAGGCCGCGGTAGCAGCCCAGGTCCATCAGACGCTTGATGGCCATGCCGACTTCGCGGCGCAGGTCGCCCTCGACGATGAACTTGCCGACTTCGGCGCGCAGGCGCTCGACTTCCGGCTCGGACAGGTCGCGGATCTTGGTCGACGTGCTCACGCCTGCCGATTCACAGACCTGCTTGGAACGGGTACGGCCAATGCCGTAGATGCTTTGCAGCCCGACCCAGACGTGCTTCTGGGCAGGCAGGTTGACGCCTGCAATACGCGCCATAAGGCGATCTCCGATAAACGAAATGACGCCGAACCGAGAGATTCGACGTGGGAAACGTGAAATTGTAACCCAATCCCGACTTGTCAGGAAGCCAAGTCAAGCCCTGGCCCGGCATGGGGAGTGTGCCCATGCTCCGGCGATGGCCCCGGACTGGCAGCGCCCGGCCCTTGCGGACCCGGCCTGCCCGCGCGCTACTCTGGCGCGCGGATCGGTCCGGGGCCACCCGCACGCGGGATCGTCGCGCGGGTCGCCCATTTGCCGGTTCGCGCGTTCGTCGAACCGGCGGTTGTCACTTGCCCCGCAACGGATGCGGGGACGGCTGCGCGGCCCCGCTTAGCGGGCGCCACGCCCCTTGAGGTTGGCCTTCTTCAGCAGGCTCTCGTACTGGTGCGACATCAGGTGCGCCTGGATCTGCGCGATGAAGTCCATCACCACCACCACCACGATCAGCAGCGAGGTGCCGCCGAAGTAGAACGAGGCGCCCATCTCGGTGCGCATCACTTCCGGCAACAGGCAAACCAGCACCAGGTACAGCGAGCCGGCGGCGGTCAGGCGGGTCAGCACGCCGTCGATGTACTCGCCCGTCGCCTTGCCCGGGCGGATGCCCGGAATCAGCGCGCCGGACTTCTTGAGGTTGTCCGCGGTTTCCTGCGAGTTGAACACCAGCGCCGTATAGAAGAACGCGAAACCGATGATCAGCGCGGCGAGCAGGATCATGTGCAGCGGCTCGCCGGGCGAAAGCATCTGGCTCACCTTCTGCAGCCACACCGTCGCGGAGCTGCCCGACTGGCCGAACCAAGTCGATGCGGTGGCCGGGAACATGATGATCGACGATGCGAAGATCGGCGGGATCACGCCCGACATGTTGAGCTTGAGCGGGAGGAACGAGCTCTGATTCTGGTAGCCACCGCGGGCCCCTTGGCGGCGCGCATAGTTCACGGTGATGCGGCGCTGGCCGCTCTCCATGAACACCACGAACCAGGTCACCCCCAGCACGATCGCGAGGATGAAGAACACGGTGATCCACTGCATGTCGCCGCTGTTGGCCTGCTGCAGGGTGTTGAGCACCGCGCCGGGCAGACCGGCGACGATGCCGGCGAAGATGATCAGCGAAACGCCGTTGCCGATGCCGCGCTCGGTCACCTGCTCGCCCAGCCACATCAGGAACACCGTGCCGGCGGTCAACGACACCACCGCGGTCACCACGAAGCCGAGACCCGGGCTGTAGACAACCGGGACGCCGCCGCTGGCACCCTGGCTCTGCAGCGCGATGGCGATGCCGGCAGCCTGGAACACCGCCAGGAACACCGAACCGACGCGCGAGTACTGGGTTATCTTGCGGCGACCCGACTCGCCCTCCTTCTGCAGCGCCTTCAGGCTGGGCAGGATCTGCACCATCAGCTGCATCACGATCGACGCGGAGATGTAAGGCATCACGTTCAGCGCGAACAGGCTGAAACGCGCAAGCGCACCGCCGGAGAACATGTTGAACATGTCCACCACGGTGCCCTTCTGCGAGTCCATCAGCTGGAGCATCGCCTCCGGGTTGACGCCCGGCACCGGAATGTAGCAGCCGATGCGATAGACGATCAGCGCACCGATGACGAACAGGAGGCGCGAGCGAAGTTCGGTGAACTTGCCCGCGCCCATCAGGCCTGCCAATGCTCCCGCACTGCGCGACATGCCGTTCTTACTCCGCCAGCTTGCCGCCGGCCGCTTCGATCGCGGCCTTGGCGCCGGCGGTCGCAGCGATGCCCTTGAGCACGAAGGCCTTGGTCACTTCGCCCTTGGCGACGACCTTGGCGCGCTTGGCGTTGCTGGGGACCAGCTTGGCGGTGCGCAGTGCGGCGAAATCGATCTCGCCGGCCGGCAGCATGTCCAGCTTGTACAGCAGCACTTCGGCGCAGTCCTTGGCCATCTTCGAGCGGAAGCCGATCTTCGGCAGGCGGCGCTGCATCGGGATCTGGCCGCCTTCGAAACCGGCCTTGATCTTGCCCTTGCCGGAACGCGCGAACGAACCCTTGTGACCGCGGCCGGCGGTCTTGCCGAGGCCGGAACCGATGCCGCGACCGACCCGGGTGCGCTCCTTGCGGGCGCCGTCTGCGGGCTTGAGCGTGTTGAGCTTCATGTGATTACTCCTCCACCTTCACAAGGTAGTGGACCTTGTTGATCAGGCCACGAACCTGCGGGCTGTCCTTGAGTTCGCGGACGCTGTTGAGCTTGCCGAGGCCGAGCGCCTTGACCGACAGGCGGTGGCGCGACTGGGTGCCGCGCAGGCCCTTGACCAGGCGGACCTTGATGGTCTTGTCGTTAGCCATTGACCAGATCCTCCACCTTCTTGCCACGCTTGGCCGCGATCTTGGCCGGCGAGTGCATCGACTCCAGACCCTTGATCGTGGCGCGCACCAGGTTGATCGGATTGCGGGAGCCGACCGCCTTGGCCAGCACGTTCTTGACGCCGACCGCTTCCAGCACGGCGCGCATCGCGCCGCCGGCGATCACGCCGGTACCTTCGGACGCGGGCTGCATGAACACGCGGGCCGCGCCGTGACCGGCCTTGACCTGATGGAACAGGGTGCCGCCATTGAGATCGACCGAGCTCATGCCCTTGCGGGCCTGCTCCATCGACTTCTGGATGGCGACCGGCACTTCGCGCGCCTTGCCATAGCCGAAGCCAACCTTGCCGGCGCCATCACCCACCACGGTCAGCGCGGTGAAGGTGAACTGACGGCCGCCCTTGACGGTCTTGCTGACGCGATTGACGGCGATCAGCTTCTCGATCATGCCGTCATCGACTTTTTCCTCGCGGGGACCGCGATCGCGGCCGCGGGATTCGCGCTGTTCTGCCATTTCGATGTCTCGATTGTTGAGGGAATTTGCGGCTTTGCCGCTTATGGTTGTGAAGTACTGCGGGTGTCCCACCAGCGCCGCAACCGGCGATGGCGCCCGATGCAGGCCGCATCGGCAGCAGAGGTCAAGGCAAGGGACCGGAGCCCCTCGCCCTCAAGCCCTTAGAACTGCAGGCCACCTTCGCGCGCGGCATCGGCCAGCGCCTTGATGCGACCGTGGTAGCGGTAGCCCGAGCGATCGAAGGCGACGCGCTCGATGCCGGCGGCCTTGGCGCGCTCGGCGATCATCTGGCCCACCTTCGCGGCGGCCTCGGCGTTCTTGCCGTTCTTCAGGCCAGCCATCACGTCGGCCTGCACGGTGGAGGCCGAAGCCAGCACCTTGGCGCCATCGTGGGTGAACACCTGGGCGTACAGGTGCTGGCCAGTGCGCAGCACCGACAGGCGCGGCACGCCGAGTTCGCGGATGTGGGCGCGGGTCGACTTGGCGCGACGCAGGCGAGCGATCTTCTTTTCCATGGTCTTCTTCTCCGAAAGCTGAAGGCGCGATTACGCCTTCTTGGCTTCCTTGCGGATGATGGTCTCGTCGGAATACTTCACGCCCTTGCCCTTGTAGGGCTCCGGCGGGCGGTAACCACGGATCTTGGCGGCAACTTCACCCACCAGCTGCTTGTCGGCGCCCGAGACCAGGATCTCGGTCTGGGTCGGCGTGGTGATGGTGATGCCAGCCGGCGGCGCGAACAGCACGGGGTGGGAAAAACCCAGCGACAGGTTGAGGTCCTGGCCCTGCATGGCGGCGCGGTAACCGACGCCGACCAGCTCGAGCTTGCGCTCGAAGCCGGCGCTGACGCCGTGCACCATGTTGGCGACGATCGCACGCAGGGTGCCAGCCATCGGCACCAGCGAGGCATCGCTGGCCGAGAGCAGCGCCTGGCCGTCTTCGATCTTGACTTCGACGCCGGCCGGCTTGGCGATGCTGAGGGTGCCCTTCGGGCCCTTCACGCTGATGGATTCCGGCTGGACGCTGACTTCGACGCCCTTGGCGAGGGCGACGGGCTTCTTGGCAACTCGGGACATGTTCGTTACTCCCTTAGGCCACGATGCACAGGACTTCGCCGCCGACGCCCTGCTGGCGCGCCTGCGAGTCGGTCATGATGCCCTTGGAGGTGGAAACGATCGCCACGCCAAGGCCGTTCAGGACCTTCGGCAGCGCATCCTTGCCACGATACTGGCGCAGGCCCGAGCGCGACACGCGCTTCAGGGTCTCGATCACCGGCTTGCCCTCGAAGTACTTCAGGGCGATTTCAAGCTCGGCCTTGGCGCCGTTCGGGGTCACGCGTGCGTCGGCGATGTAGCCCTCGTCCTTCAGGACGTTGGCGATCGCGACCTTGACCTTGGAGGACGGCATCTTCACCGCCGGCTTGCCAACCGCGGCCGCATTCCTGATGCGGACCAGCATGTCGGCGATGGGATCAGTCATGCTCATATGGATTCACCTGATGAGTAGCACCGATATCCGCTTTCGCGAAAATCTGTCGGATTGTGGACACCACGGACGAGGACCGCCGCGGCGCTGTTGCAGGCACGAACCCCGCATCGCTGCGGGGTTCGGGAACCGCCACCGCCGCTTCCGCGACAGGTAGCGGATCAGTATAGCAGGTTTTTACCAGCTCGCCTTGCGCAGGCCAGGCACGTCGCCGCGCATGGTGGCTTCGCGCAGCTTGTTGCGACCGAGGCCGAACTTGCTGTAGACCGCACGCGGGCGACCGGTCAGGGCGCAGCGGGTGGTCTGGCGGGACGGCGAGGAGTCGCGCGGCAGCTTCTGCAGCTTGGTCGCGGCCACCATCTTGTCCTCGTAGGAGGCGTCCTGGCTGGCGATGACCTTCTTCAGCGCCTCACGCTTGGCGGCGTGCTGCTTGGCCAGCTTGGCACGCTTGGCCTCGCGGTTGATCATGGAAGTCTTGGCCATGACGTGTCCTTTAGTTGCGGAACGGGAAGCGGAAGGCCTCGAGCAGGGCCTTGGCCTCGGCGTCGGTCTTCGCGGTGGTGGTGATGGCGATATCCATGCCGCGCATCGCGTCGACGGCGTCGAAGTCGATCTCCGGGAAGATGATCTGCTCCTTCACGCCCATGTTGTAGTTGCCACGACCGTCGAACGAACGCCCCGACACGCCGCGGAAGTCGCGCACGCGCGGCAGCGAGATGTTGATCAGGCGATCTAGGAACTCGAACATCTGGGCGCGGCGCAGGGTGACCTTGCAACCGATCGGCCAGCCGTCGCGGATCTTGAACGAAGCGACCGACACGCGCGACTTGGTGACCACCGGCTTCTGGCCGGAGATCTTGGTCATGTCGGCGACGGCGTTCTCAAGCACCTTCTTGTTGGTCGCCGCTTCGCCCACGCCCATGTTCAGCGTGACCTTGACGAGCTTCGGGACCTGCATCGGATTGGTGTAGCCGAACTGCTGCATCAGCTTCGGCACCACTTCTTCCTTGTAGAACTTTTCGAGACGGGTGGTCATGTCAGATAGCCTCGCCGCTGGAGCGGAACACGCGGATGCGCTTTCCATTCTCGAGCACCTTGGTGGCAACGCGTTCGCCCTTGCCCGTCGCCGGGTTCAGGAGCATCACGTTGGAAATGTGGATCGACGCCTCGCGCTCGACCACGCCGCCGGGCTGGCCGGCCTGCGGGTTGGGCTTGGTGTGGCGCTTGACCAGGTTCAGGTTGGCAACGTAGACGCGCTCGCCATCGACGCGCACGACTTCGCCAGTCTGGCCCTTGATCTTCTTGTTGCCGGTGGTCACGACCACCTGGTCGCCCTTGCGGATACGGTTCATGTTCTTCCTTCCTCCGCTCAGAGCACTTCAGGCGCGAGCGAGACGATCTTCATGAACTTCTCGGTACGCAGCTCACGGGTAACGGGCCCGAAGATGCGAGTGCCGATCGGCTCTTGCTTGTTGTTCAGCAGCACGGCGGCGTTGCCGTCGAAGCGGATCAGCGAACCGTCCGCGCGGCGCACGCCCTTGCGGGTGCGGACCACGACGGCGTCGTAGACGTCGCCCTTCTTCACCTTGCCGCGCGGAATCGCTTCCTTCACCGATACCTTGATGATGTCGCCGATGCCGGCGTAACGGCGCTTCGAGCCGCCGAGCACCTTGATGCACATCAGTTCCTTGGCACCCGAGTTGTCGGCAACGTCGAGAAAGCTCTGCATCTGGATCATGGCTGTCTCTCCTGCTTACTCGGCGGCACGCGTGATGACTTCCACCACGCGCCAGTTCTTGGTCTTGGACATCGGTGCGCATTCCGCCACGCGGACGACGTCACCTTCGTTGCAGGTGTTGTCGGCGTCGTGGGCGTGCAGCTTGGTCGAGCGACGGATGTACTTGCCGTACAACGCGTGCTTGACCTGGCGCTCGACGAGCACCGTCACGGTCTTGTCCATCTTGTTGCTGACGACGCGGCCTTCGACCGTGTGCAGCTTCTTGGTTTGTTCAGTCATGTCTGCCTTCCTTACTTCGACGCGCTGTTCTGCAGCGCGCCAAGCAGCGTGTTGACGCGAGCGATCTCGCGGCGCACGCGGCGGGGCTCGTTGGTCTTGGACGGGGGCAGCTGGCCGGTGGCCTTCTGCATCCGCAGCGCGAAGCGCTCCTTCTGCAGCTCGACCAGATGGGCCTTCAGCTCGTCCGCCGACTTCTGACGCAGTTGCTTGAGTTCCATCAGCGCACCGTCCGGGTCACGAAAGTGGTGGTGACCGAGAGCTTGGCCGAAGCCAGGCGGAACGCCTCGCGCGCGATTTCCTCGCTGACGCCCTCGATCTCGTAGATCATGCGGCCGGGCTGGATCTGGGCGACCCAGTACTCCACGTTGCCCTTACCGGAGCCCATGCGGACTTCGATCGGCTTCTTGGTGATCGGCTTGTCGGGGAACACGCGGATCCACATCTTGCCGCCACGCTTCACGTAACGGCTGATGGAACGGCGCGCGGCCTCGATCTGGCGAGCGGTGAGCTGGCCGGTGGCGGTCGCCTTCAGGCCGAACTCGCCGAAGCTGACCGCGTTGGCGCTCCAGCTCAGGCCCTCATTCCGGCCCTTGTGGACCTTGCGGTATTTGGTTCGCTTGGGTTGCAACATGATTTATTCCCTCGCTTCGCCGCGCTCGGCGCGGTCGCCACGGTCACGGCGCGGACCACGCGGACGCTCACGGTCACGGTCGCCGCCACGCGGTGCCGGGGTGTCGTCCTGCTTCTCCTGGCCAACCTGGGAGAAATCGAAGATCTCGCCCTTGTAGACCCACACCTTGATGCCGATGATGCCGTACGTGGTCTTCGCTTCCGCGAAGCCGTAATCGATGTCCGCACGCAGGGTGTGCAGCGGCACGCGGCCTTCGCGGTACCACTCGGAACGGGCGATCTCAGCACCGTTCAGGCGGCCGGCCACGTTGACCTTGATGCCCAGCGCACCGAGGCGCATCGCGTTGCCCACCGCGCGCTTCATGGCGCGGCGGAACATGATGCGGCGCTCCAGCTGCTGGGCGATGGACTCGGCCACCAGCTGCGCGTCGAGTTCCGGCTTGCGGACTTCGGTGACGTTGATGTGCGCTGGCACGCCGAGCACATCGGACACTTCCTTGCGCAGCTTCTCGATGTCCTCGCCGCGCTTGCCGATCACCACGCCCGGACGGGCGGTGTGGATGGTCACGCGGGCGTTGTTGGCCGGACGCTCGATCAGGATCTTGCTGATGCCGGCCTGGGCCAGCTTCTTGCGCAGCATGTCGCGGACGCGGAGGTCGGCCGACAGGAACTCGGCGAACTGCTTCTTGCCGGCATACCACTTGGAGTTCCAGTCCTTGGCGATGCCCAGGCGGATGCCGATCGGATTGACTTTGTGACCCATGATTACTTGCCCTCGCCCACGACCACGGTGATGTGGCTGGTGCGCTTGGTGATGCGCGTGCCACGGCCCTTCGCACGCGCCATGAAGCGCTTCAGCGAGGGACCCTCATCGACCATGATGGTCTTGACCTTGAGCTCGTCCGCATCGGCGCCGTTGTTGTTCTCGGCGTTCGAAGCAGCCGAGAACACGACCTTGTAGATCATGCCGGCGGCCTTCTTGTCCGAGAACTTCAGCAGGTCGAGCGCACGGGCCACGGGGAGGCCGCGCACCTGGTCAGCGACCAGGCGGACCTTCTGGGCGGAGATGCGCGCACTGCGCAGGACGGCTTTCGCTTCCATGGTCATCTCCTTACTTCCCCTTCTTGTCGCCGCCATGACCCTTGAACGTACGGGTCACGGCGAATTCGCCAAGCTTGTGGCCGATCATGTTCTCGTTGACCAGCACCGGAACATGGTTCTTGCCGTTGTGCACGGCGATGGTGAACCCGATCATTTCCGGCAGGATCGTCGAGCGACGCGACCAGGTCTTGATCGGCTTCTTGCTGCTACCCGCGGTCTCCACCTTCTTCTGCAGATGGTGGTCGATGAACGGGCCTTTCTTGAGTGAACGTGCCATTGCCGATTAGCTCCTGCGATCGCGCACGATGAACTGCTGGGTGCGCTTGTTCTTGCGGGTCTTGTAACCCTTGGTCGGCACGCCCCACGGGGTGACCGGATGCGGGTTGCCCTGGCCTGCCTTCGCCTCACCACCACCGTGCGGGTGGTCGACCGGGTTCATGGCCGCGCCGCGGACGGTCGGCTTGACGCCGCGCCAGCGTGCGGCACCGGCCTTGCCGAGCTTCTGCAGGCCATGCTCGTCATTGCTGACTTCGCCGATGGTCGCGCGGCACTCGGCCGGCACCTTGCGCATTTCGCCGGAGCGCAGGCGCAGGGTGGCGTAGACGCCTTCGCGGGCGACCAGCTGCACGCCGGCGCCAGCGGCGCGGGCGAGCTGCGCGCCCTTGCCCGGCTTCATCTCGATGCAGTGGATCGTGGAACCCACCGGGATGTTGCGCAGCGGCAGGGTGTTGCCGGCCTTGATCGGGGCGTCGCGGCCCGCGATCACCTGGTCGCCGGCCTTGAGGCCCTTCGGCGCGATGATGTAGCGGCGCTCGCCGTCGGCGTAGCACAGCAGCGCGATGTGCGCGGTGCGGTTGGGATCGTACTCGATGCGCTCGACGCGGGCCGGGATGCCCTCCTTGTCGCGCTTGAAGTCGATGATGCGGTAATGCTGCTTGTGCCCACCACCGATGTGGCGGGTGGTGATGCGACCGTGGTGGTTGCGACCACCGGTCCGGCTCTGCTTTTCAACCAGCGGCGCGTAGGGCGCGCCCTTGTGCAGATCCGGCGTCACCACGCGGACCATCGAGCGACGGCCGGCCGAGGTGGGCTTGAATGTCATCAGTGCCATGGTTCGTTCCTCAGGCCGAGGCCGTCATCACGTCGATCGCCTGGCCTTCGGCCAGGGTGACGTACGCCTTGCGCCAGTCGCCGCGACGGCCCTGGCGGAACTTGAAGGACTTGGACTTGCCCTTCACGTTCACCACGTTGACCGCCTCGACCTTGACGTCGAAAATCTTCTCGACCGCAGCCTTGACATCAGCCTTGGTGGCGGTCTTCGCGATTTCGAAGACGTATTGGTTGGAGACTTCCTGCAGGCGCGCGGTCTTTTCGGACACGCGCGGCGCACGGATCACTTCGTACAGGTTTGCGGCGCTCATGCCAGCCACTCCTCGATCTTCTTCACCGCGTCGGTGGTCACCAGCACGGTATCGGCGCCGACCAGGGCGACCGGATCCAGGCCCTGCACGTCACGTACCTGCACGTAGGGCAGGTTGCGAGCGGACAGGTACAGGTTGTCGGTCGCTTCCTCGGTGACGATCAGCGGACGCTTGCCGGCCTTCAGCTCGGCGAGCTTGGCCACCAGGCCCTTGGTCTTCGGCGCGTCGATGTCGAACGACTCGACCACGGTGATCCGGCCCTGGCGGTTCAGCTCGGACAGGATCGACGAGATCGCAGCGCGGTACATCTTGCGGTTGACCTTCTGCGCGAAGCTGCGCGGCTTGGCCGCGAAGGTCACGCCGCCACCGACGAAGATCGGGGCCGTCAGGGCGCCATGACGCGCGCCGCCACCCTTCTGCTTCTTCGACTTCTTGGTGGTGCCATTGACTTCCGAACGGGTCTTCTGGGCCTTGGTGCCGGCACGACCAGCGTTGCGGTACGCCACGACGACCTGATGGACCAGGTCCTCACTGAAGGCGCGATCGAACACTGCCTCGGAGACCGCCAGCTTGGCGCCGCCATTGATATTCAGTTCCATGATCAGACTCCCTTGCTCGTCGGGCGCACGATCACGTCGCCGCCCGGCGCACCCGGAATCGCGCCACGCACGGCGATCAGGCCGCGCTCAGCGTCGACCTTCACGACCCGCAGGTTCTGCGTGGTCTGGGTGACGTGGCCCATGTGGCCGGCCATCTTCTTGCCCGGGAACACGCGGCCCGGCGTCTGGCGCTGGCCGATCGAACCCGGCGCGCGATGCGACAGCGAGTTACCGTGGGTGGCATCACCCATCTTGAAGTTCCAGCGCTTGATCGTGCCCTGGAAGCCCTTGCCCTTGGTCACGCCCTGGACGTCGACGATCTGGCCTTCACTGAAAATGTCGGCCTTGATCTCGCCACCCACCTCGAAACCACCGATCTGGTCAGCTTCAACGCGCAGCTCCCACAGGCCACGACCCGCTTCCACCTTGGCCTTGGCCAGGTGGCCGGTGGCCGGCTTGGTCAGCAGGCTGGCGCGCTTGACGCCCGCGGTCACCTGCACGGCGCTGTAGCCGTCGGTTTCCACGGTCTTGATCTGGGTGATGCGGTTCGGCGTGGCTTCGATCAGGGTCACCGGCACGGCCTTGCCGTCTTCGGTGAACATGCGGCTCATACCGGCCTTGCGACCGACGATACCGAGCGAATACTTCTTCGCGCTCATCTCGGTTCTCCTCAGGTCAGCTTGATCTGGACATCAACGCCAGCCGCGAGCTCGAGCTTCATCAGCGCGTCCACGGTCTTGTCGTTGGGGTCGACGATGTCGAGCACGCGCTTGTGCGTGCGGGTTTCGTACTGGTCGCGCGCGTCCTTGTCGACGTGCGGCGA
>JAANMY010001633.1_pt1 | contig 24266 bp, 19 predicted proteins | sample 7279691 | NCBI WGS metagenome assembly JAANMY01 (sample SAMN14094543, study PRJNA606508) | bioreactor metagenome | isolation source: A lab-scale SPAN reactor treating ammonium-rich wastewater day 388 | place: Ireland: Galway | collected 2018-02-07
GCATGACGCAGCTGGGCGAGGTGGTCATTCCGGTCACCGACTGGTCGCAGGTGCCGAACAACCCGTTCTTCGCTGCCGACGCGAGCGTCGTGCCGAAGCTCGAGGAGGTCATGGACGCGCTGCGGCGCACGGGCGACTCCTGTGGCGCGCGGGTGCGCGTGGTGGCCGACAACGTGCCGGTGGGGCTGGGCGAGCCGCTCTACGACAAGCTCGACGCCGACATCGCCTACGCGATGATGGGCATCAACGCGGTCAAGGGCGTGGAGATCGGCTCGGGCTTCGCGTGCGTGACGCAGAAGGGCAGCGAGCACGGCGATGAGCTCACGCCCGAAGGCTTCGCGACGAACCACGCGGGCGGAGTGCTCGGCGGCATCTCCACGGGCCAGCCGATCGTCGTGGAACTCGCGATCAAGCCCACTTCGAGCATCCGCGTGCCCCGGCGCTCGATCGACCTCGACGGGGCGCCTACGACGGTGGAGACGCTCGGACGGCACGATCCCTGCGTAGGCATCCGGGCGGCGCCGATCGCCGAGGCGATGCTGGCGCTGGTGCTGATCGACCATGCGCTGCGCGACCGCGGGCAGAACGTCGAAGTGGCGGTGGCCACGCCGCGCATCGCGGGGCCGGCGCCGCACGGCGCGCGTTGAGCGCGGGCGGCATCGGTGCCGCCGGCATCAAGGCGCTCTTTCTTGCCTACTTCACCTGGGTCGGGCTCTTCTCCCCGTACCTGAGCCTGTACCTGGCCGCGATCGGACTGACGATCGCCGAGATCGGCGTGCTGCTGGCGGTGCCGCAGGTGCTGCGCATCGTGGGGCCGCTGTTCTGGGGCTGGATGGCCGACCGCAGCGGCAGCCGGGTCGTGTTGCTGCGGGTCAGCGCGGTGGGCGCGCTGGCGGGGGCGCTGCTGCTGCCGCTGGCGGGCGATCGCTTCGCGGCGCTGCTGCCGGTGCTGGCGCTGCTGTACTTCATGACCGCGGCGCAGATGCCGATCGGCGAGACGATCGCGATGCACGCGTCCGGTGGCGACGCGGGACGCTACGGGCGCATCCGCATCTGGGGCTCGGCGGGCTTCATCGTCGGCGTGGTCGCGATGGGGCCGGTGCTCGACACCTGGGGAATGCGCACGCTGCCGTGGTGGACGGCAGCGATCATGCTCGGGCTGGTGGCCAGTGCCTGGCGGATGGGCGCGGTGCCCGCGCCGCGAGCCGGGCCGCCGGCGATGCGGGTGCGCGAGCGGCTGCGACAGCCGCGGGTGCGGGCGTTCCTTGCGTCGGCGTTCCTGATGCTGTTCGCGCATGCGGCGCTGTACGCGTTCCTGTCGCTGTACCTGGCGCAACTCGGCTACAGCAAGACGGCGATCGGCCTGCTTTGGGCCGTGGGCGTCGTCGCCGAGATCGCGATCTTCTGGGTGCAGCGTCGCCTGTTCGAGCGTTTCGGCGCGATCCGGCTGCTGCACGCGAGCCTGTGGGTGGCGGCGCTGCGCTTCGCATTGATCGGCCTGGCAGCGACCTGGCTGCCGGCGCTGGTGCTCGCGCAGTTGCTGCACGCGGTGACTTTCGGCATTCACCACAGCGCCACGGTCGCCACGCTGCAGCGCTGGTTCGAGCCGGCGCAGCACGCGCGCGCGCAGGCGCTCTACGTGACCGTGGGTTACGGGCTGGGCGGCGCACTGGGCGTGCTGGTGGCGACTGCAGTCTGGTCCGCGGTGTCGCCGTCGGCCGCGTTCATGGTGTCGGCAGCCGCCGCGGCGCTCGGCGGCTGGGTGTTCCGACGCTGCCGCGAGCCGATGGGCGAAGCGGGCTGCGCCGACGGCTGAGCTGTGGGTCGTCCGGTCTGCGGTACCTCCAGCCGGGTCGTACCTGCGGCATGTCCCCCCGACCTCGGGGTGTCCGGATTGGCCCCTTGCGCCGCGCTTTGCGAGAATCGGGCGGATCGAAGAGGCGGCTGCAGCGGCCGCCAGCCCTGGGAGAACGATCATGAGAGGAATCCGGATCGCCGCAGCCGCGCTGGCCGCCAGCGCCGTGCTGCTGTCGGGCTGCCAGTCGGTGAAGACGACCAGCCCCGGCGCGGTGGGCATCGAACGCACGCAGCGGATGTCTTCGATGGTCTCCGAGGCCGACATGCGCCAGCAGGCCGAGCTTGCATACCGCGAGACGCTCACCAAGGAGCGCCAGAAGGGTGCGCTGAACGCCGATCCGGCGCTCACCGCGCGCGTGCGCGCGATCACCAACCGCCTGATCCCGGCCAGCGCGGCGTTCCGCCCTGAAGCGGCGCAGTGGAAGTGGGAAGTCAACGTGATCCGCTCCGACCAGGTGAACGCCTGGTGCATGCCGGGCGGAAAGATCGCGGTCTACAGCGGGCTGATCACCAGGCTGAACCTGGGCGACGACGAGATCGCCGCCGTGGTCGGCCACGAGATCGCGCACGCGCTGCGCGAGCACGCGCGCGAGCGCGCCTCCGAGCAGATGGGCGCGCAGGTGCTGATCAGCGGCGCATCGATCCTGCTGGGTACCGGACAGGCGGGCAGCGACCTGGGCGGCGTGTTCTACAAGGCCTTCTTCGGGCTGCCCAACAGCCGGTTGCACGAGACCGAGGCCGACCGGATCGGCGTGGAGATCGCAGCGCGCGCCGGCTATGACCCGCGCGCGGCGATCACGCTGTGGCAGAAGATGTCGCGGGCCTCGGGCGCCGCCGATGGCCCCGAGTTCCTGAGCACGCACCCTTCGGCCGACACCCGACTGAAGGATCTCGAGGTCTATTCGGCGCGGGTGATGCCGCTGTACGAGCAGGCGCGGCGCCGATAGCACGCATGGCATAATTTCTGCATGTCGATCGCACCCCGCACCCTCTACGACAAGCTCTGGGATGCCCACGTCGTCCACCAGGAAGACGACGGCACCGCGCTCATCTACATCGACCGCCACCTGGTGCACGAGGTCACCAGTCCGCAGGCGTTCGAGGGGCTGAAGCTCGCCGGGCGCAAGCCGTGGCGGGTGGCGGCCAACCTGGCGGTGGTCGATCACAACGTGCCCACCACCGACCGCTCGCAGGGAATCGCCGATCCGATCTCGCGGCTGCAGGTCGAGACGCTCGACGCCAACGCGCGCGACTTCGGCATCCCGTATTTCGACATCAACGACCGCCGGCAAGGCATCGTCCACGTGATCGGCCCCGAGCAGGGCGCGACGCTGCCCGGCATGACGGTGGTCTGCGGCGACTCGCACACCAGTACGCACGGCGCGTTCGCCTGCCTCGCCTTCGGCATCGGCACGTCGGAGGTCGAGCACGTGCTTGCCACGCAGACGCTGGTGGCGAAGAAGATGAGGAACATGCTGGTGAAGGTCGATGGCGCATTGCCGCGCGGCGTCACCGCGAAGGACGTGATCCTGTCGGTCATCGGCCGCATCGGCACGGCCGGCGGCACCGGCTACGCGATCGAGTTCGCCGGCTCGACGATCCGCTCGCTGTCGATGGAAGGCCGGATGACGATCTGCAACATGGCGATCGAAGCGGGTGCGCGTTCGGGCATGGTGGCGGTCGACGACAATACGCTGAGCTATCTTCGCGGTCGGCCGATGGCGCCGGCCGGCCCCGACTGGTATCGCGCCGAGGAGTACTGGCGCACGCTGCGCTCCGATCCCGGCGCGCGCTTCGACCTGGTCATCGACGTCGACGCGGGCCAACTGAAGCCGCACGTCACCTGGGGCACGTCGCCCGAGATGGTGGTGGCGGTCGACGAGCGCGTGCCCGATCCGGACAGGGAAAAGGATGCGGTCCGCCGCGAGGGCATGGAGCGCGCACTGCAGTACATGGGCCTGAAGCCGAACACGCCGATCGGCGACATCCGCATCGACAAGGTGTTCATCGGCTCGTGCACCAATTCGCGCATCGAAGACCTGCGCGAGGCCGCCGCGATCGTGCGCGGCAAACACAAGGCCTCGAACGTGAAACTGGTGATGGTGGTGCCGGGTTCGGGCCTGGTGAAGAGGCAGGCCGAGGCCGAGGGGCTCGACCGTGTTTTCCGCGACGCCGGCTTCGAGTGGCGCGAGCCGGGCTGCTCGATGTGCCTGGCGATGAACGCCGACCGGCTCGAGCCGGGCGAGCGCTGCGCCTCCACCTCGAACCGCAACTTCGAGGGCAGGCAGGGTGCGGGCGGACGCACCCACCTGGTCAGTCCCGCGATGGCGGCTGCCGCAGCCATTGCCGGGCATTTCGTCGACGTGCGGCGCATCTGATCGAAACGAGGGGCAACGATGAAGCGAATCATCTCCGCCGTGCTGGCCGGCGCTTTCCTGCTGTCGCTGGGCGCCTGCAACACGATCGCCGGCGCCGGCAAGGACATCGAGAAGGCCGGCGAGACGATCCAGGGCGCGGCCAGGAAGTAGCGGCGCGAGGGCAAAGCGGTCATGCGAAGCCTCACGGTTCACCGCGGCCTGGTCGCGCCGCTCGATCGGGCGAACGTCGACACCGACGCGATCATCCCGAAGCAGTTCCTGAAGTCGATCAAGCGCAGCGGCTTCGGGCCGAACCTGTTCGACGAATGGCGCTATCTCGATCGCGGCGAGCCGGGCATGGACAGCAGCCGCCGGCCGCTGAACCCCGACTTCGCGCTGAACCAGTCGCGTTACCAGGGGGCGTCGATCCTGCTCGCGCGCAAGAACTTCGGCTGCGGCTCGTCGCGCGAGCACGCGCCATGGGCGCTGGAAGACTACGGTTTCCGGGCGATCATCGCGCCGTCGTTCGCCGACATCTTCTTCGTCAACTGCTTCAAGAACGGGCTGCTGCCGATCCGGCTGTCCGAGTCCGACGTCGGCTGGCTGTTCGACCAGGTCAATGCGTTCAGCGGCTTCGAACTCGTGATCGACCTGCCGGCGCAGCAGGTGCGCACCGTGGACGGCGCGCGCAGCTTCGCTTTCGACATCGACCCGTTCCGCAAGGAGTGCCTGCTCGGCGGGCTCGACGAGATCGGCCTCACGCTCGAGCACGCCGACGCGATCCGCGAATACGAGAGCCGGCGACTGGTCCAGCAGCCCTGGCTCGCCAACAGGCTGGCCGATTGACGCGCGCCGGGCCCGCGGACGTCTCGCAGGAATCGACCGAGACGGCTCGGCCGGGGAACCGGGCCGGGCCGTTTCTCATGCAGAACATCGAACAGGATTTTCCGACATGAAGATTGCAGTGCTGGCCGGCGACGGCATCGGGCCGGAGATCACCGCGCAGGCGGTGCGCGTGCTGCAGGCGCTGGCCGCCGACGGCCTGTCCGTCGAGCTGGAGTACGCGCCGGTGGGCGGCGCCGGCTACGACTCGGCCGGCGATCCGCTGCCCGAGGCCACGCTGAAGCTGGCCGGACAGGCCGACGCGATCCTGTTCGGCTCGGTGGGCGGACCGAAATACGACACGCTGCCGCGCGCCAAGCGCCCCGAGCAGGGGCTGCTGCGGCTGCGCAAGCATTTCGACCTGTTCGCCAACCTGCGTCCGGCGATCGTCTACCCCGAGCTCGCGCACGCATCGACGCTCAAGCCGGAGGTGGTGTCGGGGCTGGACCTGCTGATCCTGCGCGAGCTGACCAGCGACATCTACTTCGGCCAGCCGCGCGGGGTGCGCACCAACGAGAACGGCGAGCGCGAGGGTTTCGACACGATGCGCTATACCGAAAGCGAGATCCGGCGCATCGCGCAGCTGGCGTTCGAGACCGCGCGCAAGCGCCAGCGGCGGGTGTGCTCGGTCGACAAGGCCAACGTGCTGGAAACCACGCAGTTCTGGCGCGAGGTGGTCACCGAGGTGCACGGCCAGTACCGCGACGTCGATCTCTCCCACATGTACGTCGACAACGCGGCGATGCAGCTGGTGCGCAACCCCAGGCAGTTCGACGTCATGGTCACCGGAAACATGTTCGGCGATATCCTGTCGGACGAAGCGTCGATGCTGACCGGCTCGATCGGCATGCTGCCGTCGGCCTCGCTGAACGCGCGCGGCTTCGGCCTGTACGAGCCGATCCACGGCTCGGCGCCCGACATCGCCGGCAAGAACCTCGCCAACCCGCTGGCGACGATCCTGTCGGCGGCGATGCTGCTGCGGCATTCGCTGCACCAGGAGGCGGCGGCGCAGCGCGTCGAGACGGCGGTGCGCAAGGTGCTGGCCCAGGGCTTCCGCACGGCGGACATCGCCGAGACCGGCAAGCGCACGGTGGGAACGAAAGAGATGGGCGACGCGGTGCTCGCGGCGCTGTAGGCACGACGCAGCCGGCCGCGGGCGCCGGCGATCCGGGAGCGATGTCATGTTGAAGGTCGGAATGGTCGGGTGGCGCGGAATGGTCGGTTCCGTGCTGATGCAGCGCATGCGCGAGGAAAACGACTTCGCGCACGTCGAGACGGTGTTCTTCAGCACCTCGAATGCCGGGGGCGCTGCGCCCGAGGTGGCCAACCTCGGCGAGCGCACACTGCAAGGCGCCGGCGACATCGACACGCTGAAGAAGATGGACGTCGTGCTCACCTGCCAGGGCGGCGACTGGACCAACGAGGTGTACCCGAAGCTGCGCGCGGCGGGCTGGAACGGCTACTGGATCGACGCGGCCTCGGCGCTGCGGATGAAGGACGATGCGGTCATCATCCTCGATCCCCTGAACCTGCACGTGATCAAGGACGCGCTGTCGCGCAGCGGGCGCACCTTCGTCGGCGGCAACTGCACGGTCAGCCTGATGATGATGGGGCTGAACGGCCTGTTCCGCGAGAACCTCGTCGAGTGGATCAGCGCGATGACCTACCAGGCGGCTTCGGGCGCCGGCGCGCAGAACATGCGCGAGCTGCTCGCGCAGATGGGCGCCGCGCACGCGGCGGTCGCGCCGCTGCTGGCCGACCCGGGCTCGGCGATCCTCGAGATCGACGCGAGGGTTTCGCAGGCGATGCGCGCGCAGGCGTTCCCGACCGAGCATTTCGGCGTGCCGCTGGCCGGTAGCCTGATTCCGTGGATCGACAAGGATCTCGGCAACGGCACCTCGCGCGAAGAGTGGAAGGGCGACGCCGAGTGCAACAAGATCCTCGGGCTGCCGGCATCCGGGCCGGGCCACATCCCGATCGAGAGCTTGTGCGTGCGGATCGGCGCGATGCGCTGCCACAGCCAGGCGCTCACGATCAAGCTGCGCCGCGACGCGCCGCTCGACGAAATCGAGTCGATCGTCGCTTCGGGTAACCAATGGGTGCAGTTCGTGCCGAACACGCGTGAGGCGAGCATTCGCGACCTCTCGCCGGTGGCAGTCAACGGCAGCCTTATGGTGCCGATCGGGCGGCTGCGCAAACTGTCGCTGGGCACCGGTTATCTCAGTGCGTTCACCGTCGGCGACCAATTGCTGTGGGGCGCAGCCGAGCCGTTACGGCGCATGTTGAGGCTGTTGGCATCCTGAGCGTCTCACCGGGTGGTGGCGAGCCGCCGCTGGATGATCAGCAGGCGCCGTTTGTCACGTCGCAGCCACGGGACGAACCTCGGCCACTTCCTAAGCTTGCACCGGTAAGTAGCTGATGTTAGCCTCGAAAAATCGCTTCATGCCAGTGGGGACAAGCGTGAAATCGACGCACGTAAAGCCGGCCGGACGGCGCCGAAAAGGCACTCCGACAATTCTCGCGGCGGCGATCACGGCGGCGCTCGCGGGCACGCTGCCCGCTGCGGCCGACGCGGCGGGCCTGGGCCGCCTCACGGTCCAGTCGGCATTGGGACAGCCACTGCGGGCCGAAGTCGAGATCACTTCGGTCGGCAGCGACGAACTCGGTAGCCTCAGCGCGCGGCTCGCCTCGCCCGAAGCGTTCAGGCAGGCCGGTCTCGAGTTCAATCCGGCGCTCACCGGGTTGCGATTTGCGATCGATCGCCGCTCCGATCGTTCCACGGTGGTGCGCATCAGTTCCGGACAGCCGATCAACGAACCCTTCGTCGACCTGATGGTCGAGTTGAACTGGGCGTCGGGCAAGTTCGTCCGTGAGTACACCTTCCTGCTCGATCCACCGGAACTGCGCATCGGCCGCGAATCCGTGGCCGGCGGACCCGCGACGCAGCAGATCGTGACACCCAGCGTTGCGGCGGCGCGCAGTCCGAGCGCGCAGGCCACCCCGACGGTCGCACCGGCCGCGACGGTGGCACCGGCGGCAGGCGCGCCGGCCAGCGCCGCGCCTGCCGCGAGCGGCCGGGCCGCCGCGAGCCCGGTTCCGGCTGCGGCGCGGTCGGCACCGGCCGCTTCCACGCCAGCGGCTGCGCCGGGCGAGGTCACGACGCGCACCGGCGACACGCTGGCGGGCATCGCGGCCAGGGTGAAGCCTGCCGACGTTTCGCTCGAGCAGGCGATCATCGCCATCTATGACGCGAACCGTGGTGCGTTCTTCGGCAGCGTCCACCAGATGCTCGCGGGCAGGCAACTGGCGATTCCTGGCCACGACGCCATGGCGGCGGTGGACGACAGCGCCGCGCGCAAACAGATTCGCGCCGAGGCCGCCGCGTTTCATGCGTATCGCGAGCGGCTGGCCGCGGCGGCGCGCCGCGTCGAGCCGGCGCAGGCCGGCCAGAGTGCGACCGGCGCGGTCACTGGCGGCGTCGAAGACCGGGCTGGTGCAGGCGCTCCCGGCGATCAGCTGAGGCTGTCGCGTTCGGGCGAAGCCGCTGGCAAGGCGGGCGCCGGCGCCGCAGGTACGACCGGCGGCAGCGACAAGGCTGCTGCCGAGGGGCAGGTCGCGCGCGAGGCGGCGCTTCGCGAGCAGCAGGAGCGGGTGGCCGCGCTCGAGAAGAACGTTGCCGACCTGCAGCAGTTGGTCGAACTGAAGAACCGGCAACTCGCCGAACTGCAGCGGCAGGTCGAGGCGGCGCGCGCGCCAGGCGTCGCTGGCACCGTCACCGCGCCGGCCGCCGGCATGCCCGCTGCCGAACCTGCGGCCCCGGCTGCATCGTCCGCGGAGTCGGCCGCGCAAGCCGCTGCGCAACCCGCCGCACCAGCGCCTGCGCAGCCGGCTGCGGCCGATGTCGCGACATCGCAGTCTGCGCCGCCCGCAACGCCCGCGGCGCAGGCACCGGCACCAGCCACCCCCCAGGCGGGTGCGGCGCCTGCGCCAGCCGCCGAACCCGGGTTCATCGACGACCTGGTCGCCCACCCGCTTGCGCTTCCGGCCCTGGGGGCGATCGTGCTCGCGCTGGGCGCCTACGGCATCTACTCGGTGCGCCGGCGCAAGAAGGCCGAACAGGTGGAAGAAGACGGACTCGTCTCCGCCGATGCGTTCACCGCGAATTCGCTGTTCGGGTCCACCGGCGGGCAGGCGGTCGATACCAGCAGCAGCCTGTTCGCCACCGGCACGCGCGAGACCGGTGTCGACGTGCACTCCACCGAGGTCGATCCGATCGCCGAAGCCGAGGTCTACATCGCCTACGGGCGTGAAGCGCAGGCCGAGGAGATCCTGAAGGAGGCGCTGAAGAAGCAGCCCGAGCGCCAGGCGATCCGGCTCAAATTGCTCGAGATCTACGCCGGACGCAAGGATGCGGCAACCTTCGCGGTGCTCGCCCAGGACATGTACGACATGGCCGGTGGCCAGAACGAGGAGTGGCCGAAGGTGGTCATGCTCGGACTGTCGATCGATCCGGCCAATCCGCTCTATACCGGAGACGGCGAGAGCACGCTCGCGGACGGCCTCGGCTCGCCGGTCGCCGAGGCGAGACCGGATCCCTTCGTGGAACCATCGTCTGCCCGGGTTGGCGCGCCAGCGGCGACGACATCATCGAGTGCCGCGCTTTCGGGTGCTGCCGGGCTGGCCGCGGCTGCCGCGGACGCGGCGGACATGCTGCCTGCCGACCGGATGCTGCCGGGCGACGAGGCGGCCGGGCAGCGGCTCGGTACGCCGCCCGCCTCGTTCGCCGAGACGGTGCCGATGGACGACGAAGCAGTCGCAGTCCCCGGGATTCCGGCGCTCGACTTCGATCTCGATCTCGATACCACGATCGGCCGTGCCGCGAGCATGCGCGAGGCGTCCGGGGCGACCGATCTGTCGGAATCCGAACTTGCCCGTGCGATCGACGGCCGCTTCGAGTTGCCGTCACTCGAGGTCGACACCGCTGCGGCATCGCTGGGCGAGGATCGACGCTCCGATCAGGAAGGGATGGCGAGCGTGGCTGCCGAACCGGTGGCGCTGGCCGACCTCGGCGACTTCAAGATCGACCTTCCGGCGCTCGAAGAGCTCGATGCAGGTGCGATGATCGACGAGACCGCGACCATCGGCGCGGCCGGTGATCCCGGTCTCGCAGCCGCCGAAACCGAAGTGGCACCTGCGGTCGACTCGTCACGCTGGCAGGAAATGGCCACCAAACTCGATCTTGCGTCCGCGTACGAAGAGATCGGCGACAAGGAAGGCGCGCGTGAACTGCTCGACGAAGTACTCGAGGGAGGCGATACCGCACAGCAGCAGAAGGCGCGCTCGATGCTCGCGAAAATCGGCTGAGTACCTCCGAGAACGGTAGCCTCAGGGGAAGCCTCGGCTTCCCCTTTTTTCTGCCCGATGCCCAGGTTCGCCCTCACGCTCGCCTACGACGGCAGTCGCTTCGCCGGCTGGCAGACGCAGCCCGGCGGCGAGGCGGCACAGGACGTGCTCGAGCGTGCGCTCGCGGCGATCGCCGGGCACCGGGTCGGTACGATCTGCGCCGGTCGCACCGACGCTGGCGTGCACGCACTGCGCCAGGTGGTGCACTTCGACAGCGATGCCGCGCGGCCGCTGTCGGCCTGGGTGCGTGGGGTGAACGCGCACCTGCCCGACGGACTGGCGGTGCGCAGTGCCACACCGGTGAGCGTGGACTTCCATGCGCGCTACGGTGCGCTGCGCCGGCGCTATCGCTATCTGCTGTATCGATCGGCGGTGCGCCATCCGCTGCTCGCGCACCGTGTCGGCTGGACTTTCCGTCACCTGGATGTGCAGGGCATGCGCGCGGCCGCGGCGCTGGTGGTCGGCGAACACGACTTCTCCGCGTTCCGCTCGGCCGCCTGCCAGGCGGCCTCGCCGGTGCGCCGGCTGGAGGCGCTCGCGCTCGACGAACGCGGCTCCTTCGTCGTTTTCACGTTCACCGGCAATGCGTTCCTGCACCACATGGTGCGTAACCTGATGGGGGCGCTCGTCGCGGTGGGTGAAGGGCGCCATCCGCCGCAGTGGATCGCGCAAGTGCTGGCCGGACGCGATCGTCGCCACGCGCCGGCCACGTTTGCACCCGACGGCCTGTATCTCGATGGCGCGCAATACGAAGAGCGCTTCGCGGTGCCGTCGTGGAGCGGCGGCCTCCCCGAATGCCTCGCCTGACGGATGCCCGCGATGGCCGGCTCCCTCGACGGATTCCACCTGCGCTTCGCCGACCCGGCGGAGGAAACGGCGTTCCGCACCTTCTATTGCCTGCGGTTCCGGCATCACACCGGCATGGCGCTGGTCGCGGGGGCCGTGGTGATCGTGCTGTTCGCCCTATCGGACTGGATGCTCGACCCGGTGGGTGCGCGCATCACCGTTTCGTTGCGCCTGCTGGTCATCGTGCCGCTGATGCTGTTCTTCGCGTGGGCGGTGCGGCGCCCCTGGGTGGAGCGTATCTACGAGCCCGCGGCAACACTGGTGGCCTGCCTGGTTGCGCTGATGCTCGCAGTCATTTACGTGCGCATCGAGGCGGGGATGGCCCGGGCGGGGCTGGGCATCGTGCTGCTGATGCTGTCGACGATCTTCATCATCCGGCTGCGGTTCAGGCATTTCGCCGTGTTTTCGATGGTTGCGTGGATCGCCTTCCTCGCGGTGATCGCCGTGTCGGGACGCGCGGAGCCGGGGCTGTCGGTGGCCAGCGCGATCGCAGTGAGCGCCGCGCTGGTTCTCGGACTCTATGGGGCGTGGACGCGCGAGCGCGAAAACCGCCGCGAGTTCCGGCTGTTCAATGAAGTGACCGGCGCCAAGGCGCGCATCGAGGACCTGTTGTACAGCATGCTGCCCGGCGCGATCGTCGAGCGCATCCAGCGGGGTGAGTCGCCGATCGCCGATGCGCACAGCGAGGTGAGCATCGTGTTCGCCGACCTGGTCGGCTTCACCGCGCTGTCGAGTCGCCTGGCGGCATCGCAACTGGTGCAACTGCTCGACCGCCTGTTTTCCGACTTCGATCGGCTCGCCGCCGCGCACGGCGTGGAACGCATCAAGACGATCGGCGACGCGTACATGGCGGTTTGCGGGATCGTGCCCGCGGTGCCGGCGGACGCGCCCGAGGGTGGCAGTGCCGGCGACCACGCGGCGCGCGCGGCGCGCTTCGCGCTGGCGTTGCAGGCGCGGGCGGCCGAGGTCGCGCGCGAGACCGGCCTGGCGCTGAACGTACGCATCGGCCTGCACGTGGGTCCGGTCATCGCCGGCGTGATCGGTACCCGAAAGCCGGCATTCGACTGCTGGGGCGAGACCGTCAATCTCGCCAGCCGTCTCGAGTCGAGCGGCAGCCCTTCGGGGGTGCACATCTCCGAGGCGGCCTGGCAAAGGCTGCGGGGGCACTTCGTGACGCGCGAACTGACGCCGCTGACGATGAAAGGAATCGGTGAAGTCAGGACCTATCTGCTGGAGGCGGCACGGTAGGCGACGCGGTGGGTCCCGGGGGCGCGCGCATCTCGCACGGCGCCCAGCAGCCCGGCTCGGGGCCAACGCCGAACAGCCGCTGGCCGATGTGTTCGCCCAGCCGTCGATAGCTCTCCCACTGGGCCTCGTCGAACGACTGGTCCAGCGTGCTCTCCTGCGGAAAGCCGGGATGCCGCACGAAGTAGTCCTGGAGGTCGAGCGGTTCGTCGCCGACCAGCGTCGGTTTGACGAAGAGCATCAGCGAACGTGCGTTCGGGTCGTCGCCGTAGCGTGCCCAGGCGAGCGTGGCGTGGCGTTCGGAGTAAGCCGGGCCGTGCAGTCGGGTGGCGGGTGCGCCGGAGGACGGTTCGCGCGCACGGCGCTGCAGCTGCGCGGGCGTGCCGATGCTCGCCAGCAGTGGCGAGTGGGCACCGAGCAACGCGGCGATTTCTTCCGGAGACAGGAAGCGGATTTCTGCATCCCAGTCGATGCGCGCCTTGCGCACCAGATTGCCGATGTCCTCGAACGCGTAGTCCTGATCCTGGCCGTCGTCGCAGATGACGATGAACGGCACCCGGCGACGCAGCAGTTCGTACACCCCGGTGTTTTCGAAGTGACCACCGTCGGACAGGTACCAGCGCTGCCGGTGCACGCCGTGAAAGCGCGCGAAGGTCTCGTACGCCAGGCAGGCCTGCACCGGGGTCAGCGCCGTGAGCAACGCGAATGCCTGGTCGATTGCGCCACGCGCCGAGCGGTGCCGTCGCCGGCGCGGCGCAACACCACTGTCCCACCAGTACCCGAGCCGGACGTTCGACATCGCGAGCAGCATCGAAAGCCCCATCCGCGTGCGCGAACCCAGTCCGGTCGTGAAGGCCGCACCGGAGACTGCGATCCACTGTCCGACGCCCAGCGCCTCGACCTCATGTCCGGTGCGGCAGTCGGCAGGAAAGAGGGCGAAGCGCTCCGGCGGCAGTGCCACCGGAGTGATCCGCGTGTCCGAACCGTCCCACAGCGCGTGGTGATGGCGGCCCACGCTCAGCCCATACGGGCCGATCGCCATCGCCATGCCCTTGCGGTCGCGTTGGGTGAGTTGTGCGGTACCGGTCACGGTTTCGTTCAGCGTGACGTTGACGAAGTGCAGGGGGCCGCCGTGCAGGTCGGGACGATAGGCGTGCCAGCGGATGTCGTCGGCGGCCGACGCCCGGGTCACGTCGAGCTGCGGCGCATCGACACGGTAACCGGTGCGCCGGGTGTTGCTCGCACCGAGGTAGGCGCGGGTCAGTCGCGCGGCGTAGAACTGCGCCAGTGTCGAGAGATTGACGAACGGAATCGTCCGTCCGGTGAGCAGCGCGATGACGGCCAGCGCGGCGAGCGCAGCGGCGACCGGCGTCGATTGCGGCCCGGGAGCCGCGCCGCCGCATGCCAGGCATTGTCCGCTCCAGAGCAGAGCATGCCCGGCGGCCGACCACGCCACCGCCAGCGCGGTGAATAGCGCGACGCCGAGCGCAGAGAGCATCGCGGTCGTTGGCCAGCGCATCCCGGCCTGCGTTGCGCCGAGGCGGCCGATCAGCGGGGCGAAGTGCTGCACCAGTGCTGCGACTGCCGACCCCAGCGGCACCAGTGCCGCCCACCAGCGACCCTGTTCGGCGCCGGTGAGCACGAACAGGGTCTGCCCAAGACTGTCGATGAGGGCATAGGCAGCGAGTCCGAGCACCACGGCGAGCGCCGCCGCGAGCCAGCGCGACAGATGGTTGCGTGCCATCGCGTCGCTGCCGCTGCCGATGCGCGCGACAAACCAGGCCACGGCAGAGAGTGCGGCGGCGAGCGCCAGCCACGAGGCCGCGCCCGTGACGGCGCTTCGGGTCGCCTGCGGCAGGCTTGCGAGGGCGGGCGGCCAGCGCAGCATCACGGCGGCACCGATGGCGACGAGGAGCGTGGCGACCAGCGCCGGATTGCGCAGCGTGTGCGGTGCGTCCTGGCGCGTCTGCGTGAGCCAGTACGCCCAGCCGAGCGGCACGAGGGTCAGTGCGAATCCGGCCAGCGGCAACGCGATCCACGGGCTCCACCAGACGGTGGCGGGCATCGCGGCGAAGAGATCGGCTTCGAATGCGCGCATCGCCGCCAGGCGCTGCCAGAGCAGCGCCCGCAGCAGGTTGCCGGCCAGGAACACGGTGAGCAGCGTCACCCCGAGCACGAAGTGCAGCGCGATCCAGTTCCGCAGCAGGATCGCGACGGCGTACAGGTAGTCGCCGGCGCCGCGCGGCGCCATGTAGCGGCCGTGCTCGCGCAGCCAGCGGATCGGTGGCGCGTCGGCGTCGGCGAGCGTGCGCTCGACGCGCTGTGCCGTCTGCGCAGCCCCTGGCGCTGCGGATGCGGCCGGCGGCGTCGCGACCGCTGTCTCCGTGCCGTTGCGGGCGGCGGCAGGCAGATAAAGGCTGCCGAGGAAGCTGCCGATGTAGCCGCCTCCGGAGACGGTGGACAGGTAGTCGACGTGCCGCAGACACCCGTGCCGTGCCAGCGCCTGCAGCACGCCGAGGGCGAAGGTGGCACTGCGGATGCCGCCCCCCGAGATCGAGAGCCCTGCGCGGCCGGTGGTCTCGCATGCGGAGAACGGCAGTCCGAGGGCGACGCGGCGGGCGCGCACCCCGTCGAGTTCGCGCCGGGCGAACTCGGCCGGGTAAGCGGACGCCGCCGGGGAAGCGGACGCGACCGCCGCGCTCGGCCGCGATGGGGCTGGGGCCGCTGCATCGCGGGCCGGCGAGGCATGCTCTTCGGGGACGCTCATCGTCGGTCCTTGCAGTCACCGTGCGGCGAGCGGCTACACTGCCGACGATGCGCACACGGATCAAGTTCTGCGGAGTGGTTCGCCCCGACGATATTCGCACGGCTGCAGCCCTCGGTGTCGATGCCGTCGGCTTCGTCTTCTACCCCGGGAGCCCCCGGGTGCTCGGGGTTGCGCAGGCCGCCGGGCTGCGCCGGCTGCTGCCTTCGTGGATGGCCGCGGTCGGGCTCTTCGTCAACGCGCCCGAGGGCACGATCCGGCGCGTGGCTGGCGCAGCAGGGCTCGACGTCATCCAGTTCCATGGCGACGAGGACCGGCGCGCCTGCGAGCACGAATGCCCGGCAGGTCTCGCGTACTGGCGTGCGGTGCGCATGCGTGCGCGGGACGATTTGATAGAATCATTCGAGCGTTACCCCAGCGCCGAAGCGTTGCTGCTCGATTCGCACGGCCCCGGTTACGGCGGCAGCGGCCGGCGCTTCGACTGGTCGGAGGTGCCGCGCGAGCGGCCGATGCCGATCGTGCTGTCGGGGGGCCTTGCGCCGGAGAACGTTGCCGCGGCGATCGCGCAGTTGCACCCGCCGATGGTCGACGTGTCCACCGGCATTCAGGCCGGAGGGTCCAGGCCCGACCCGCGCGCGAAGTCGCGCGAGCGCATGGAACGGTTCGTCGCCGAAGTGCTGCGGGCCGACTCGGCACGACAGGATTCCCGATGAAGCCGTACGATCTTCCGGATGCCCGGGGCCACTTCGGTCCCTATGGCGGCATCTTCGTTGCCGAAACGCTCGTGCACGCGCTCGAAGAACTGCGCCTTGCCTACGAGCAATACCGCAGCGATCCGGCGTTCGTCGCCGAGTTCGACGACGAACTCGCGCATTTCGTCGGCCGGCCCAGCCCCGTCTATCACGCGAAGCGCTGGTCGGACATGCTCGGTGGCGCGCAGATCTGGTTCAAGCGCGAAGACCTGAACCACACGGGGGCGCACAAGATCAACAACACCATCGGCCAGGCACTGCTCGCCCGGCGCATGGGCAAACCGCGCGTCATCGCCGAGACCGGTGCCGGCCAGCACGGCGTGGCCACCGCGACGGTCGCCGCCCGCTACGGCATGAGTTGCGTCGTCTACATGGGTGCGGAGGACGTCGTGCGGCAGGCGCAGAACGTCTACCGGATGAAGCTGCTGGGCGCCGAGGTGGTGCCGGTCGATTCCGGCTCGAAGACGCTGAAGGACGCGCTGAACGAGGCGATGCGCGACTGGGTCGCCCACGTCGAGGACACCTTCTACATCATCGGCACGGTGGCCGGCCCGCATCCGTACCCGATGATGGTGCGCGACTTCCAGTCGGTGATCGGCAACGAGTGCAGGCGGCAGATGCCGGTCGATGCCGGGCGCCAGCCCGACTTCGTGGTGGCCTGCGTGGGCGGAGGTTCGAACGCGATCGGCATCTTCCATCCGTACATCGACATGCCCGGGGTGCAGCTGGTCGGCGTGGAGGCGGGCGGCGAGGGGCTGGCCACCGGCCGGCACGCCGCCTCGCTCACCGCCGGCACGCCGGGCGTGCTGCACGGCAACCGCACCTACCTGCTGCAGGACGACAACGGCCAGATCCTCGACACGCATTCGGTGTCGGCCGGACTCGACTATCCCGGTGTCGGCCCGGAGCACGCATGGCTGAAGGACACCGGGCGCGCCCGCTACGAGGTGGTCGACGACGCCGCCGCGCTCGGGGCATTCCACGACTGCTGCCGCATCGAGGGCATCATCCCGGCGCTCGAATCGAGCCACGCGCTGGCCTGCGCGGCGCGCCTGGCGCCCACGCTGCCGAAGGACGGCATCATCCTGGTGAATCTCTCGGGGCGCGGCGACAAGGACATGCACACGGTGGCGCAACGCGCGGGGATCCGGTTCTGATGTCGCGCCTGGCGGCCACCTTCGAGCGGCTCGCCGCAGCGCGCCGCAAGGCCCTGATTCCCTATGTGACTGCGGGTTTCCCGACACCCGCGCAGACCGTGCCGGTCATGCACGCACTGGTGGCCGGTGGGGCCGATGCGATCGAACTCGGCGTACCGTTCTCCGATCCGATGGCCGACGGCCCGGTGATCCAGCGCGCCAACGAACGCGCGCTGGCACTCGGCGTCGGTGTGCGTGACGTGCTCGCCTTCGCGCGCGAGTTTCGCGGCCGCGATGCCAGGACGCCGGTCGTGCTGATGGGTTACGCCAATCCGGTCGAACGCATGGGCGTGGAGCGCTTCCTCGACGAGGCGGCAGGCGCGGGGGTGGACGGCGTGATCGTCGTCGACTACCCGCCCGAGGAGTGCGCGGCGTTCGCGGCCGCTGCGCGCGCGCGTGCGATCGACCCGATTCTGCTGCTCGCGCCCACCACGAGCGACGAGCGTATCGGGCACGTGCTCGCGATCGCCAGCGGCTACGTCTACTATGTGTCGCTCAAGGGCATTACCGGCGGCAACCTCGACGCGGCCGACGTGGTGCGCCGCGTCGGCGCGATCCGCCGTCGCACCGCGTTGCCGGTGGGAGTGGGCTTCGGGATCCGCGACGGTGCCACTGCGCGTGCAGTGGCCGAAGTTGCCGACGCGGTGATCATCGGTACCCGCACCGTCCAGTGGCTCGACGACGGACCGCCCGGCGAGGCGCCCGCGCGTGCCCGTGCGTTCATGGCCGAAATCCGCGCCGCCCTCGACGGTGCGCCTGATCGGGAGGTGACTGCATGACCTGGCTCGACAAGCTGCTGCCCCCGCGCGTCAAGCGATCGACCGCTGGCGGCAAGAAGGTGCCCGAGGGCGTCTGGGTGAAGTGTCCGTCGTGCGACGCGGTGCTCTATTCGGCCGACCTCGAGGCCAACCTGAACGTCTGCCCGAAGTGCACGCACCACATGCGTCTGTCGGCGCGCAAGCGGCTCGACCTGCTGCTCGATGCCGAAGGCCGCTACGAGATCGGCCACGAAGTGCTGCCGGTGGACGCGCTGAAATTCAAGGACAGCCGCAAGTATCCCGACCGGATGCAGGAGGCGATCGACGACACCGGCGAAACCGACGCACTGGTGGTGATGGGCGGCGCGATCCGCACGATCCCGGTGGTGGTGGCCTGCTTCGAATTCGACTTCATGGGCGGCTCGATGGGATCGGTGGTGGGCGAACGTTTTGCGCGCGGCGTGCAGGGCGCGATCGAGCAGAAGGTGCCCTTCGTGTCGATCGCCGCGTCGGGCGGGGCGCGGATGCAGGAGGGCCTGCTGTCGCTGATGCAGATGGCCAAGACCACCGCGATGCTCACGAAGCTCGCGGACAAGCGCCTGCCGTACGTCTCGGTGCTCACCGATCCGACGATGGGCGGCGTGTCGGCGAGCTTCTGCTTCCTGGGCGACCTGGTGATCGCCGAGCCCCGGGCGTTGATCGGTTTTGCCGGTCCGCGCGTGATCGAGCAGACGGTGCGCGAGAAGCTGCCCGAGGGTTTCCAGCGCGCCGAATTCCTGCTGGAGAAGGGCGCGATCGACATGATCGTCGATCGGCGGGCATTGCGCGACGAGATCGCGCGACTGCTCGCGCTGCTGCTCAGGCAGTCGAGCGAGGCGCTCTCCTGACGCGCGCATGAGCGTTGCCGATTCGCCGGCGCTGCGCGACTGGCTGGGCCGCATCGAGCGGCTGCACCCGAAGGAGATCGAACTCGGACTCGACCGGGTGCGCGAGGTCGCCGCGCGCCTGTCCCTGACGTTCGCCTGCCCGGTGATCACCGTGGGCGGCACCAACGGCAAGGGCTCGACCTGCGCGATGCTCGAATCGATCCTGCTGGCCGCCGGCTACCGGGTGGGGCTCTACACCTCGCCGCACCTGGTGCGCTTTGCCGAGCGTGCGCGCGTCGGCGGCGCACCGGCAGACGACGCGGACCTGGTCGCGCAATTCGAGGTGGTGGAGGCAGCGCGCGGCACGGTCGCGCTCACCTGGTTCGAGTTCACCACGCTCGCGGTGCTGCGGCTGTTCGGGCAACGCGCGCTGGATGCGGTGATCCTGGAGGTCGGACTGGGCGGACGGCTCGATGCGGTCAACCTGATCGACGCCGACTGCGCGATCGTCACCAGCGTCGACGTCGACCACACCGAATACCTGGGTGACAGCCGCGAGCGCATCGGTCGCGAGAAGGCGTACATCTTCCGTCCGGCCCGTCCGGCGATCTGCAGCGATCCGTCGCCCCCGGTGTCGCTGGTCGACCACGCGCAGTCGATCGGCGCCGACCTCTGGCTGCTCGGCCGTGACTTCAACCACACTGGGGATCGCCAGCAGTGGGCCTGGGCCGGACGCGTGCAGCGTCGCAGCGGGCTGGCGTATCCGGCGCTGCGTGGGGCCAACCAGTTGCAGAACGCCGCCGGCGCGCTGGCGGCGCTCGAGGCGCTGCGCGAGCGCCTGCCGGTGCCGCAGCAGGCGGTGCGCCAGGGACTGGCGGCAGTGTCACTGCCCGGCCGGTTCCAGGTGTTGCCCGGACAGCCGGTGGTGATCCTCGACGTTGCCCACAACCCGCATGCGGCGGCGCACCTGGCAGTCAACCTCGACGCGATGGGCGGCTTCGGGCGCACCTTCGCGGTGTTCGGCGTCATGCGCGACAAGGACGTCGACGGCGTGATCGCCGCGCTGAAACATCGGGTCGACCACTGGCTGGCCGTCGGCCTGCCCGGGCCACGCGCGGCCGGCCCCGAGTGGATTGCCGCGCGGCTCGCAGCCGCCGGCATTGCGCGCGCCGACGCCAGGACGAGCATCGAATGCCACCCGGATCCGTCTTCGGCGCTCGCAGCCGCGCGAGAGCGCGCGAGCGCCAATGATAGAATCGTCGTCTTCGGATCCTTCCTGACTGTCGCCGACATCCTCGCCCGTGCCACGTAGCGTTTGCTTTCAGGGCTCCAGCGCCGATGCGCGCGCAGTGGCGTGTGTGCCGGGCACGGCGATCACGGGCGTGCATGGCCAGGCGTGATGCAAGCGGCGGTGACGATGTGGCGCTCGATCCGGCGCTGACGCAGAAGAAGCGCGCCCGCCGCCGGCTGCTCGGCGCGCTGGTGCTGGGCGTCATCGCCGCGGTCGTGCTGCCGCTGGTGCTCGATTCCGAGCCGCGCCAGGCGATCACCGACGTGCAGGTCGAGATTCCACCGCGCGACGCCCCGATCCCGGCGAAGGCCGACGAGGCGCCGGCACGCGGCGCCGACGTGGCGGTGGTGCCGCCGATCGAACCCGCGCCGCCGACGCCGGAGAAAGGCGCTCCCGGCGCGCCGCCGGCGAAGTCGCCATCGCGGCCTGCAGAGGCTCCGAAAGCCGCCACCGAGGCACCGAAGCCTGCAACCGAGGTGCCGAAGCCCGATGTCGCACCCGCACCGTCCGGCCCGACGAGCGCCGCCGCACATTTCGCGGTGCAGGTCGGCGCATTCGCCAATGCCGGCAGCGCGCGCGCCCAGGCCGACAAGGCGCGCAAGGCGGGCGTGCGCGTCTACACCGAAGCCGTCAAGACCGCGCAGGGCGAGCGCACGCGCGTGCGCGTCGGGCCGTTCACCAGCCGCGAGGCCGCCGACCAGGCGCGCACCAGGCTGAAAGCGATCGGCATCGATTCCAGCGTGGTTCCGCTGTAGCGATGTCGGTGAACATCGCCGCGCTGACCGGCTGGGACTATTTCGTGATCGCCACCCTGTTCATCTCGATCGCGCTCGGCCTGCTGCGCGGCCTCGTGCGCACGGTGTTCGCGCTCGCCGGCTGGGTGGTGGCGCTGGTGGGCGCGCCGCTGGTCAGTGGCCCGCTGCTGGCCGTCACCGGCTGGTCGCTGCATCCGCTGTTCGTCGGAGTGCTGGTGTTCTTCGGACTGCTGGTTTCGGTGCGCCTGCTCGGTGCCCTGATCGCGCGCGCGCTCGCGAAAGTCGGCCTCGGCATGGCCGACCGATCGCTGGGCGCGCTGCTGGGCGTGGCGCGCGCGCTGATCATCGTCGCCGTGGTGGCGCTGGTCGGGCGGCATCTGGGGGCCGATCGCGAGCCCGCCTGGCAGCAGGCGCTCTCGCAGCCCCTGCTCGACGAACTGGTATCGTGGGTGATGCCGTACCTGCCCGCGCGTTCGGAACCGGCCAGGCAGGTCTGAACGCGGAATCTGGGAACCTGTCATGTGCGGAATCCTCGGTGTCGTCGCGCGCTCCCCGGTCAACCAGTTGTTGTACGACGGCCTGCTGCTGCTGCAGCATCGCGGCCAGGATGCCGCCGGCATCGCCACTGCGATGGGCAAGGCGTTCCACATGCAGAAGGGCAACGGACTGGTGCGCGACGTCTTTCGCACGCGCAACATGCGCTCGCTGCTCGGCAACAGCGGCATCGCGCACGTGCGCTATCCCACCGCCGGCTCGGCAGGCAACTCCGAGGAGGCGCAGCCGTTCTACGTGAACGCGCCGTTCGGGATCATGCTCGCGCACAACGGCAACCTCACCAACTGGGAGCAGCTCAAGGACGAGATGTTCCGGCGCGATCGGCGCCACATCAACACCGACTCCGATTCCGAAGTGCTGCTGAACGTGCTGGCGAATTCCCTGCAGGCGGCCGCGCGCGGCGTCTCGCTCGAACCCGACACGATCTTCGCGGCGGTGGGCGAAGTGCACGCGCGGGCGCGCGGTGCGTACGCCTGCGTGGCCCAGATCGCCGGTTACGGCATCCTCGCGTTTCGCGATCCGCACGGCATCCGGCCGCTGTGCTACGGCGTGGCCGAAACCGACCAGGGCGTGGAATACCTGATCGCGTCGGAGTCGGTGGCGCTCGAGGGGCTGGGCTTCAGGATGGTGCGCGACATCGCGCCCGGCGAAGCGGTCTTCATCGACCTCGATGGCAACTTCCATTCGCGCCAGTGCGCGACGGCAACCTCGCTCGATCCCTGCGTGTTCGAGTACGTCTACTTCGCGCGACCCGACTCGATCCTCGACGGCGCCTCGGTCTACTCGGCGCGGTTGCGCATGGGCGAGTACCTGGCCGAGCGTCTGGCCGCCGAACTGTGGCGCGGCGACGTCGACGTGGTGATGCCGATTCCCGACACGTCGCGGCCGTCGGCGATGCAGCTGGCGATGAAGCTGGGGCTGAACTACCGCGAAGGGTTCCTGAAGAACCGCTACGTCGGGCGCACCTTCATCATGCCGGGTCAGGCGGTGCGCAGGAAATCGGTGCGCCAGAAGCTCAATGCGATGAGCGTGGAGTTCAAGGGCAAGAACGTGCTGCTGGTCGACGACTCGATCGTGCGCGGCACGACTTCGCGCGAAATCGTGCAGATGGCGCGCGACTCGGGGGCGAACAAGGTGTTCTTCGCGTCGGCCGCGCCGCCGGTACGCTTTCCGAACGTCTACGGCATCGACATGCCCACGCGCAGCGAACTGATTGCGCACGGTCGCACCGACGGGGAAATCCGCACGGCGATCGGCGCCGACGCGCTGATCTACCAGACGGTTGAGGCGATGAAGCAGTCGGTGCGCGACGTGAACCCGCGACTGCGCGATTTCGAGGCCTCCTGCTTCGACGGCGTCTACATTGCGGGCGACGTGACGTCCGAATACCTCGACCGCATCGAGCGTGACCGGTTGCTCGGGCCGGTGAACGTCTACGACGAGGACGCGCCGAAGAACCAGATGAACCTGCAGTTCCCGGTGGCAGCCGATTGAGCCGGCGCAACGGATCGGGGCAGCCTCGATGAGCGAAGGCGCGGCGCGCCCGCCGGGGGAAGGCGACGAATTCGGCTTCGACACGCGCGCGGTGCGCGCGGGCTTCGAGCGCACGCCGTTCGGCGAGCACACCGAGCCGGTGTTCCTCGCGTCGAGCTTCGTGCACGACAGCGCCGCCCACGCCGCGGCCAAGTTCGCCGGCGAGGCGCCGGGCTACATCTACTCGCGCTTCGGCAACCCCACCGTGCGCCTGTTCGAGCAGCGACTGGCCGCGCTCGAGGGCGCCGAGGACTGCCGCGCCACCGCCTCGGGCATGTCGGCGATCATGTCGGTGCTCGTCAGCCTCACCCGTGCGGGCGACCACGTGGTCTGCTCGCAGGGGGTGTTCGGCACCACGATCCAGCTGTTCGCACTGTTCGCGCGCTACGGCATCGAGACCAGCTACGTGGCCATCGATGATCCGGCCGCCTGGGAAGCGGCGATCCGGCCGAACACGAAAATGCTGTTCCTCGAAACGCCATCGAACCCGCTCACCGGCGTCGGCGACGTGCGCGCGCTGGCGGCGATCGCGCGCGCGCGTGGCGTCGCGCTGGTGGTCGACAACTGCTTCTGCACGCCGGCGCTGCAGCAGCCGTTCGCGCTGGGCGCCGACATCGTCGTGCACTCGGCCACCAAGTACCTCGACGGGCAGGGGCGCGTGCTCGGCGGCGCGGTGCTCGGCTCGCGCAAGTACGTTGACGAACTGCTGCAGCCGGTGGTGCGCTACTGCGGGCCGACGCTGTCGGCGTTCAACGCCTGGGTGCTCGCCAAGGGGCTCGAGACGCTGTCGGTGCGCATGGCCCGACACTCGGAGAACGCGCTCGCGGTGGCGCGCTGGCTCGAGGCGCGTCCCGAGGTGGAGCGGGTGTACTATCCGTGGCTGCCGTCGCATCCGCAGCATGCGCTGGCGCGCGCGCAACAGCGCGCGGGCGGTGCGGTGCTCGCCTTCGACGTGAAGGGTGCCGACGAGGTCGTGCGCAAGGCGGCGGCCTGGCGCATCGTCGACGGCTGCCGGCTGCTGTCGATCACGGCCAACCTCGGCGACGTGAAGTCGACGATCACGCATCCGGCCAGCACCACGCACGGACGCATGCCGATCGAGGCGCGACGCGAGGCCGGCATCGGCGAAGGCATGCTGCGCGTGGCGGTGGGGCTGGAGGATCCGGCCGACATCTGCGCCGACCTGGCGCGCGGGCTGGGCGGGTA